>Ga0302126_10002310_pt1 | contig 10974 bp, 6 predicted proteins | sample CB4_20m_MG_FD_203108 | JGI IMG/M metagenome (GOLD analysis project Ga0302126, IMG submission 203108) | Marine microbial communities from Western Arctic Ocean, Canada - CB4_20m | ecosystem: Environmental > Aquatic > Marine > Oceanic | place: Canada: Western Arctic Ocean | collected 2017-09-24 | reverse complement strand
AGCTTTGTCGTTTAATGCGATTGGAGCAACATCCTTTGATGCAACGACCAATCGATCCGTCTTTGTTCATTCATAGATTTGCTGATAAGATGAATTTAGGGAAGAGAGTACATACGGTTGCGAGCACGGCTTTACGTCTCGTTGCTTCAATGAAACGTGATTGGATGCAAACTGGACGTCGTCCGGCTGGGATTTGCGGCGCCGCACTTTGGGTCGCTTCGCACGTGCACGGATTTGATCGTTCAAAGCAAGACGTCGTCTCTATCGTGCATATTGGAGAACAGACTTTGAAGAAGAGAATTACCGAGTTTAGCTCGACGCCAGCTGCGTTGCTTTCGGTCGAAGAATTTGATGCCCAGGCTGCTAAATACGAAGACGACGACTTCATTGGGAGTAAAGAACAGCAAGACTTGATTGGAAGTTGTTCGACGTCGTTGATTTGTAAGCACAAAGATGATGATAACGCCCCAGAAGTCTTTCAACATGGAATGTGCAGAGCTTGTTACATTGATTACGTTAAAGTAACTGGTGGGACAACTTTTATAGGAGGTATGGACCCTCCGGCTTTTATAGCCGCGCAAAAGAAGCGCGCCGAAGAATTGAGCGCAACAATGTTACGAATTGCAGACTTTGCAGCTGGCGGTGAAGTAGCGGCAGTTCGAGCCGAATTTGAAGGCGCGCTTTTAGGTGAAGGCGGTATTAACGAATTCGCACTCATAGCTGGCGTCGTGTCAGGACCACCTGTTGCAGCCGCTATTGACGCTCCAGCGGCACCGGTAGTCGCAGAAGAACCCGTGGTGCCACAAGCCGAAAGAAGGCCTCCTCAAGTGCTTCGACAAGTGCAAGTGCAGCGCGTTATTTTGAAAGAGCCGCATTGGGAGTTTCAGATCGAAGCCGAACGTTCTCTTAAGAGACTCGTAGGCAATAAATGGTCAGAAATGTTTTGTTTACCGTTTGTTCACGGTAAATCAAAAGGTTGCGTTTCAAAAGAGCACTTCAAAATCGATATCGTTGAAAATAACGATTTCGTGAAGGAAATTAGGCTTGAAATAATGCATTACTTGATCAATTTAGGTTGCTTCGACGAGGAGGCGTTGGATTTTTTGGATACTTTTTATCCCGGGCACGATTTAATCATGCTCGGTGATACCGATTTTGATCCCCCAGAACAGCCAAAAAAACTAACACTCGCTGAGGAACAAGTCGAGAAAAAAAAGGAAAGAGAAGCAGGGAAAATATTAGTAAATAGTGCGGAAGAATCAAAGAATGAAGACGCTAACAACAACGCTAACAACAACAACAATAACAACAATAACAACGCAAAACAACAAGGAGCAAAAGGATCTGCCGAAGACGTGCCTACTGCCGCTGCCGATGAAGTTGACGAAATTAGAGACACGCTTTCGGATATAGAAGAAGACGATGTTCTCGATTACATCAATAATCCAGAGCAAGTAAAGTTGAAACGATTGATTTGGTCTGAAATGAATAAGGACTATTTGCAAACTCAAGCTGCGAAGGAGGCCGCGAGTAAGGCGGCGGCGCGAGATCCAAATTTACTTCCAAAGAAGAAATACAACACGAAAAAGAAAGACGAAAAATATCTCAAAGCAGATAACGCGAGCACAGCCGTGCAAGAAGTGCTGGTCAAGAAGAAAGGGCCGTCTTCAAAACTCAACTACGAAGCTTTGCAAAATTTGTTCAACGAAGGAGATCAGAAAAAAGATAAGGCTGGTGGTGGTAGTGCACCTGCGAAGAAGGCTGCTTCTAAGTCAAAGACGACCACAACAACGGCTGCGCAAAAAGCTCCTTCTGCGGCTAAGACTACAAAAGTTACTTTTGCCGGAGATGATGCGCCCGCCGCTGCCGTGAAGAAAGACACGGTGGCGGAGAAGCGAAAGCGAGCGGAATCGACGAAAGAACCGAAAAAACCGACAACCGACAAATCTGCTACTGCGGCGGCCGCGGTAAAAAATGCTGCACGGCTGCCATCGGCCAAGAAACAGAAGAAGACGAAAGAAGAAACAACAGCAGCAGCAGCGCCAGCTGCGGCAGTGCCGCGAGTACAGAGAAAGACGAGAGCTGCAGAGTAAATCATTCGCGCATGTACTATCATTTTAACAGGTTACAATGTAACGTTTACACGTAGAAATTTTAATTAGAGATTACAAACAAAATATATACAAAAGATAAACATATTACACATATCGCGCACACACACCTAAATAAAAGCTTTTGCGGGGACGGCGATTAATATTTTTGCCATCAAACCAGCAGATAACACGTGCCAAAGCGAATGAAAAATCGCATATCGCCAATAGTCCTTCTTAGCTTTTCCATCGGCTGCGTATAACAACACACACAAAGGCAATACACCGTAAGTTATCATCGTTTTCTCTCCGTGAGAGAGAATCAAAAACAAACAGTATGAAACTGCGGTAACGACATCGCAACAGATCAATGCCGAGACTGCTTTCCATGGATAGTTTTTCATCGCGTTTTTAAACTTTTCCTCTTTATTTTCTTCTTCGTTTCTGTTACTGTTGTTCTTGATGCAATCTTTTAAAAGGAGTCTTTGTTTCCGTTCTCGTTCGTCGTCGTCTTCTGCGTTTGTGCGAAAACTTTTGCTGTTCACCGCTGACGCCGACGCCGGTTTTACAGAATAGAAAGGAGGCGGAGATATTGGAGATATTGGAGAAAGCGGCATTCGAAAATCTTGAACTTGAACTTGACTCAAAGTTTCCGTCTGCAAGCATAACGTTGAAACGGGAGAAGGCGAGCGCGACGTTGCTTTTCCGATTCGCTCTAACATCTGCGGACCGCTCTTCACAATTTTTTTACCTCCTCCCGGCATTGGCGATGAATGCGAAACTAGATTCTCTACTCCTTTCAGAAAATCTGGTTCCGACCGACTCCTTCTCGGTTTAATTGGTTTTTCAATAACGCTCAACATATCGCTCTCCTTCGATCGTGGCGCGAAACAATCCAGGCACGCGCACGTAATCGTTCTGTTCCGTTTAGAGTTTTTCAAATCTTTAATCGAGTTGAACAAATCCATTTGCGCCGCGTGGAATATCGTACTCAATACAGAAATCATCAATATGTATACACCGTGGAATTCATGGTTGTATTTTATGCTCTCCAATATGAGTGGGAACGCGAGGCGGTCGCCTATATATCGTTGGAAATCAATCGTGAGTTAAAGAGACAAAGACAACTTTCGTTCTCTACTGCAAGTTTGCAGGCGGAAAAAAAGGAATATTTATTTTGAGCACCCAACGGCTTGTAAATTCTTCCTCGAGACGACGCGGCATAGATAACGTACCGGCAGATATATCAATCAGTTTAAAAAGTAATTTATAACTGAGCAGGAAGTATCCGAAGTTAGTCACGCATACGTTCAGCCTGAACAGGAGTGAGACCTCTTGTGACATCAACTGCGGAAAGTAAAAATGATTGAGTTTTATGAAATGTGATGAAATGGATATAATAATTTACGTACGAAGTTATGACTGGCAAACTTTTTCTCTCTGAACGCGATGTCCTCTAAATCAGGGGAGATAAATCTTCTTCTTCTCACTGGTGTTGATATGAGTCGTTTCGTGCGATTAGTAGGGGGGGATTGATGAACTCCAGAGTTCATGTTCACGGGCGAAGTCGAGGCCATTTTATGCCGTAAAACGTTGCTGCTGATGCTTATTCGTTTTTTCTCGGGAAGTCAAAAATCAGTCAAAAACGGGTTTTGCACTCTTCTACGTGATTGTGAATAATAGTAACAATAATAATAATAATAATAATAATAATAGTAATACATGAATTCTAGTACGATGACATTTTTAATGAGAAGAAGAAAAAGAAGAAGAGAACAAATCGCGGGCTAATTTCGCTATTTTCTCATCCGACGCTTCGTTAGTTTGACACGCTTTAATTAATTCCAGTTGCTTTTGATTAAAAAACATCGCTTTAACGGCGTCCTTAAGCGCTTCATGAAACTCATCGTTCGTTAATATCTCCTCAGGCGAAACCCATGCGAATCCGTGATATTCAGTGTTCGTCATGACGATCTTATTCTTTTCTTCTTCGGTTATCGCAACGGTCGTGACGACGATGACGTCGCCGGTTCCATTCTCCTCCGGACGTTGTTTCCTCCTACTCCATACGTGCGTACTCGTGCACACGAACTTAAACCTCTCTTCTTCTATATCGATCTTGCATTCTCTCAACACGTTCCTTCTCGCCGCTCGTATTGCCGAATCGCCTACTCTAATCCTACCGCCTATGAACCACGCGCTATCTTTCGCAGGTTCCACGTTCCTATACCCAATCAATATCTTTCCCTCCCCTGTTGAATCAGTTATTAACACATCCGCACATCCTTTAACTATCGTATCGAGCGCTCTGGCATACTCTTCATCGCTCAAGTACGTATCGTTCTCTCTCCATTTCCCTGTTTCATAGTGTCGATGATGTCTCGCATGTTCCGAACTCGCACTCGTTCTATTTACGCTACTTTCGTTGACCATGATCAGCGAGAGTCTCGTTCGTTTCCCCGCGTCTATGTATTCTCTTCTTCTTTCTTCTTGCCAGAGGACGGCCTCGATGAGAATAAGAAACTTTCTTCGCTATAGTCCAGGTCTACGAAAAAACAACGACGATCACGACACGATCTCAATCGCAGTACTTTTTGTGAAGAATTATTGCGTGAATCGCAGAGAACTCGCGCGTGGTGATAATAAATACGCGCGTAAATTTATTGAGGATTGAATTGAACGATGATGAAAATAAATTCAAAAACGGTTACCAAATCTTTGCGACTTTAACGCAGCGCGAGGAATACTAAACGATCACCGATCGAGCTGAAAATGCATGTAATGATTAAAAACGAACAGGTTAGGCTCTGCTGTTCAAAACAGTGCACCGTCTTTAACAAAATAGTCGTGCGAACGAACGACGAAGAAGGTGACGAAAATGGAAACAGTTTTCAATCAGCTTTTGGAAATTTTTGCTCGTTTTGTACTTCGAACTTTACATTTAATTCGTAATTGATAAAGTAAACAACTTGTGCTTTGATAGACGATAGGATCAAAAACGAGTGAGCGAAAGACCATGGCAGCTAAAGTCCAGTTCATGATCACCGCACGAATGCGCGATATCTTAGAGAACGAACTCGAGTATGCCAAGGAAGAGGTCGATGAGATGAAACCGGAAATCGCGGCGAACGTGATTGAACGAATGCAGAAGAGACCGTTTGGCCAAGCTCGAGCTATGCCCGAGTCATGGAAACGAGGATCGATGAAAAGTAGTGGTGGGAAGAAGATGAGTATTGGAGGTTTTATCGTGAACATGAACAAGTTACAAATCTTTTTAGTCAGCGCGGTCTGTGTTCTAGGTGGTTTAGTTTATACCGAGAGATTGGGCCTGGAGACTTTGTTAGGGGGGCAGTCGACGGCGGTGAAGAGGAAGTTATCGACGCACGTGAAAAAGCAGAAGAAGAAGAAGACGAACAGTAAGAATAAGAATAAGAAGTTTAATTGATAGATTTTTTTTACGGTATATTGTATTATTATTTATTATATAGAACATCTTTAAAACGACTCGAGTTTGCTCCTCCCTACGTTCGATGATGTACATACCTACTGGAAAGAGTAGTAGTCTTAAAAAGCGCCCTTCTTATAAGCGTAATATGCAGCGACTAACACAAAACCACTGCCTTCCGTAATCATGTACAAGTAAGCTATTCCCGATAACACGATGCAACGGCGAGCGATGAACTCTAAATATTTTGGATCTTTCGGTAAGACGTTCCAAGAATCTTTATATCCTTGAAGAAGAATATCGCGAGCGAACACGAATTGACATAAAGTATCCCATCCGTACGTACCGACAACGGTGAATAATAATAAACCTAACACTTTATACCTAAACGCATCGTCCGGCATGGAAACGAATTGTAACTTATTGTTCAAATAAGGAACTGATTCGAACGCAGCCATGAACGCCCCAACGAAGAGCGCAGCTAACGATATTAACAACGTCTTATTCTCCAATGAACCCATCATGAACGGTCTTCCCTTATAGTTCACGAGCATGACACAGACGCGTTGCACGGTCTCAATGAGAAAAATAACAGTGTTCAATAGGCAAGGCTCGAAAGGAGGTCCTTGCTCCCAAAACGATCTCTGCGCTTCGCTCGCATTCTTCTTTTGTTCTTCAGAGACTTTAGCAACCGGAATCGCTTCGGGAAAAGCAGCTTTCTCACCAGTCGCTGAATGGACTAACTCTGTCGCGTAGCTCATAACCCAAACGTGAATGATTAATTGACCAATGATTGAAAGAAACAAAGCTGGATGAAAAATAGAACGCAAAGGTCGAACTGGCGATAACGTATGCACTGGAGTGGCGTATGAAAATGCCAACCCGGCGGCGGTTAAGCACAATCCGCTAGCCATCATTTGGTTATCCGATGACCGAATACCATCGGTATATAACACGGATAAAGAAAACGCGGAGATTAAACATGACAACACAAGAACCTGCTGCATTTGAATAGATGAAACCAAAGTGCATCGACCTTGTCGGATGATATCAACAGCAGACCTAATCGTAGGTAAACGAGAAGTAAAAGGGGCGGCCATGGAAGCATCGCCGAGTTTAACCTGCGGGAGTTCTCCGTCTAAATCGTCCAAGTTCGCCATCATGTCGCCCATACTCGGTGCCTTGCCGCCTTGTGCTCCAGCGTTCTTCTTCGATCTTTCCTGTGCTCTTCGTTTAGATTCACGAATCATTTTCTGCGTTGCATTTTTCATGGCTGTAAATTGAGCCCATTTTTCGCCGCGCGCCAATCTTTCAGCCATTTCTTCTTCGAACCAAACTTTCTGCATGGCCGTAAGTTCTTTCATGTCAGCTTGTTGAGCAGCTTTTTCTTCTATTTTCGCTTTTTTCATTTTTTCCGCCTGTTCCTTCACACGTTCCATCTTTTCTTGGAACGTTTCAGCCTTGGCCAATTTTTGACCTTTAGCTTCGTCGTCGTCTTCGCCTTCTTTGGCGTTTGGATCTTTCAATTTTTTAGTATTCGCGGAGCCAAAACCGGATAAGAGAGCTACTCCAACGTGCGCTTGCTTCAACGCACCAACATCGTTTGCACCGTCACCGCACATGTACGTATGTCTTCCTTGTTGTTTCAAACGCTTCAACACTCTTTCTTTATCGTCCGGAGACATTCTGGCAAAGATCGAAACGGAATCTAAGTAATCCCAAAGCTCGCCATCGGCCGCAAGGCTAGCCGCATTCAAGCTCTCTCCTGTCACACACAAAGAATACTTCTTCGCCAATTCTGGAATATTAGAATCCTCATAACTACCAATGACTTGAATGCCTCCAGTCTTATCTCGTTGCGCAGAAACCCAACGAAGATTTTTCGATTCTTGCTCAACTTCAAGAACTGCCGCACCGCCTAAACCACCTTTTGCGATGCCGACTTCGTTACCAACATGAAGAGCGGTTAAAGTTGCGTCTCCGGTAGCCATCATAACGCGATTACTTGAAGCAATCAAAGCGCTGATGACTTCTTCTGAATCAGTACGCACACGACACGCGAAAGCTAAAAAGCCAGCAAACTCAAGATTGCATTCGACTTCGTCTCTGGAAAGAGGAGATTTCGCGTCGCTGACTCGTTTTGCTTCTGAGGGAGTGAGCACTTTGTATGCGAGCGCAATTACACGCATACCTTTCTCGGCTAAAGTACGATACTGTGCATCATAACCATCTGGTTTATTCTTTAACAAAGTTGAAATCTTCTCCGGCGAACCTTTCACTAAAGCCCAGGTTTCCTCGGAGTCACCTTCTTTTTGATGAACGGTTGCGATGACGGACATGCGTTGCAAAGAACTCGCAAAATGATTGCGCATTAGTATTTTTGCACTAGGTATGCCTGTCCAAGTCCGATTCTTAATCTCCTCCGATATTTTCGGTTTCGATTTGTTCGACTTTGGATCGTATTCCCACTTTACGGCAAACAAAGCCGCTTGTTCTAAAGGATCTCCGTAAATTTTCCCATCAATTTGAACTAAAGAATGACATCCCCCGATAATTATTGAAGACGTCTTCGAACATTCAATTGGCGTGGGAATTTTCATGAGGTAAGAGTCCGCAGATTTCAAACTTGAGGCATCAACGACACCGACGGCGACAAGTTTATCTGAAGTAATCGTACCAGTTTTATCAAAGAGGCAGCAATCGATCTTTCCTGCCATTGGAACACGAAATGGTTCGGTGCAATACACACCCGCTTTCATTAAAGCTAAAAGTGCCGTATTCACAGCCATGGCAGTTTGCATTGGAAGTTCGGGAGGAACGACGGATGTTAAAATCAAAATGCATCTTAAAACTAGCTCATACTGCGAACGTTTGCCATCTTTTATGCCGACGGTATAGACGTGATATGATGCAAGACATGCGAAGATTAATAAGATGAATAATAAAATCATCGTCTCCTTTGTATCTCCAGTTACTTGCTCGGAGGAAAACTCCATCATGCGCATTAATTTACCTTGAGTAGAGGAAAACCCAGTCCTAAGAACGTAACAGACGCAGCCATCGTCTGGCGAATCTGGAATACTCATCGAAGTGTTTTGATCCACCGACTTTGTTTGCTGCATCAGAGTTGTACCAGATGATAAAATATGAGTTTTGTGCAAATCGTCGATGTCTAATCTAGCATCTTCCTTATCATCGTAAGAGATCGCTTCCTTCATTTGCGGAACTGATTCGCCAGTCAACGAAGCTTCGTTGACAACTGCAGACCCTTGAAGAATTAAGCAATCGCAAGGAATTGTCGTTTCACCTTCCGGCTGTCTCTTGATCGAAACTATATCGCCAGGGACTAAATCTTCGGTCGAATGATCTTCCCAAATATTATTTCGAAAGGCGTAGATTCTCCCCGTCTTTACAGCAATGCCGCGCAACGCCATGATGTTTCGTTTTCGCGAGAACACCGTAGTGGCTTCAAAAATGAGCATCGACAACATGTTGAACAACGCATATTTCCAATATTCATCCATGAGCCAAAGCATGCAGGTGAACATTTGAAAAACAGTCACGGGACCGGTCAATTGTTCTTTAAACATCTCTCCAAAAGTTGGCAAGTCGACGTGCAAGCAATTATCGCCGTATCTATTCATGCAATCTTCAATTTCGTCAGGAAGCATACCAGTGGATGTTCTAAAGTATCTGGATATCGGTAAATCGACTGGGCATTTTAACTCTCTGAGCTCTCCTCGAACCTTTCCGTTTTTATCGTCTCGCTCGATCTCTACGTATTCATATCTCTGTCGTTGAAATACACACCATAAAGTCGTTTCGTACGTACCATCGCTCGTAATGTTCCTAAGAACACGCATTCGCGTAATCTCTGCTTTCCCTTGATGCGCGTGCGGGATAATTTCAAGATACGTATTCTCATCCACTGTTATCGCGTTTCGAAACCTAAAAAACCGTTTCACTCTGACGGACCAATGTTGCGAGAACATGATCAAAGCGTGCGTAAACGCAACTACTGTAAACTTAAACACGGCTACGAAATCCGGTAACCACCACGCCGGTAACGTCGGCGGTACTTCATAACTAACAGTTTGATTAATATTTTCCATCGATTGCAATAAATTTTGTAACATCCCTTGATCTGCTACTTTCGATTCGCCTTCCTCCTTATCAACAACGTCGTCGTTCGTATTCTCGCTTCGTTTCTCGTTCGCTTTTGTTTCCTCGCTCGTTGGCATAGCCGCGAACCCATCATCATCATCAGCCGCCCACTCATCCTTCACTTCATTATTCGCTTTAACGAAATCATCGTCGCCGCTCTTTCCATCGAACCCATCGCCCGCCGCTAAGACGAGTTTCCCGTCAATAAAATTCTGTGGCACGTACCCTTGCGACTTATGATGCACTAACGCCCTCTCGTACGGTACCCCGCTCGTCACGAAGCATTCTTTAAACGTTATCATTAACATCACGATGAACGGTACGTGGTATAAACCTAAGCTTTCTTTCAGCACTCTCATGCGCGGTTTACAGGCTATGACTCGTTTGATCTGTTCCGGGTGCGTCATTTGCACCGCAGTTGGTTTCCTTCCTCGCATCCCCATTTTTACTGATGTTTTATTAGTATTATTATTATTATCACTTTTATTGTTATTATCGATGAATTATTAGTATCGATGATTATTATTATTCAGGGCTCGTGTAGAACTTCCTCGCGTCCGTCTCTCTCTCTCTCACACACACACACGCGGTCTTTGATCTGCGCGTTTTATGCAGTAATTAATTGATTTTTAGAAATAAGTTTTGTGAGGAATACGTACTAGCGACTAGATCGGATTATTCTCAAATTTGTAAAGAGTAGAGAGAAAAGAGCACAGAAAGTGATATTTAGGGTAGGAGATATTCAACTATAACTGAATAAGGACTTAACGATAGGGTCTGAGTGTGAAGTCTATAGTGCAGCAATTGGCGTTCTATGGCTTTATTATCACACTTAGAAAGGTTCGTTAGCCTGTGTAAGTATTATAGTTCTGTTGTGACTTATATAACAAGTGTAGTTGTATGAGTCTATTTAGTGCTTATGCTAGCTGTATGTGTAAGCCTATATCTGTGATTAGGGTTTAGGGTGTTAAGAGAGACTATTAGCTCATCAAGAAATTCAGCTAAAAAGTAATTAATTAGTGATTAAATAAATAAAAACGAACGCGCGACGCGGTGATCATCAGAGCGAGAGAAAACGAGAAAAAGATGGGACAGAGGGGCATAAAGTTACACTGCGAAGAAGATCTGCAAGGGAAGATCGCGATAGTGACCGGCGCGAACACCGGGATCGGGTTCGAGACCGCAAAGAAGTTCATGGAAAAAGGCGCGCATTGCATATTCGCGTGTAGGTCAATAGAGCGCGGTATGGAGGCCGTGGAGAGGATTAAGAGCGAA
>Ga0302126_10002300_pt1 | contig 11002 bp, 9 predicted proteins | sample CB4_20m_MG_FD_203108 | JGI IMG/M metagenome (GOLD analysis project Ga0302126, IMG submission 203108) | Marine microbial communities from Western Arctic Ocean, Canada - CB4_20m | ecosystem: Environmental > Aquatic > Marine > Oceanic | place: Canada: Western Arctic Ocean | collected 2017-09-24 | reverse complement strand
TAGAAAATGGTAATCATGGTGTTGCAAATACACCAGAGGGAGGCAACTCAAGTGTTGGTAAAGTTGCACTATCATGGTTTAAATTATATGTAGATCAAAACGATTGCTATTGTTCTTTACTGACAGATTACGTTCAAGACAATCCACTTGCATCAAACATAGAAAGTAGTTTTGAATGTGAAGTTTTAGATACACAAGAAAATATAAGTCAAACAATTTTGTACCCTAATCCAACGAGAGGTGTTGTAAACATATCTTTGCAACAGGACGCCTTTTACCAGGTGTATTCTGTGCTAGGTCAATTAATGCTCTCAGGAGAATTAAAGGGCAGCTTAAAACAAATTGACCTTTCTTCACTATCTGGAAATATGTTTTATGTACGTATTAATAATGAAACGTTTAAAATAGCAAAAACGCGCTAAATGTTAATACTCAAATTCCTATACAGGTGTTGAGTAAAATCAGCACAAGAGTAACAGGAGATTTATAAATTGAGATGCCCCTTTAAACAAGGGGTTTATCTTTAGGATTTTATTTCAAAAAAATAAACGAAAATGTATCTTTTACTATTTGTTATTCAAATAAATAACAGTATTTTTGCCGTCCGATAATACGGGACAGAAATAATTTATTAATAATTAGACAAAGAACTATAATGGATACATTAAGTTACAAAACAGTATCTGCTAATAAAGCCACTGTAACAAAAGAGTGGTTAATAGTAGATGCGGACGGGCACACACTAGGTCGTCTTGCGAGTGAAGTTGCAAAATTACTTCGCGGTAAACACAAGCCAAGCTTTACACCTCATGTAGACTGTGGAGATAATGTGATTATCATAAACGCAAGCAACGTCCAATTAACAGGAAACAAGTGGGCAGAAAAGTCTTACATACGTCACACTGGTTACCCAGGTGGACAAAAAAGCCTTACTGCTACAGAATTAAAAGACAAGAATCCAGCACGCGTTGTTGAGAAGGCGGTTAAAGGAATGCTACCTAAAAACAAATTAGGTTCAGTACTTTTTAGAAACTTGAAAGTGTATGCAGATGCAAACCACGGACAAGAAGCGCAAAAACCAAGAGCTATTAAAATTAATACCGCAACTAAGTAATGGAAACTATACACAAAATTGGAAGAAGAAAAACCGCTGTTGCGCGTGTTTACTTATCTCAAGGGAAAGGAAACATCACAATAAACAAGCGTGAGTTTGATAATTATTTTACAACCCCAACATTACGATACAAAGTAATGCAGCCACTTGTAATGACAGACAATGAGAAAACCTTTGACATTAAAGTAAATGTTTTTGGTGGTGGTATCACTGGACAAGCAGAAGCAATTCGTTTGGCTATATCTCGTGCAATGTGCACATTAAATGATGAGAACAGAGGAATCTTAAAACCAGAAGGTCTTTTAACTAGAGATCCAAGAATGGTAGAAAGAAAGAAATTCGGACAGAAAAAAGCCCGTAAAAAATTCCAATTCTCGAAACGTTAATTTTTACACCCAATTTTTTGGGTATTTGGGGGAAGAATTTTTCTTGCTTCATACAAGTTCATAGAAATACAATTATATTAATAAGCTGTTAGTCCCGCTCTGCCGGGTGGGACAATTAGTTTAGCATCTAAATTACTCCTTACCCAAAGCCCTAGTAGCAAAAAGGTAAACTAAGTAATTGACATCTAAACACACAGAACGTAAACTAAAAACAAAATGGCAAAAGACAACAACACAGAAGTTAAAGAACTTCTAAATGCTGGTGTACACTTTGGACACCTAACAAGAAAATGGAATCCGAACATGGCTCCTTACATCTACATGGAGCGTAATGGGATTCACATCATCAATCTATACAAAACTGCTGCAAAAATTCAGGAAGCTGGAGAAGCTTTAAAGAAAATAGCAGCCTCTGGTAGGAAAATACTTTTTGTAGCTACCAAAAAACAAGCAAAAGACATTGTTGCTGAAAAAGCAAAATCTGTAAACATGCCCTACATCACAGAAAGATGGCCTGGCGGAATGTTAACAAACTTTGTAACTATCAGAAAAGCTGTCAAGAAGATGGCTACTATTGATAGAATGAAGCAAGACGGAACCTTCATGACACTTTCCAAAAAAGAGCGTCTACAAGTAGACCGTTTACGTGCTAAACTAGAAAAAAACTTAGGTTCTATTGGAGAAATGAGTCGTTTGCCTGCAGCTTTATTTGTTGTTGATACAACACGTGAGCACATTGCAGTAGCAGAGGCTATAAAATTAAATATTCCAATTTTTGCAATGGTTGACACAAACTGTGATCCAAGAGTAATCGATTATGTCATCCCTTCAAATGATGATGCATCAAAGTCTATAGACAAGATCATGACCGCTGTTGCAGATGCTGTAAAAGAAGGTCTATCAGAACGTAAAGCTGGAAAAGAAAGTGCTGAAAAAGCAAAAGCTGAAAAACAAGCTCCTGTTGAAACTAAAGAAACTGAAGAAGCGGCTCCTGTAAAAGAAGCAGCAGCAGTTACAGAAGAAACAGCAGCTCCAAAAGAAGCAGCTCCAAAAAAAGCAGCCCCGAAAAAAGCAGCCCCGAAAAAAGCAGCACCAAAAAAAGCAGCCCCGAAAAAAGCAGCGCCAGCTAAAAAGGCTGTAAAAGAAGAAGAAGCTACTAAAGAAGAAGAGTAGGTCTCGATTCAATTAAGATATAGAGTCGTTTAATTTTTTTTCTTCTAGAAATTCTATTAAGCGACTTTCTAAGTTCAAAAATACAATAATAAAATTTCCGACCATTCGGAAATAATAAAAAAACAATACGATGGTAAAAATAACCGCCGCACAAGTAAACGAATTAAGAAAGAAAACCGGAGCTGGAATGATGGACTGTAAAAAAGCCCTTGTTGAAGCAGAAGGAAACATTGATGATGCCATTGGTATCCTTAGAAAAAAAGGACAAAAAATTGCAGAAAAAAGAGCAGACCGTGACTCTAGTGAAGGGGCTGTTGTTTCTCAAATTAATGATGCAAAAACAAGAGGTGTTGTTGTGTCTTTAAACTGTGAGACTGATTTTGTTGCAAATAATGATTCATACTCGGCAATGGCTAAAGAAATGGCTGTCATTGCAATTAATTATGACTCAAAAGAGGCATTCTTAGCTGCAGCTTTTAACACAGAGATGACTGTTGCTGAAAAACTAATTGAGCAAACAGGTGTTATTGGTGAAAAACTAGAAATAGGTGGTTTTGAAATACTAGAAGCACCTTTTGTTGGCACCTATATCCACGGAAAGAAAATTGGCGCTCTTGTTGGTTTATCTAAAGATAGTGATACGGCTGCAGAGGTTAGTAAAAGTGTTTCAATGCAAGTCGCTTCTATGGGAGCCACTACATTATCGTACAAAGATTTTACCCCTGAGTTTGTTGCAAATGAAACAGAAGCAAGAATTGCTGTTATTGAGAAAGATAATATTGAGCTAGGACGTTTAGGGAAAACTCTTAAAAACATTCCTCAATACATCTCAATGTCTCAATTAACAACAGAGGCTTTAAGTGCTGCTGAAGAGGCTGCAAAAGCAGAATTAAAAGCAGAAGGAAAGCCAGAACAAATCTGGGATAGAATTCTTCCTGGAAAAATGGAGCGTTTTATTTCTGATAATACTTCTCTAGACCAAGAGAAATGTTTGTTAGATCAAAACTTCATTATGGATGAAAAGAAAAATGTTGCACAGTACGTTGCCAGCAAAGGAGATGCTGCTGTAGTAGGGTTTAAGAGAGTTACTTTGGCGTAAGTCAAGAACGTATATACTTATAAAATCCGTTTTCAACCTCTGTGTTGAAGACGGATTTTTCTTTTTTATATGCTTAGTTAGAAACATCTTTTATAATTTCACTATTTTTGCAACTAACAAAACACCACTATGCACTATAAAAGAATCCTTCTAAAACTCTCAGGAGAAGCCTTGATGGGAAGCCTACAATACGGTATTGACCCAGAAAGACTAAAAGAATATGCCCAAGATATAAAAGCAATTATAGCCACTGGAGTGCAAGTTGCTATTGTTATTGGAGGAGGAAATATTTTTAGAGGTGTTGCAGGAGCCAGCAAAGGTATGGACCGCGTACAGGGAGACCATATGGGCATGCTAGCTACAGTGATTAACGGTTTAGCCCTACAAGGAGCCCTTGAAGACCAAGGCATTCCTACTAGACTGCAAAGCGCTATTAAAATTAATGAAGTAGCAGAGCCTTTTATAAAACGAAGAGCTGTGCGTCACCTTGAAAAAGGACGTGTGGTTATTTTTGGAGGAGGTACGGGTAACCCATATTTCACGACAGATAGTGCCGCTGTTTTAAGGGCTATAGAGATTAACGCAGATGTTATATTAAAAGGAACTCGAGTAGATGGTATTTACTCTAGTGACCCAGAAAAAAATGCAGATGCGGTTAAATTTGAGTTTATTTCTTTTGAAGATGTATTAAAAAAAGGGCTCAAAGTGATGGATACTACTGCATTTACCCTAAGCCAAGAAAACGAACTACCTATAATCGTTTTTGACATGAATACTCGTGGAAACTTAATGAAAGTGATCTCTGGAGAGAATATTGGAACCAAAGTAAATCTTTAAGCTAGCATTTTAGAAAACATTAATAAATACCCATTTTAGGGATATACAGATGGAAGAGGAAATAGAATTTATCATAGACAGTGCAAAAGAAGCCATGGATAATGCCGTGAGCCACTTAAATAAAAAATTTGTAAATATTCGTGCCGGAAAGGCATCTCCCGCGATGGTGGGAAGTGTTATGGTAAACTACTATGGTAGCCAAACTCCATTATCACAAGTTGCTAATGTTGCAACACCTGATGGTATGACAATTACAATTGCTCCTTGGGAAAAAGGATTAATTCCAGAAATAGAAAAAGGAATTCATCTTGCAAATATTGGCTTTAACCCAATGAACAATGGAGACAGTGTTATTATAAACGTTCCTCCTCTTACAGAAGAACGCAGAATAGAACTGGCCAAACAAGCTAAAGCAGAAGCAGAAGACAGTAAAGTTGGAGTGCGCAACGACCGTAAAAATGCGATGAATAGCATTAAAGAAATAGAAGGTGCAAGCGATGATTTAAAGAAGAGTCTGGAAGAAGATATCCAGAAAATGACAGATGCAAGTATCACCAAAATTGACAACCTTCTTACGGTTAAAGAAAAAGAAATTATGACTGTATAACATGTACATCATATTAGAATAAAAAAGCCTCCTATTTGTTATTAGTTTTTCTAATAGTTAGGGGGCTCTTTGTTGAAATGTAGTGCCTAAGTTATTTTTTTTTAGTTACTTATGTATTAATTTACAGCTATTTAAAAACACCGCATAAGCACTCCTTAAAAAATGAAAAAAATAAGTTTCTTATTGGTCTTTATTTTTGTGAATTTCAATGCCATTTCACAAACTAAAAAACAAGATACCCTCCACCACCAAAAAGACAATCGCTTTAACTATAAAGCTTTAATTATACCTGCTTCATTAATAGGGTATGGCGCCTTAAGCCTCTATAGTGATAAGTTAACTACCCTGGACACTTCAATTAGAAATAGCATAAATTCAGACAACAAAAAAACATTTGCTCTTGATGAAGGCACCCAAACACTTGCATTTTTATCTGTGTATGGGTTAAATTTATTTGGCGTAAAAGGGAAAAACAATTTTAAAGACCGTAGCATTGTTTTGGCAACTGCCTACCTTATAATGGGGTCCAGTGTTACTGTATTAAAAAAAGCCACGCATCGCCAAAGACCAAACACAACAGACTTCACCTCATTTCCCTCTGGGCATACAGCAACAGCATTTATGGGGGCTGAGTTTTTATATCAAGAATATAAGGATGTTTCACCATGGTATGGTGTTTCTGGATATTTTATCGCCGCTGGAACAGGATATTTAAGAATGTATAATAATAAACATTGGTTTTCAGATGTAATTGCAGCTGCTGGAATTGGTGTTTTAAGCACCAAAATCGCCTACTGGGTTCAGCCCTTTTTTAAAGAACTGTTTTCTAAAAAAGAAACATCAACTAAAACGGCAGTAATCCCTTATTACAACAAAAATGAAGTAGGCCTTGCAATGTCGATGTCATTTTAATAGATCCCCTTCATATTTTATAAAAATCGAGGTGCCATAATTTTAATTGCCCTAAATAGATTTCTTACCTTTACAAAACAACAAAACATCTATCATTGAATAAACTTTTTAGCATCGGATTTTGGAGTGCCACGGCGCGTTTTATATTACGCAACCGGGTATTTATTTTAGTTGCTATTGCTTGTTTTACCATCTTTCTTGGAATGCAATGGAAACATATGCGTTTCACCTACACAGAGGCAAACATGCTTCCAGATGATCACCAGGTAAACACAGCCTACAATACATTTCTGGACACCTTTGGAGAAGAAGGAAACCTTATCATATATGGCGTAAAAGACAGTTTATTATTCACTCCATCAAATTTCAGCGCCTGGAGCATCTTATCTAAAGAACTTGGGCAAGCCCCAGAGGTTGACCTCACTTTATCTGTAGGAGACCTCCAAAAATTAAAAAAACGTACAGATAGTATCGGGTTTGAAATGGTTCCGCTTGTAAAGGATTCTATTTTAAGTGAGAAACAACTTAAAAAACTACAATATGAGCTTTTTGAGAAGCTTCCTTTTTATAATGGATTGGTGTACTCTCCAGATAAAAAATCTGTAAGAACTGCCGTGTATCTTAAAAAAGACATTGTAAATACCCCTGCCAGAAAAATATTTATTGAAAAGGTGCTTATTCCTAAAATAGCAGCCTTTGAAAAACAAACTGGCATGAAAGTCTATACCTCTGGTATGCCCTATATTAGAACCTTAAACTCTCAAAACATTATTGATGAAATAGGCATGTTTATTGGCGCAGCTGTGCTTGTCACCTCTATTATTTTCTTCTTTTTCTTTAGATCTTACAGAGCAACTTTCATATCAATGATTACTGTTATTATTGGTGTATTATGGGCCTTTGGAATACTTGGGTTGCTTAAATATGAAATCACGGTATTAACCGCTTTAATTCCTCCACTTATAATTGTAATTGGAATCCCTAATTGTATTTTCTTGATTAACAAATACCATCAAGAAATAAAACAGCACGGTAATCAAGCAAAATCGCTGCAACGCGTTATTGCTAAAGTTGGAAATGCAACATTAATGACCAATGTTACGACTGCCTCAGGGTTTGCCACATTTATTTTAACAAATAGCCAACTACTCAAAGAATTTGGAATTGTTGCCTCTATCTGTATTATTGCCATATTCTTGCTTTGCTTGCTTATTATTCCTATTGTGTATAGTTTTATGGCAGTGCCTAAAAACAAGCACTTAAACCATTTAAACAAACGTTGGATTAATCGCTTTGTGGATTGGATGGAAAACAAAGTGAGGCACAATCGTATTGCTATTTATATAATTTCTATTGGGCTATTGTGTGTTAGTATTATTGGAATTTACAATATAAAAATCTCTGGCTCACTGGTTGAAGACATGCCAAAGAAGACCGAGTTTTTTAAATCCATTAGGTTCTTCGAGAAAGAGTATAAAGGCATTATGCCCCTAGAAATTTTAGTAGACACCAAAAGAAAGAAAGGTGTAATGAAACTTGCTACTTTAAAGCGAATGAATGAGCTTCAAGAGTATATAGAAGAGTTCCCAGAGTTTTCACAATCACTCTCTGTAGTAGATCTAGTAAAATATAGCAAACAAGCATATTATAATGGCAATCCTGAGTACTATCAATTGCCTAATAGCCAAGAGAGAAGCTTTATTTTAAGTTATGCCAAAAGCAGCACAAAAGACACAAATTTGCTGAAAAGTTACGTAGATAGTACAGGACAGTTTGCCCGTATTACTACTTTTATGAAAGACATAGGTACCGAGCGATTTGACAGAATTGAAGAGGACCTAAAGGCCAAAGCACTTAAAATTTTTCCACAAGACAGGTACAACGTAAGTTTTACAGGGAAAGCATTACTATTTCAAAAAGGAACAAAGTATTTAGTTAAAAATCTAATTATTAGTCTTTCTCTGGCCATTTTACTCATTGCCCTTTTTATGGCTTGGATGTTTAGGAGCTTTAGAATGATATTGGTTTCTCTGATACCAAATTTACTTCCCTTAATTATCACTGCTGGTTTGATGGGCTTTTTAGGAGTCCCCATAAAACCCTCTACCATTTTAGTGTTTAGTATCGCCTTTGGTATCTCTGTGGATGACACTATTCATTTTTTAGCCAAATATCGCCAAGAACTTATTGCCAATAACTGGAAGATTAAAAAATCTGTATACGCCGCCTTGCGTGAAACAGGAGTAAGTATGTTTTACACCTCTATTGTACTTTTCTTTGGGTTTTCTGTATTCACTATCTCAAGTTTTGGAGGTACTGTAGCACTTGGCGCATTGGTTTCTGTTACCTTAGTATTTGCTATGCTAGCAAATTTAATGTTACTTCCATCTTTACTGCTTTCTCTTGAAAAGAGTATTGCAAATAAACAAACCCTAAAAAAACCGGCCCTAGGCATCTTACCAGAAAATATGGAAGAAGAACAGGAGCTGTTAAAATAATTAATACTCATTTCTATTATCTGAATTATAACCTATCTTTATCGCTTGATTTTTTGACTATGAAACACACAGAAATAGTACACGTTTTACAAACAGAGCCTACCATCAACGAACTTAAAATACGAGGTTGGGTTCGTTCCTTTAGAAGCAACCGTTTTATTGCGGTAAATGATGGCTCTACTATTAAAAATTTGCAATGTGTTATTGATTTTGAAAATTTTGACCAAGACATACTTAAAGATATAACTACAGGAGCTTGTATAGAAATTACCGGAGTGCTGGTAAAAAGCCAAGGCCAAGGACAAACCCTAGAGGTCCAAGTGTCTGGCATTGTTATTTTAGGCACCGCAGACCCAGAACAGGTAAAACTAACCATTCTTTCTCCAAAGCGTCACAGTCTAGAAAAGTTGCGCGAACAAGCGCATTTACGTGTGCGCACCAATACCTTTGGAGCGGTGATGCGTTTGCGATCAAAACTATCTTTTGCAGTACACGAGTATTTTCAGAAAAATGGATTTAATTATATGCATACTCCAATTATCACAGGAAGTGATGCAGAGGGTGCAGGAGAAATGTTTAAGGTAAGTGCACTGGATCCAAAAAACCCGCCTTTGGATGACAAGGGTAATGTAGATTATAAAGAAGACTTTTTTGCAAAAGAAACCAACCTTACGGTAAGTGGCCAATTAGAGGCAGAAACCTTTGCAATGGGGCTGGGTAAAGTATATACTTTCGGGCCTACCTTTAGAGCAGAAAACAGCAATACCTCTCGCCATTTAGCAGAGTTTTGGATGATTGAACCAGAGGTTGCCTTCAACGATTTGGCAGACAACATGGACTTGGCCGAAGATTTCATAAAGTATGTAATCTCCTATGCGCTAGAAAACTGCCAAGACGATTTAGCCTTTTTGGAGCAAAGACTCATAGAGGAAGACAAAAGCAAACCTGCTGTAGAACGTCAAGAAATGACATTGCGCGAGAAATTACATTTTGTGATTGACAACAATTTTAAGCGTGTAAGCTATACAGAAGCAATTGATATTTTAAAGAATTGCAAACCTAACAAGAAGAAGAAATTTAAGTACCCTATAAACCAGTGGGGTGCAGATTTGCAAAGTGAACACGAACGATTTTTGGTAGAAAAACACTTTAAGTGTCCGGTGATTTTGTTTGATTACCCCGCTACCATTAAAGCATTTTATATGCGCTTAAATGAAGATGAAAAAACGGTTCGCGCCATGGATGTTTTATTTCCAGGTATTGGAGAAATAGTTGGCGGCTCTCAACGTGAGGAGCGGTATGATGTTCTCAAGCAAAAGATGAAAGCTATGGATATTAGCGAAGAAGAATTATATTGGTATCTAGACCTTCGGAAGTTTGGAACTTGTACCCACAGTGGCTTTGGATTAGGTTTTGAGCGCCTTGTGCTCTTTGTAACTGGTATGGGAAACATAAGAGATGTGATTCCTTACCCAAGAACACCTGGTAACGCAGAGTTTTAAAACTTAAAAATAAAACACAACCCACATATTAAAACCAGCGCTGTACCGTTTTGTATATAGCTGGTTTTTTTTACCTTTATAGTATACATCATTTTTAAATGCTAAAACAGTTTCTAAATTTTAAGTTATCTCAGAAATTATCTCCACAACAAATACAGTTGATGAAGTTAATTCAATTGCCAACGCAGGCTTTTGAACAACGTATTTCTCAAGAGATGAATGAAAACCCTGCACTAGAAGGAGGGAAAGAGGAACCAGAAAAGTTTGATGATGACATTAATGATGAGTACCAAGAAACTATAGATGAAGCTCCTGAAATAAATATAGATGATTATCTAAGTGATGATGAAACCCCTAGTTATAAGTTAAATGCAAATAACTATAGTGCAGATGATCAGCAAACGCATATCCCCTATGCAGCAGGTCAATCCTTTACCCAACATCTGATGCTGCAATTAAATACCTATAGGCTTGAAGAAAGTGAAAAGGAAATTGCAAAATTCTTGGTTGGAAGCGTTGATGAAAGCGGTTATATACGAAGAGAAATTGCAGACATTGTTGATGATTTGGCCTTTACTCAAAATGTGTACACCCAAGAGGCTGCTATTGAGAGTGTGCTAGAAAAAGTACAAGAACTAGACCCTGCAGGAGTTGGAGCCAGAGATTTACAGGAATGTCTATTGCTGCAACTAAAAAGAAAGCAGCAAAACTCAAAAGTTGTTTTAGCGTCTCGTATTTTAAAAGAAACCTTTGATCATTTCTCAAAAAAACATTACAAAAAATTACTTCAAAAGTTTAGTATTTCAGAAGACGAACTTAGAGAGGCAATTGCTGAAATTGAAAGTTTAAACCCAAAGCCGGGAGGAGCCATTTC
>Ga0302126_10002294_pt1 | contig 11013 bp, 14 predicted proteins | sample CB4_20m_MG_FD_203108 | JGI IMG/M metagenome (GOLD analysis project Ga0302126, IMG submission 203108) | Marine microbial communities from Western Arctic Ocean, Canada - CB4_20m | ecosystem: Environmental > Aquatic > Marine > Oceanic | place: Canada: Western Arctic Ocean | collected 2017-09-24 | reverse complement strand
TAACACCTCTTGGTATCGAATTAAAATCCATGATTTACTGATGGTAGCAAGTGCCTTTTTTTTATTGAGACTTGGACTGTGAAAAGGAATGGTTTCAATATTTACAACACTATTGTAGCTTAAGTGATCTGCCCATGCAATACTTTTTATTAATCTTCTATGGGCATTAGCCCCGCCATCCTTCTTAAATTGCTCAGATGTATATATATCAGCTAAAATGTTAGAAAAGGCTTTATAATCACTCTTTTCAAAATTCTCATGTTTTTGAAAATCCATCCCCGCACCAGGATTTGTTAAAAGCACAAAGAGTGGATTAGACCCTTTTTTTAAAACAAAGTAAGGCTCTGGAGAATAATCAACCTCAAATAATTCTTTTAATTCATCTTCATATTGAAGTGTTTTGTCAAACCATTTTTGATGCAGTAAATCACAAAAAGGATAATAATCGTGCGTAGAATTTAATGCCCTCATAATATAAATGTTTTTATATTATCTACTTTAACTAGATTTTAATATTTCGAATAATTTTGACATTTTTTCTGGTTTTGGCATTTTATTTCCACCCATAGTAAATAAAATAACCTTAAAAACATTGTCTTTTTTGTAATACCATGCACCTTGACTAGCTATTCCAGATGGTCCATATCCAAATACAATTAATTTCCAATCTTCTATTTTAACACCTAAAATTTTACTAATTAATCTTCGCCAGATAGCATTTCCATTGAAATTTAGTAGTTCTTTTTCTGTTAAATTATCTATAGAATTATCTTTCCTATTAAGTAAAGGAGCCCCCCCTTGAATGCAAATACAATTTTTATCACCTAAAATTGAAGTTAATTTGTGAATATATTGAGTGTGTAAATTATTTTCTTCTTTAAGTACATTCTTTGCAAATTTACGCTTTATATCTATTTTCCAATCTTTAGAGTGAAAAGGAGAAATTTCAAATTGAGAAAAACCTTTACTTTCAGGAAACAACAAATTAGAGGTTTTTTTCATATTAATTACCCTTTCTTGCCCCTCATAGCTTTTGTTTGTAATGGGATCGACTCGTTTAGGAAGTCTTTTAGATAAATTTGCATAGGACTCTCCATCTGTAGAGAAATTATAATTTCTTTTTTGAAAATCTGCTACTTGTCCGGGATTTGTAGTTAAAAAACATACTTTACTATCACCATTACCAAAAGTTAAATATGGTTCTGGCAAGGCATTTAAATCAAATCCATAATTATCTTCTAAAGTAATTTTGTTTTCTTTCCAATTTGAAAGTAAAGTATCGCAAAATTCAACATAGTTTTTTTCTTCCTTAGAACTTGTATTTAATTTCATTTATATTTAGTTATGTCGATATTATTATTATTTTAAAGTATTAGTTGCTTTTCATTTAATTATATATCACTCCTTCAATATAGTGACACCATATTCAGTTAATGTTTGTTCTACATTGTCAAAATCCATCGAAGGAACAATAACTGAGGTAATAAGCTCTAAAGAAACGTATTCCATATAGGCCAGCTCTTTATCACTAGTTACCAATCTAATTAGAGTATTAAATAGCATAAGTAATTGCTCTTCATTTAATGTTTCTGCTAAATAATATGCACAGCCCATTACAACACTATGATGCAAACCATCAAATCTTTCATATGTCTGCATTTTATCATCAACGCCATCCCATACTTCGCGAACATTTACGTTAACAGATGTAAAAAAATCTAAATCCTGTTGCGCTTGTGTCATTTCTAATTCATCTACTTTACCATCGGCTAACATCATGTGGCGCATCAAAACAGCTATGGATTCTGCTGTACCCCAGTCCATTTGTACCATTGGATATTCCTTTTCTTTTTCTTTTTTTTATGCTGTTTCATCATAATCCATATCCCAAAATCTTTCTATAATAGTGTCTACAAGTTCTTCGTCTGTAAGGGACGAATCTCCATCATACCACTCTACCTCGATTAACCCATAGGTATCATCCTCTTCGTTGTAATCAGAATATACTCTATCCAATTCAAATGCTTTACCATTATAAGTTCCTTCAATTCTCTCAACCTTGTCAGCAGCTCCAAAATCATCTGCTTCGTAGATATCTAAAACAATCATTCTTATACTCATTTTTTATTTATTTAAATTTAGTAGTGAAAGCATAAAAAAAATTAAATAATGTTACTACTGTTTTATTTAATTATTTTTTTTTTAAAGGAGAATGAAAGTATTTATTGTTTCAAAAGAATTTGGTGACACCGGGTTGTTTAAATATATATATAAAACTGAAAGTAAAAACAGCTTAAACTGATAGTGAAATTGACAGTAAAAAGTTAAAAAAATCCAACTAATTTATTTATATCTGGAACCCATCTCTTAAAATGATTTCTTTTGCTTTATGATTTTTTCCTAATCTAGGATTGACCATCATCAACAGTAATTCCCCATTTTTCACGCATTATTGCCGTAAGATCATTAAAATCAACATCTGGCCTCAAAATTCCAGTAGTATATTTTAATGCAACATACTCGTAGTAATGTAGATCATTATCTTGAACCGTTACATTAAGTAAAATATTCCAGAAGTATTGTATTTCATCCTCATCAAAAGTTTTTGCCAAATGAGCAGCACATTTTTCGAGAATTTTGCCGTGCAGGCCTACTTTTTCATAAATCTGCATTTCATCATCAATGTTATCCCATACTTCACGGAGAGGTATATCAACAGTGTCGTAGTGGTCCATAGCCTGATGCATACGCATAATTTCACCATCGTCAACTTTTTTGTCTGCCAGCATCATATGGCGAATAAGGGCGGCCATTGCTGACGCGGTACCCCAGCCATCTGGTAAGAGGTTTGCTTCCTCTTGTTCTACTGCTTCTTTTTCTTGTGTATCAGCACCGACTTGGTCTCCCCACCATTCTCCTCGCATAGCACCAGCGTCTTTTCCTTTTTTCCACCTACCTGTTAAGGTTCCTTCCGAAACAGTAAATTTAACAAGCCCTTCCATTGCGTTGTTTTCCCACTCTCCTTCAAATTCACCATCTTTATATGTACCAGATAGGGTACCACCTTTTTGATAGGTACCGCTAGCAGTACCATTATCATCAACCACTAATTCTAGCGTTCCAAAATTTCCTTTAAATGTATAGTTCATAGCTTTATATAATTAATTTCGATTAAATATTTTTCAGCCCAAGGCATTTTATATAAAACTTCATCTTGATCTCCGGAGTATATCTCCAATAATGCCTCAACAAAACCTCGGATTTCTAGGCTGTCATCTTGATCATAAGGGTTTCCTTCATTTTGACCTTCACTATAACGATTTACATCTATACATTTTCTACTGTCCATTGAGATTAGACATTCGTAGACTTCCCCCTCTTTTTTATAATAATATTTAAATCCGGTACTTGACAGTGTTACCCCATCACGTTCAGCTTCATCATATTCAGCTTCATCAAAGTCATAATACGTTTTATAAACACCATCTTCTGATTCTCCTGAAATTCGCATGAATAAAAAGTCCGCGTTATCCGACAAATCAAGCATAAATCTGGTGGGGTGTATATCATTTAAATGTTTCATCTTTTTTTATTTCAAATGTTTACTTACTCCTTCAATATAGTGACACCATATTCAGTTAATGTTTGTTCTACATTGTCAAAATCCATCGAAGGAACTATAACTGAGGTAATAATCTCCAGAAGAGCGTATTCTTTATAATGCAGCTCTTTGTCACTAGTTACCATTTGAATCAGAATATTGAATAGTTTCAGTTTTTGCTCTTTATTTAATTTTTCTGCTAGATAATATGTACAGCCCATAACAACTCTACCGGTTAATTTAGCTTTATGATATATCAGCATTGTATCATCTACACTATCCCAAACTTCGCGAACAGATACATTTACAGATGTAAAATAATCTAAAGCATTCTGCATATGTACCATTTCTGATTCATCTACTTTATCATCAGCTAGCATCATGCTTCGCATCAAAACAGCAATGGATTCTGCTATCCCCCAGTCCCTTTGGATCATTGGATATTCCTTTTCTTTTTCTACTTCTTGCGTTTGAGAACCAATTTGCTCTCCCAACCAATTACCTCGCATTGGGCCAGCGTCTTTTCCTTTTTTCCACCTACCTGTTAAGGTTCCTTCCGAAACAGTAAATTTAACAAGTCCATCCATTGCGTTGTTTTCCCACTCTCCTTCAAATTCACCATCTTTATATGTACCAGATAGGGTACCACCTTTTTGATAAGTACCGCTAGCAGTACCATTATCATCAACCACTAATTCTAGCGTTCCAAAATTTCCTTTAAATGTATAATTCATAGCTTTATATAATTAATTTCTAGATTATTAACACAACTAATATAATATTTTTTATTGATTTTCAAAAGCTATATTAAGTATGTTTGTATAGCTTAACTGTCCAAAATCTTTTTCGCACATACCAATTACCGCCTGATGATTAAATGTTCTGGATAATTCGACAAGATTTCGATTAGAAAACCCACCATTAATACGCAATATAAAGTAGAAAAAAGCAATCTTATCAGTAAGAATACTAATTTCCCCTCGTTTTACCTCCTCTTTTGAGAAGTAGGGTTTAGTTATCATAAATTGCTTCTTCCCATTTTTAAGCTGATATAAGGAAGGCTCGTAATCCAATATTTTGAATCCTTCTTTTGTCCAAAAGATATTTTTTTTATTTAAATCACCATGGACAAACCCAATTTGTTGGAAATAAGTGAGTGTTTCTACGAGGCCACTGAAATCATGCTTTGTATAAAACTGTTTTTTTAACTGCTTACAATATTTCTGACGATAGATATAGCTGTCTTCCTCTTCAATAATGAGTGTGTACAGTAGTCCGGGAACGTTCCAGTCAAAATGATTGATGATTTTAATTCTATTTTCTATAATATCAATAGGATCAAGTAACTTTTGCTTCAAGAATCTTTTTTAGATATATCCATCTTTATATGTTACTCTTCTCATAATAAAGAAAGATAAGCCAGTAAATGATCATAAATTCCCCGAGACATGCTCACCAAGATTATAGGATGCATAAAGATCGTTACCTTCATCCTTAGCTTCTATATAGAAATCTTCTGAAATGGTCAATAAGTCTTCATCCAGTACGGTGATATTCGCACTTACTTCCATATTTTTAAATATCAACTGATCCCAATCATCTTCAAAATCCTCAATTCCATCAATACTATCATCGGATGCACGATCAGTAGTAATCAAAAAATGAAAGTCATCATCCCATTCTTCGGATTCAACCTTTTCAAGAACAGGAATACTCCTAAGATAGGAGTAGATATTTTCATAGCATGTGCCAATGTTATCTAAATACCTGCTTTTTTGAGACATGCCAAATTTATCGTCTAGCATATTGATGGCCTCAACCAACTTCTCCTTACGCTCTTCAAATTCTATACTCAGGTCACTTATATTTTCTATTTCATGAGCAAAATCAAAACTTAAAGCTATTTTCAAACAGGTCTTGTTAGACTGAACATCTTTAATCTGAAGTATTGGTTTTGAGACATTAAATGTCCATCCTCGCTCATCATATGAGCTATTACCCCAGTGGTCAATAAATTTCCCTTTATAATAAATAGATTCTACAAATTTAGAATAGCCCTCATATTCAGCATCTAAAATTAAGAACTTAAAATTTTCAATGTCAAAAGCTTCTTCTGTTTTGAAGTTACTTTTGATGATTTCTCCTTTTATATTGGAATTGCCAATAATGGTGGCCTTAGCAGCGGGTTTTTTTGTGAATCGTATGTAATTTTCAGTACCAAAGTAAGGCCCATCTCTTTTTGAATAATCTGAGACTTTCTTGATATCAAAAACCTCATTAAACCTATCATTAACAATTATCTCATTGTTTACCGTTATTTTAATGTATGCATCAAGGTCTGCTCCTTGCCAAGATTGGCTATTGTCAAGCTCATACATTGAAAGATACTTTTCTTTGGTTAATTCATATAATCTATCACTGTCCCAAAGTATATTTTCTAGATAACCATCACCATGCTCTTCGAGAATTAGGTAATTCTCTAGATCCATACATCCATAAGTGATTTTTATGCCCGGTCCATATATTAGTACCTCTACTTCATCTTCTTGCGATTGCACACCAATTTGTTCTCCTTCCCAATTACCTCGCATTGGGCCAGCGTCTTTTCCTTTTTTCCATCTCCCAGTTAGGGTACCTTCCGAAACAGTAAATTTAACAAGCCCATCCATTCCTTTATTCTCCCACTCTCCCTCAAATTCACCCTCTTTAAATGTACCTGATAGGGTACCACCATCTTGATAAGTACCGCTTGCATTGCCATTATCATCAACTTTTAATACTAGCGTTCCAAAATTCCCTTTAAATGTATAGTTCATAATTATGTTTTATTAAGTCTCTATTATGTTTCCTCTACCAAGATAATATTCTCTATTGACTTTGTTTATTATATATTTTATTTATAATATAGTAATTTTAATTTTTTCGCTTTGCTTCCTACTTGGATCCGGAGGCTAAATAATCCTTTGCCCAAGGCTGTTGCTCTAAAAGATCCACCTTATCACCATGATACAGCTCAAGTAAATCTTGCACAATCTTTTTAATCTCATCAAGACCATTGTATAAATTAATCCCAGTACATTCACTATTTTCTAAATAAATTACACATTCGTAAATTTTACCATCCTTAAAATAAAATGCATTCCCATACTCTGATAAGGTAGCTCCATCATGATAAGCCTCATCTTCCGCATCAGCAAATTCATAATAAGTCTCTATATCTCCAGACTCTGTTTCTCCCTCCACAACTTCGTTTATTAAAAATGCGGTATCAATTAAATCTCTGTAAAATCTTTCATAATGTATCCCATCTAAATGTTCCATCTTTATTTTTTTTAGTTGTTAGTGTTTCACTAGTATTCTATAAATTTTGCCTAACGTTTCGGCTATGAGTAGTTGCGTGAGTTAGCACTTAACTCTGCAAGTACGCACAAAACTTAAAATCCGCGAGGATTTTCAGAAGTAGGCGAGAACAAGCAATTACTTATAGCTATTGTTGGCAAATCGTTATTTAGTTTTAAGGCTAGTATAGACTTCTTTTTCAAAAAGACGATAAAAATCAACTGTTTCTTTATCCGCATATGGGAAAAAATTGGTAAAATAAACTATAGCAACATCTTTTTCTTTATCTAATGAATAATAAGAATTAGCTAGTCCTGACCAATATGCCGAACCTTTGCTTCTTAGAAGTTCATCCTCACTATCCTCAATTGCCCATGCCAATCCATGTGTATCTGACTCCATTGATTTACCTCCCGCGTTAAGAGTGAGCCCATTAGGTAGTTGATTGTTAAACATCAACTCAATCGTTTCGGAATTTAATATTTGACCACCATCATATTTCCCATTATTTAGCATGCATTTAAGAAATGTGAGGTAATCCTTTGGTGACCCAAACAAACCTCCTCCTGCGCTGTATTCAATAACTGGTCCAGCCGGAAGACGAGGGTGCTCTTGAAATCCCGTTGAATCACGAGTCCCCCAAGAAACAATATTATCTTGCAGATTTTCAGGCACATTAAACCAGGTACTATTCATTTTTAATGGTCCTGTAACATTTGTTCTCAAGTAAGTTTCAAGATCTTGACCACTTATTTTTTCAATTATTTTACCAACCCAATCTAAATTAGTTCCATATTGCCATCGTGCACCTACCTCAAATAACCTTGGGAGATCATCATATTTCCATCCAGATTTATCGAATGCCTGAAGCCGAGGATCCATAAATTCGTATCCAAATCCTGCTGTATGTGTCAATAAATTTCTCAAAGTGATCGAATTCTTGGCTTCAACAAGTTCTCCTTCTTCAGTTAGAATAGGAATAGTTGTCATTTCTGGCATTAATTCGTCTAAAGGGTCATCTAGACCAATTAAACTCTGTTCAACAAGTTGCAATACCGCAACAGATGCAATAGCCTTTGTCATTGAATAAATTCTGAAAATATTGTTTTCATTTATCGTGTCTTTTCCACCCCAAACTGATGGTCCAAACGCATACCAGCCCATTTTCCCTTCTCTGGTACTATAACCCATAATGGCAGCAGGAAGATCACTTTGTTGAAAAAAGGCATTCAGTGGTAATTGATCAATTACCATTATATTTCCTTCTTTTTCAGTTTTGCATCCTGTTAATATTGAGATGATAACTAGCGCAAATAATAATTTTTTCATAATTGAATGGTTTTGGTTCCTTTAATGTTTGCCAACGGTTTTGTATAGCGTTCCGATGCTGAAACGCGTTCACTAAGTTAATTGAATTTTCTCAAATAGGAGTGATGCTTGTTCTTACCGACGGTAAATCAACTAAGCATTGGACGCTATACTTTGTTAGCCACAGGCTTTGCAGTTCTGTTATCGGGTTATTTTTTTATAATTTTCTCGTTCAGAACACCATTGTCTGCATAAATTCTCATAATGTAAATTCCAGCAGATAAATCAGAGACATCTAAAGTTTTAAAATCCGAAATAAAGGATTTGCTAATTTGTCCGATTGAGTTGATTAATTCGATTTTTTCAATCAAATCATTTTCAGATTTGAGAAATATTAAATTGCTGCTTGGATTCGGATAAATTCGAATGTTGCTTAAATCAAAATCGGATGTGCTAAGTTTGAAATTCCTAAATATAGCTAGTCCAAATAGTGCATTGCTAATTGTAAGAACTAAACCTTCGCCTTCTTCCGTGATTTCATAAAACCCTCCATCTTGCATAAAAGAAAAATATTCAGATTCAAACGAATTATGAACTTGAACTCCACAATCATTATCGGTACTAGAATATTCAGAAGTTTGTAAAGTATCCGAATTTTCAAATGTAAATATTCCGTTAAATGTATTACAAACACCTTCACCACTAAATTCATAATTTTCGAGGATTGTCAATGTTGGTGTTATTTCTGGTTCTATTTCTGAAACTTCATATGGTGTTCCAAGATCACTTGATTGAACAAAATTCAAATTCCAAGTTTGGAATAAGTCTGGGTTTGGGTCTTGTGCAAAGATGCTTAAAGACCAAAATATTAATAATATTAAAACTTGATATTTCATTTGTTTTTTGCTTGTGGCTAACGTTGTTGTATATGGTTTGTTGCGTGTTTCAAGCAACTAATTTAGTAAATAATTACCGACCAAGAAAGTCCGCGAGGACTTTCGTAAGTAGGCAAGAAGCCAGCAATAAATTATATACGGTGTTGGCATTTCGTTGTTTTTATTCAGACTTTTAATTATTCAGCTTAATTCCGTTTTGCGATTTTCCTTCGTTTTAATAAATTCAATCAGCGATTTATTCCGCAAAATTTTTCAATTCAGATTGAGTGAGTAATTCCGCAACTTGCTAAATTCCGCTTTCAATTCAGTTTTTCATATACTTACTTATATTCGATTTTAAAAGAAACTTCCAATTGTAATAACTGAACAAATTACTAATGATAAAAAACTTACTATTAATATAAAATTCCTTTTATTTTTTGTCAAGTATTGAATTCCGATAACTAAAAACACAATTTGTGCAATCAGAAATGGTATTGTCAATATTTCTCTAAATACTCCGATTATAGTAAAATCTAATTTGTAAAAGTTAATTAGCCAAATGAATATAAAAAAAGATACAATCGAAAAATTCGCAATTATTAAGTTTCTATTTGTTATTAATTTGTTCATTTTATTGTTTTTTAGTTCGTTTCGTCAATGAATGCCAACGCTATCGGCTATGAGTGTCGCGTGGCTTAACACTTAACTTTACAAATACACACCAAGCTGAAAATCCGTGAGGATTTTCAGAAGTAGGCGAGTAGAAGCAATTACTCATAGCCATTGTTGGCATTTCGTTTTTTCGAGTTTTATTTATTCAGTAAAATTCTGTTTAAATTTTTATTATCTCGCCTTTATGTGAATCGGATAAGAATTACTCTCATAACCATTAATACGTAGTTCATAAGATGTTTGTAAAGGCTCATCTCTTATAGTTTCATATTTGAATTCCCCTGTTGATTTATCAAAAATAATTCCTTTTGTAGTTTTAAGGTCGTAGAATTCAAATTTAGAATTGGTGTCAACTGATGGTTTTGTTGCAGATAAAGTAAGAATTAATAATAGCATTCCAATAATTCCAATTAAGATTCCATTTGTGAAAGTTTTTTTTGATTCCATAATTTTTGTTTTAAAATATTTATTAAATTATTATTTGTTTCCGAAATGAATGCCAACGGTCTAGTATATGGCGCGTTTTAATGCGCTATACACGGTGTTAGGTAGCGTTTTAATTTAATTTTAGTCACAACTTGAACCAGCATCAGAAGCTGAGCTCTGGGCATTATTTGCTTCACTTTGTGCATCTTCTGCAGAACTCATTGCCTTTTTCGCATAGTATTGTGCGTCTTCCAAATTATCTGCATTGTATGCCTTTTTAGCGTAAGAGTATGCGTCATCAGCATTCGAACTTGCGTTACTTGCATAACTTTCGGCATCACTTGCATAGCTTACTCCATCATCACAATTACAATCCGAAGCATAACTTTGAGCATCAGAAGCTGAGCTCTGGGCATTATTTGCTTCACTTTGTGCATCTTCTGCAGAACTCATTGCCTTTTTCGCATAGTATTGTGCGTCTTCCAAATTATCTGCATTGTATGCCTTTTTAGCGGAAGAGTATGCGTCATCAGCATTCGAACTTGCGTTACTTGAATAACTTTCGGCATCATCAATTACACTTGAAAAATCATCGCATTGTCCAAAACTTAATTGTGTGCAGAATATCATCAGAGCTGCAATAGGGATTATTCTTTTCATCTTTTGGTTAATTTTAATTTATGCTACCTAACGGTTTTGTATAGCGTTCCGATGCTGAAACGCGTTCACTAAGTTAATTGAATTTTCTCAAATAGGAGTGATGCTTGTTCTTACCGACGGTAAATCAAC
>Ga0302126_10002293_pt1 | contig 11014 bp, 13 predicted proteins | sample CB4_20m_MG_FD_203108 | JGI IMG/M metagenome (GOLD analysis project Ga0302126, IMG submission 203108) | Marine microbial communities from Western Arctic Ocean, Canada - CB4_20m | ecosystem: Environmental > Aquatic > Marine > Oceanic | place: Canada: Western Arctic Ocean | collected 2017-09-24 | reverse complement strand
ATGATTAAAAATGTTTCAGATGTAAATGACCGCCTAATGGATTTACATAAGAAGAAAAAATCATATGATCAAAAAGACGTACTTCAGGTAACAGCGCCAGAAGGTACAACAAATAATTTATTCGTAGGATCTACAGTAGATTTACAAAGAATGTTACAAGATATAAATAACCCTGTTAAAGATGATAACGTAATTGATATTACAGATAGATTAGATGATGGAAAAGAATGATTCTTATTTAGGCAATCCAAGTGTTAAACGTGATGGTATTGTTACTAATTGGACAAATGATGAAGTTAAAGAATATGCTAAATGTATGCAAGATCCTGCATACTTTGCGAGAAAATATTGTAAAGTAATTCATCTTGATAAAGGTTTAGTTCCATTTGATCTGTATCCATATCAAGAAAAAATGTTTCATCATTTTAATACACACAGATTCAATATTGTTTTAGCATGCCGGCAATCTGGTAAATCTATTTCATCAGTGGCATATTTACTTTGGTTCGCGCTTTTTAACAGTGAAAAAGTTATTGCTGTTATGGCAAACAAGGGTGCTACCGCCCGTGAGATGCTTGGTCGAGTTACACTTATGCTAGAAAACTTGCCATTCTTTTTACAGCCTGGGTGTAAAGCTCTTAATAAAGGGTCTATTGAATTTAGTAATAATTCAAGGATTGTTGCTGCTGCGACATCAGGATCATCTATTCGTGGTATGTCTGTTAACTTACTTTATCTCGATGAGTTTGCATTTGTTGAAAGAGCTTCTGAGTTTTATACCTCAACTTATCCTGTTGTATCATCTGGTAAAGAAACAAAAGTTATTATTACGTCAACTGCAAATGGCTTAGGTAATGTCTTTCATAAAATCTGGGAAGGTGCAATACAAGAAACAAATGAATTTATTCCATTTCGAGTTGACTGGTGGGACGTTCCAGGAAGAGATGAAGAATGGAAAAAAGCTACAGTAGCTAATACTTCACCTGTACAATTTGATCAAGAGTTCGGAAACACATTTTTTGGTACAGGTGATACTCTTATTAATGCTAATACACTTCTTGATCTAAGAAGACATGATCCATTAGAAATTACAAAAGATAGTGTAAAAGTTTATAATGAACCAATTAAAGATCACAGTTATGTGATGTTAGTGGATGTTGCTAAAGGAAGAGGACAGGATTATAGTACTTTTAGTGTAATCGATATTAGCGCGGAGCCGTTTAAGCAGGTTGCTGTATATCGCAATAATCTTATCTCTCCTCTCCTCTTCCCTAATATTATATATAAGTATGCGAATTCCTATAATCAAGCAATGGTTGTAATAGAATCAAATGATGCTGGGATGGTTGTATGTAATGGGCTATATCATGATTTAGAATACGAAAATATGTATGTTGAATCAGCTATTAAAGCAGATGCACTTGGTATTCTTATGACTCGTAAAGTAAAACGAATTGGATGTTCTTCATTTAAAGATCTATTAGAAAATAACAAACTTGAAATTGTAGATGAAGATACAATCATAGAAATTTCTACATTTACTGCAAGAGGTTCATCGTATGAAGCTTCAGATGGAAATCATGATGATATTGTTATGAATTTAGTTATGTTTGGATATTTTGCTGGCACTTCATCATTTGGTGAAATGACTGATATTAATATACGAGATCTTATGTTTCAACAGCGAATGCAAGAGATTGAAAACGATGTATTAGACTGGGGGTTTGTGGATGATGGTTTAAATGACATTTCACAGCCAGTAATAACATCTGATCAATGGCAAATAGAAGAACCAAAGCAAGATTGGCTTGTTCAAGATTGGGATGGTACAAGTCTTTAAAATCAAATGTATATAAATATAAGTAATTGATAGACAACCGTATTATGAAACTTATAATTCAATTAGATTGGAAAAGGAAACGACATGGCAATATATGCACCATCAGAGTCTCCGGCAGTAGTTACAAGAGAAATTGACTTAACAAATGGCGTACCCAATGTACCTACTTCTACAGGTGTTATTGTAGGCGATTTTCGTTGGGGACCTTGTAACGAACCGATTCTCGTAAATAACGAAGGTACTTTAGTATCAACATTTGGGACGCCAAGTGATGCAACTTCAGTTGACTTTCATAGCGCTTCATATTACTTGAGATATTCAAGTGATTTGTTTGTTATTAGAGCTACAGATTCAGATACAGCAACAAATGCTTTTCAGGCTGGTGGATCACCTGCAAGAACAGCAATTACTGTAGAAAACCAGGCAGAATTTGAAGCTCAATTCTCTGCACTGGATTCTGATAATCATACATTTATAGCAAAGTATCCAGGATCTTTGGGTAATTCAATAAAAATAGAAATATGTGGTTCAAACCACACAGATCCTACAAATGCAGCGTATCATACAGATTTTGATGCGTGGGCATTCAAAAATAACTTTGACACTGGTCCAGGAACATCAGCTCATACTGCTAATATTGGTGGTGTAAACGACGAAGTACACGTAGCAATTGTTGATACAACTGGACTTCTTTCTGGAATCAAAAACTCTGTTTTAGAAACATATCCTTACGTTTCTCAAGCAGTTGGAGCACAAAATGCAGATGGTACTAATAACTTTATTAGAGAAGTTATTAATCAAAGATCCCAATACGTAAAAATGGTTGATATGCCAACTGGTATGGGCACCGGTGCTGGTGCTGCAGCTACTTCAACATCAGATATGAAACTGGCTGCGCAGTTAGATGTTACATTAACTCTCGGGGATGAAGGTGATCCTCTTGGAGTCGATGATTATATGAATAGTTATAATTTAATTGATGATCCAGCTCAGTATCTAATTGATTTTATAATTGCACCAAGTTTAGTAAGCTCTACAGATCATGTTACTCTTACTAATCACTTAACATCAATTGCTGCTCAAACTAGAAAAGATTGTATGGTTTTTGCTTCTCCGATGAGATCTGGTGTTGTTAATAGTCCAGCAACGGCAAATGCATCTATCTTAACTGGTCTTAAAAACTTAACAAGAAGTTCATATCTTAGCGTAGATAATAATTTCTTAAAAGTGTATGACAAATACAATGATAAGTATATTCACATTCCTGCATCATCTTCAACAGCTGGTTTATGTGCAGCTACTGATAATAATTTTGCTCCTTGGGTATCACCTGCTGGTACACGAAGAGGACAATATTTTGGTGTAACTGGTTTAACATATTCACCTAATAAATCTCAAAGAGATGAGCTTTATAGAAATGGCATTAATCCAGTAACTAATATGCCAGGAAGCGGTATTCTATTATTCGGTGATAAAACACACTTAGATAGACCATCAGCATTTGATAGAATTAATGTTCGTAGACTCTTCTTGGTTATCGAAAGAGCCATTGCAGAAGCTGCTAAAAATATTCTATTCGAATTTAATGACGAATTTACAAGAGCAGAATTTGTAAATATCATTGAACCATTATTGAGAGATATAAAAGGTCGAAGAGGTATTACTGACTTTAGGCTATTAGCCGATGAGACAAATAATACTCCATCGATTATCGATACAAATCAATTTGTAGCAAGTCTCTTTATTAAACCAGCACGGTCGATTAACTTCATCACTCTTAACTTCGTTGCAGTTCGCACCGGTGTTTCGTTTGAAGAAGTTGTTGGTCAGGCTACATAAAGGGATAGGAGAATAAAATGGCAATATTAGGTGTAGACCAATTTAAAGCTAAATTAGCAGGTGGCGGCGCACGTCCCAATCTGTTTAAAATCACACTTGCTTATCCAAGAATCATGACTGGTGATGTTGAACTAACATCATTTATGTGTAATGCCGGTAATTTACCAGCATCTACTATTAATCCAGTTGCAGTTCCATATCGCGGTAGAATATTATATATGGCCGGAGATAGAACTTTTGAGGCTTGGTCAGTAAATATCATTAACGATACTAATTTTGAAGTAAGAAAAAGTATGGAAATTTGGATGAATGCAATGAATGCTCACCAATCAAATACTGGTGTTACTTCACCATTAGATTATCAAGCTGATTTAACTGTTGAGCAACTTGATAAAAATGAATCAACTCTATATACGTATATATTTAGAGGTTGTTTCCCATCAAATATTTCTGAAATCGCACTTTCATATAGTAGTAATGATACTATAGAAGAATTTGGTGTAAATTTCATGGTACAATATTGGGAAAGTTTCACAGGAGTAGGTACTGGTTCAAAAGTTACTTCTTAATTAAGTAATAAATAGTACTAATTGAAAAGGTATAGGGGGAAATACTTTCCCCCTTGCCAGTATATTTAAAGGATTAATTATGGCAGATAATTCACTTAAGCTTTTTGGTTTTGAAATAAAAAGATCTGGCTCAAAAGATAAAGAAGAAAAGCTAAAATCAGTTGTTACTGCAAAGGACGACGATGGCGCTGGCTATGTGACTGCTTCAGGAGCTGGTCATTTTGGCCAATATGTAGATATTGATGGCAGTGGATCTAAAGACAATTATCAGTTAGTAATGAAATATAGAGGTGTTGCTATACATCCAGAATGTGATGCTGCAATTGAAGATATTGTAAATGAATCAATTGTTATAGATGATGAAAGTCCTGGTGTTTCTCTAGAATTAAATGAAATTGAAGCCAGTGAAAATATTAAAAATCAAATATCAGAAGAATTTGAAAATATTTTAAGAATGTTAAATTTTTCTGAAGATGGTCATGACATCTTTCGTAGATGGTATGTCGACGGTAAAATTTATCATCATTTAGTTGTAGATCCAAATAATGAAAAAATGGGCATTCAAGACATTCGTTTTATTGATGCAGTGAAAATGCGTAAAGTAAAAGAAATTAAAAAGAAAAAAGATCTAACAACAAATGCTGATATTATTGAAAATGTAAAAGAGTATTACATTTATCAAGAATCTCCAGGAAAAGGTGGCGCTGGGGCTATTCATACATCACAAAATAGACAAGCAGTTAAATTTACTGAAGATTCTATTAGTTATGTTACATCTGGACTATTAGATGAAAAAAGATCAAAAGTTCTTAGTCATTTACAAAAGGCTATTAAGCCAGTTAATCAACTAAGAATGATGGAAGACTCGCTTGTCATTTACAGACTTGCTCGAGCACCAGAAAGAAGAATTTTTTATATCGATGTAGGTAACCTTCCAAAGGGTAAAGCTGAAGAGTACATGAAAAATATCATGGCTAAATATCGTAATAAATTAGTATATGATGCTAATACTGGTGACTTACGAGATGATCGTAAACATATGTCAATGCTTGAAGATTTCTGGTTACCACGCCGTGAAGGTAATAGAAGTACAGAAATTTCTAGTCTTCCAGGTGGAGATAATCTAGGACAGATTGACGATATTATTTACTTTCAGAAACGATTATATAAAGCTCTTAATGTGCCAATGCAAAGATTGGATCAAGAAAATAATGGATTTAGTATTGGCCGTTCAACTGAAATTAGTAGAGATGAAGTTAAGTTTCAGAAGTTTATAGATAGACTGCGCAACAGATTTTCACATCTATTTCTTAAAATCCTGAAGAAACAGCTAGTTCTTAAAAAGGTTATAACTGAAGCTGATTGGTCAAAATGGGAAAGAAATATTCGTGTTAATTACAATAGAGATAACCATTTTGCTGAATTGAAAGAGTCTGAAATATTAAAAGAAAGAATACAAACATTAGATATGGTCAGTCAATATGTAGGTGAATATTTTACAAAAGATTGGGTTATGAAGAATGTTTTAAAATTATCTGAAGAAAATATGAAAGAATTAAAAGACCAAGTTGATGAGTTAGAAGATAAAAACAAAGAAGATGAAGATGAAGCTATACAAAATCATATGAACGCGCAACAGCAGCAAACAAACCAACAAGCCGCAATTCAGCAACAGCAAATAAGCCAACAACAACAAGCTACTGAAGAGCCACCACAGCAATAAAAAATATTATTTAAAAGATTTAAATGTATAAATATAACTAAATAAGCGGAGAATACAATGGAAGATGAAGTTGAAAATGATTATGAAATCGAAACTACAGCAGAAGAAGATATGGATCTTGATGAACCGGAAGTTGAAGCTAATCCTTTAATGGATATGGTTAATGCAATTGGTGATGGAGATTTGTCGGGCGCTTCTAATATATTTTCAGGTCAATTGAATAATAGATTAAGTGATGCAATTGAACAAGAAAGAATTAGTGTTTCTAGTAATATATTTGATGGCAATCAGGAAGAAATAGTAGATGCTTAAGTTTAAAGAATTAAAAGCTAATTTACAAGAAGCTTCTAATATAGTTAAAAAAGTAAAGATTAACCGCAAAAATGTAGTTATTCAAAAACTTGCACCTAATAAATTTAAGACTTTAATTGATGGCGATGAATTAGACACATATCCAAATGAAAAAGAAGCTATGGCAATGGCTAAAGAATTCATTAAGCAGTATAAAGGAAGATAATATGACAATGGTTACACTCATGGGTTCAGAAGTAAATGCGGCTACTACGCATGGAGCTGCAACCAATCTTTCAAGCGCAAAATGTGTAAGGGTATTCAATAGCCATACTGCTAGTCTTTTAGTAACACGCTGTTCAGCAGGAGGTGTTACTATTGGAACTGCTACTATTGGACCAAAAGAAGTAATTTACTTAAATAAAAATTCTGACGAAAAGATATTTGCGGCTGCAGCAACAGTTAAATTAACATCTGTTGGATATCTTGGAGGATAAACGATGCATAAAGTAACAGCAAAATTAGTAGACAATTTAAAAGAAGCTCGGCAATATCCTTTTCGAGATAGAGGTAGCAAATATTCTAGCAGAGGGGTTCCAAATATGAATCCTAGAGAGATAGAACAAGTAAAAAAGTTTGCAAGCGACAAGGCTGATCATCACTATGGCCGTGCGGATGAACACGCCCGCGAGGCAGATACTTTTACAAGATCTAGTGAACCTTACCATGCACATGTGGAAGCATCACACAAAAATCAAATGGCAGGTGATCATTATACTAATTTGCAAAATAAGCCACAGCGAACTCATGATGATTTAGGTGGTAAAAGAATGATGCAGCATTCTGATTCTGCAAATGAAGCATCAAAAAGAGCATATGCGGCGGCAGACATGCATATACCAGATAACGCAGATGAAGACGATGGTGTTCGTCATTATGCAGGGTAAAATAAGGTAAGATAAAATGAAATTAATTGCAGAATACCAAGATCAAGAAATATCTTATATGACAGAAGCTACCGAATCCGGTGGAAAAAATCATGTGATCAAGGGTATTTTCGCACAAGCTGAAAGCAAAAACCGTAATGGCAGGATTTATCCAAAAGCTATTATGGAAAAAGCTATAGATAAGTATAATAAAGAACAAGTAATTCCTAAGAGAGCAGTCGGTGAATTGAACCATCCAGATGGTCCCACTGTAAACTTAGACAAAGTATCCCATCGTATTACTGAACTGACATGGTCAGGTAATAATGTGATGGGTAAGGCACTTATATTAGACACTCCAATGGGGCAGATCGTTAAAGGTTTACTCGATGGTGGCGTACAACTAGGTGTATCAACTCGTGGTATGGGAAGTCTAGAGAATCGTAATGGAACCAACTATGTAAAAGATGATTTTATGTTAGCAACGGTTGACATTGTTCAAGATCCATCCGCCCCAGACGCTTTCGTTAATGGCATTATGGAGGGGGTCGACTGGATATGGAACAATGGTGTGATAGAAGCTCGAGACATTGAAAAGATTGAGACTGAAATTAAGAAAGCTCCGCGATCGAGATTGTATGAAGTACAAACTCGTGAGTTTAAGAATTTCCTCTCGTTGCTTAAATAATAGAGGAGTCAAACATGACTGATCAAAATTACGAACAGGATGGCTATGACCTCGATGAAGCAGCGGAAGTTGTGGACGAGGCAAAGGCACCGACAACAAAAGGTAAGGCATCAGACCCTGATCATTCCGAAACTGATGGAATGAAAAAGACTGATCCTAAAGCCGAAACAACGAAGGGTACGGGTGGAACTAAAGCTAAACAAGCAAAAGTTGGCGATACTTCCGGTCAAGATCCAATGCAAAAGCTCCAAGCTGGATATAGCATGAATGCAGGTACACATATGAAAATGGAAAATATGACTAAGTTGGCTTCATTGCCTGCTGATGTTATTAATACATTGTATCAAGAAGCATTTGGCACTGACTTGGATCTAGATGAGTCCGATGAAGTATTGGTAGAATATAACTTTGATGACGATCTGCAAGCTTTGGTTGAATCCGAAGCAACACTTTCAGACGACTTTAAAGGTAAAGCTTCTACAATTTTCGAAGCTGCTGTTAATTCCAAAATTATGGAAAAAGCTGCAGATATGGAACTTGTCACTGCAACCCTTATTGCTGAAAAAGTAGAAGAGCTGGAAGAGGAATATACTTCTGAAATCTCTGAAGCTATTGTCGAAGCACGCGAAGAGCTTGTCGAAAAAGTCGACGGTTATCTAAACTACGTTGTTGAAACATGGATGGAAGAAAATAGACTGGCTGTTGAATCCGGTCTTAGAACTGAAATCGCTGAAACATTCATGGGAAGTCTGAAAGACTTGTTCACTGAATCTTACATCGAAGTTCCAGAATCCAAAGTTGATCTTGTTGATGATCTTGCTGAGCAGGTAATTGCTCTGGAAGAAAAACTCAATGAAGAAACTGCTACTATCTTGGAAATGAGATCCTACACACAAGATCTAGAGCGTCAGGCAATTATTGCTGAAGCTTCAATAAATCTTGTTGGAACTCAAGCCGATAAACTAACTAAACTTGCAGAATCAATTGATTTTGAATCAGCTAGTGCATTTGCTGCTAAAGTAGATACTCTTGTAGAATCTTACTTTTCAGATCAACCGGCAGAAGAAGTATATATGGCTTCTTCACCTACTCAGTCTATCACCGAAGCTTATGAGCTCGATGACGATGAAGTTGTAACAAGCGCACGAATGGATCAATATCTAACTGCAATCAGATCAAATAACTAAGGAGACAAAAAGATGTCTAACGCATACAAATCCCTCACTGAAAAGTGGGCACCGGTTCTGAACGAAGAATCAGCCGGAACAATTCAAGATCAATATAGAAGGTCGGTAACGGCTGTTGTTCTTGAAAACCAAGAAAAAGCTCTTTCAGAAGCTCGTGCCGCTCAAGCGGGTTACTTGACAGAAGATGGTCCTGCCGGTGCAAATACTGGTTCGATCGATAAGTGGGATCCAATCCTTATTTCACTCGTACGTCGTGCCATGCCTAATATGATGGCATATGACGTTTGTGGTGTTCAGCCAATGACTGGTCCAACTGGCCTGATCTTTGCGATGAAATCACGTTTCAATGGTGGTGCAACTACTAATGACGAAGCTCTGTTTAACGAAGCAAATAGCGCGTTCTCTGGTGATTCTGCTACAGCAAATGCTCAAACCGGTGATACTTCTGGTTTAGGTACTTTAGCTGCTGTTGACTCAGCTGGTAGTGCAGCTCAGCACGGTATCGGTATGGACACAGTAAACGGTGAAGGTCTCGGTACTGATGGTACTGCGCCAAGATCCGCATTTGGTGAAATGGGTTTCACTATTGAAAAAGCAACTGTATCAGCCAAAACACGTGCATTGAAAGCAGAATATTCGCTTGAACTCGCACAGGATCTGAAAGCAATTCACGGTCTGGACGCTGAAAGCGAACTGGCTAACATTCTTTCAACTGAAATCCTTGCTGAAATTAACCGGGAAGTAATCCGTACCATTAACGCTCAAGCGAAAACTGGTGCTTCTACATCTCAAACAGCTCTTAATGGTATCTTCGATATGAAGCTTGATGCTGATGGTCGTTGGAGTGTAGAGCGTTTTAAAGGTTTGATGATTCAAATCGAACGTGAAGCAAACCAAATTGCAAAAGATACTCGTAGAGGTCGTGGTAACTTCATCATTACTTCTTCTGATGTTGCTTCCTGCTTGTCTGCTACTGGAATGTTGGACTATGCTCCAGCTCTGAAAGATAGCCTGACAGTTGACGATACTGGTAATACTTTTGCTGGTGTTCTTAATGGTCGTACCAAAGTATATATCGATCCATATGCAACTGTGGATTATGTAAACGTTGGCTACAAAGGTACTAATGCATATGATGCTGGTGTATTCTATTGCCCATACGTACCGCTGACCATGGTCCGCGCCGTTGGTGAGAATGACTTCCAGCCACGTATCGGGTTCAAAACTCGTTATGGCATGGTGTCAAACCCATTTGTTGGAGATACTCCAGCGAACGGTCTTGCTACTTCAAGAACTAACCAGTACTACAGAATCTTCCGCGTAGACAATATCCTCGACGCATAAGAAAAAAGAGAGGAACCAACCTCTCTTTAAGAATAACTATCAAGGGCGCTTTCGGGCGCCCTTTCTTTATGCTGTTACATTTTTATCACAGCTATATGTAATATGCAAATAAAATAAAAAAACATTGAAAATACTCCTTTACATTTGCTCTAAAATAGATTATAAAGAATATAACAAATGATAAAGGATATAATCATGATTACTTTTTTTAAAAAGACTTCTATCATCGAATGGGCAACAGCTCCTCAAGGCACCGCCTGTGACTGGATGTCCCAGACCACTGTCGAAGAATTTAATGTTGAAACCGGCGAATCACTAGGGCTAGAAGTCAAAGAGCCTGTAGTTGTAACTATGTTAGCTGAGGGATGGGCATAAGGATATACACTATGTGGACACTCAAAGGACAATTCAGTACAAGACAACTTGATGAAACTACAGGAAAACCTATGACTGAAGGCCCTCTTGAGTGGTCTGCAATGACAGTAGATACTCAAGAAGAAGCTGAAGAGTGGTGGAAATGTAGAACTAGTACTAATTGTAAAGTCAGTAGAGTTAGTACAATGTTTGATCCTGATGGTAAAGTTGTTAAAGTATCATTTAATTAGTA
>Ga0302126_10002288_pt1 | contig 11026 bp, 17 predicted proteins | sample CB4_20m_MG_FD_203108 | JGI IMG/M metagenome (GOLD analysis project Ga0302126, IMG submission 203108) | Marine microbial communities from Western Arctic Ocean, Canada - CB4_20m | ecosystem: Environmental > Aquatic > Marine > Oceanic | place: Canada: Western Arctic Ocean | collected 2017-09-24 | reverse complement strand
CAGACTTCTTGCTGCCAGGGAAGTAGATCAACATCAAAATCCACTAGCGGCGTTTAGCCTTCTTCGTGTTCGTTACTTTTTGTCCTGTCTTTTTTGCTTGAGTTTTAGCCGCTGCGCGACCTTTAGGGGTGTATGCGTAACTCGTTGATCCTACTTTTGGCATGGTTATTCCTCCGGGTAATCACCCGTTTTAATCATCTCAGCTAACTCATTAGCCCTGTTTCCAACCTGAGAAGCCCACTTGGAGTCCAGGAACTCACTAGCAGCCTCTTCATATAAACCTAAACTCATCGCATTAAGAGCAAGCTCAAAACCTTTCAAACGTGGTAAACCTAAGTTAAAACACATTGATACCATCGCGTCCTGACGTACTTCATCCAAGTCTGAAAACCAACTAAAAACAGAAAGCTCTCGCAGGCATCTGACAATATCGGTATCAAGCAAATAATTGATCTCATCCAACGACAAGCCAATGCCACCATCTTTATCAATATTTCTCCCTACCCCAATCGTGAGCTTGTTGGCAGTACACTGATAAACGAATTGGCGAACTCCTTCATGCCTCTTCAACATCTCCTTCAGCTTGGTCAAAAGTATCCCCCTTGATAACTTGAGGTGCAGATAAAGTATTTATGTTGATCTGAATAGCACTCTTGCCAGCCAACTTCTCAAAACCACTAACAGGTAACATTCGATCAGCTAACAACTTCCAAGCTATACCCTGATTCCTATGATCATCATCCAACGCCGCCTCAAATAACTTCTCAACCACCATTTTTTTACTTTTGTGGCTGTACATGTACTCCTGCAATTCCAACTGAGCGGCTCTCTGTCCAGGTGGTCGGCCTACTCGCTTTACAGGAGCTTTTTCACCCCGCTTCGGCCTACCCGGACCCCTCTTCTTTTCTGGCGCGTCAGCAGTCCATGTGTCGATTTGAGCTTGTGTCTTGCGTGAAGGTTTTGGAAGCATTTTTAGACCGTAACAAAGTTAATGTGAAACCGCTATTTTGTGGGGGGAAGGGTGCTTGAATTAAAATTCCCCGATTCCCCCCCTCCCGGTCCCTTCTTTCACCCCCACTCATCATTCCCAGGCACAACATATAGTGGTTGATCAATAATCATCCAGTCAATCCGCTCAATGCTCAATGAAACCACAACATATAGTTATACTATTTCCAGTAACTATAATTACCGGAAATAGTGGATACGATTTGGTTTGAATGAACTGATTCAACCAAGACCAAAACAAGTAAAGATATATGACACAAGGAGCCTCTACCCCCTCAACATCAACGCACAAATATACATTAACATTTAGAATATGATTGCCTAAACATATTAGCTTTGCTAATATAATTGACATGGTTAATAAGGAAGTGACTACAACTGACACGGATGCTTTAATATTAGCAAGAGGAATATCAAGATGAGCGACAACATAACAGAGCGGGTTGCGAAACATATGAAGTGGAACCAATACTACAGCGATCTACAAATTCCAGAACAATGGGTAGACGTTTCCTACGGCAACGACTTATTGCCATCCTTTACAACATCAGGCAGTGACGATAGCTACCATATCTTTATAGACAGTTATGATCTGTCTGTTCGTAAGTCCAACACAATGGAAGCAACAGATCAGGATGAGGTTTTGCTTAAACGATTCGCGGTCGTTAAAAATGGCGGAGAAGGTGAGCCTCCAGTTTTTGAAACTGACGATTTTAATGAGCTGCTTACTTGGTTAGCCCCTACCGTCAATGACAAGCTAGACATTCTCACGGGTGAATGGGAGCGTTATTGCAAGTCTCAAGAATTGGAGTGTATGTCAGCCGAAGAAATGGACACAGTGCAAGATTTAACCGCCGACCAAAAGATTTATATTGATAAATTCATTGAGCGATGGGATGAATGTGCAAGCCCTGAGAGTGCTGTCAGTTAATAGCTAGCGTATAGATAAACCCTGATAGCGCGACTGGAAATTCTGGAAATCTGGAAGGCACTATTTCCCAAATCCTAGTTTTTGATATTTTTTCATATTTTTCTATAAAAATGTTCTAAATCTGATAACGGGTTGTTTTTCAAACATAGTTAGACGTTTGAATTCATAGCCACTACAAACACCAGACCGCCGATGCCTATAAGTATTAGCATTACGCCGAATATATATTTTAGAACTACATAGAATTCGGCATCTTTTCTGTCTTGGATTATTTTTTTACGATTAGATTTTGAGAGTTGAAAGTCCCTTTCTTTCTGTATATTTGCTGCGTTGCGTTGAATTCGCTGCCATTCGGGGGACTTGCCTGCGAGACTATATGCCTTTCCTATCGTCAACATCATTTCTTTTATCTTTCTCGATTCCTCGGATATGGCTATAGCTTCCTCAAGAGCCGAACCTTGATATTTATCTTTGCCCTTTTTTAATTCCGAGATTTTAGCTTCGACTGCTTGTTTAGATTCAAAGAAGCCGTGAATCTCGCTTGCCATACCTTCAATGTCTTTTTTTCGATCCAGACCAGCCTTAACTAGACCTATAGCAGTATCCAACCCTTTTATCAGTAACGCTATTTCGCCAATCATAATTAATCACCATTTATTCGATCTCGGTGGGCTTTGTTGTTGTTGGGCTTGTCCATATGCCAGATCTGAACCACTGAGTTACTATTATCTTTTCGCCCTTGATAACTGGTGTGCTTGCATGGTTAGTGTCTCTGTTAGGCGTACCATCGGGCAAAAGGTTATTCCAGACTAGGGCCATCCCTCGTTTGGGCTTAACTGACAATTTGAGCTTGGGGAATACTGTCTCTCCCCCTTCCTCTACGTCTGTTAAATAGACTTGGAAGGTCCAGGTTCGCTGGCCTCCCTGTTGTTTAGCGTAATGATCAAATTCTTTTGGCCTGGAGTCTTCAAAGTAATCGCAATGGAGTTTGAATTCTTGGCCTTTACCGTATATTTGGCCAACCATAGGCTCACCAAAATTGGGATGCAAGCCTAAATAATCACAGATTTTCTGTCTAGCTGAAGTATGCTCATAAAACGAATGAATTTGGCTTGTGCGTATATCCGGGTCCGTGTTGCCGTTGTTAGTCACTCCCCCGGTTGATAGGTCGGTTCTAATAACAGGTATCAAAGCCTCGCATTCTTCTTCACTAAAGAAATTATCAATCGTAAAAATTTCGGTGGTGTCGTGTAAGCTGACTTCTTTCCTTTGTGCAGATAATTTTTCACAGTGATATTCAAGCGATTCTATGAATTTCCGAGCAGACCTTAAGTCTTTAATTGCGAGAGCTGAATTTTTCTCTAAGTCGCTATATTCCTTACAAAATACTACCATATTTGTGCTAGTAAATCGAATATGGTTATCGGAATTTTCGCTCATACAGCCTCCGTTTTCTGTTTGCTAAAACTTTAATTCTCTTCAAATCTGTCTTGTTCCACTTCTTAATTTTGTCGGTACTTTCAATAATTTCAACGCGATCTAACCCTATTCGCTTGATTAACTCAATACGGTAGGGAACCAAGTTGCCAGCCAGAAACCTATTGCATTTCTTGCAGGATGAATGGACATTAGCCCAATCAAATCGCCTACATGATCCACCCTTTGAACTCCCCCTTGCTAGGTAGTGACTAGCATCCCTGGAACCACCCCTTCCGTATTCAGTCGGTGGAGTGCCACAAGACACGCAGGGTTTCCACTTATCCCTCATCCGAATGTAAGCATTAAAAGCTATTTGAGCTTCAGATAGACGGTTCCGTAGTGTTTTTAATCTGTCTTTGTTTTCCACTCTCTCCACTCTTATCATTTTTTCGCCAACCTTCTTGGCTGCTTTTGTCTTCGTGTACGCAATACAGCATTCCCAGTTACAGAAAGCGTTGATGTTTACTATCATCACCTCATCAACTGGTGATTTTTTCCTACAAAGCTTACACCTTCTGGTTTTGCTCATAGTCCAGAATCGCTTGCCCAATTATCATTGGGATTTGAGGCACGACTGCATTGCCCAATGCCTTTAATCTAGCCACCCTTCCGGGTATCCCATCAGCCACTCGACCCACACTGGGTTCAGTTGTCCAGATTTCTCCGATGTTCTCACTGCCTCGTCTAGGTTTGCCCGGTAAGTCTCGCTCCCGTAAAATCTGTTCTTCACCGCTCCTTTCGCGTTCGCTGCTGACGCTGTCGGCCAGAGCATTTTCTCCGGGTTGAATACTGCCGCTGTCAGATTGTTTTGATGATCCTCCCTCCAGCGTTTCGTTGCTTTGTTTGAGTCCTGTACTGTCGGAGTAGGCCACAATCCAGAGCCTGTCTCTTCGATGCGGGGCATTGACGCTGCAAGCTGGAACAATAAACGTCCTGCTGGAGTAGCCTTCGTTTTCCAAGTCAAGTAACACTTGGTCGAGTCCCAAGGCGATGTGACCAGAAACATTTTCGCAAATGACCCAAGTGGGTCTGACTTGTGCAATAATTTCAAGCATTGACGGCCAGAGGTGGCGGTCATCCGCTTCGCCTTTTTGCTTCCCGGCAACGGAGAAGGGCTGACAGGGGTAGCCTCCAGTGATGACATCAATTCTGTCGATTCCGTCCCGAACAAGTCGTTCTGTTGTAAGTGTTTTAATATCGTCATAAATTGGCACTCCAGGGAAATTCTTTCTCAAAACTTCTTGCGGATACTTTTCTATTTCGCAAAAGGCTGCGGTTTCAAATCCCCCAGTACGCTCTAGCCCTAGACTAAAACCGCCGATTCCAGAGAATAAATCCAAGACTTTGAGCATTACAACGCCTTGTCTTCACTCATAAGCTCTCGAAGTATTGTCAGCTCATCGCTCAAATCTTGCATTTTTTTAATTAGTAACTGAAATTCTGCCATAAACTCTACGGCCTCATCACCTTCGACCTCGATTAACAATCTCATCACTGTTCCTCTGGAAATGGTATGGATATGCCATATTTTTCGCTGAATCGTCTGTTCAAAACGTCATACACCTGACTGACTTGGACCCGCTCTAGCTTGGTTGTTGAATCAATATCAAACATCGCTTTCATAATCGGTTTAAATAAATTTTCCTTAACTGATTCAGGAGTCCAGGGGATAGGGAAATCAGGCTTTAAAACTTTTCTTTGGTCTAGCCCACCATCAGTCAAAGCCTCTCCTAACAATCGCAGATAAACGTGCAATGCTCGATTTTGTCTTGCCGTCCTAGTCCGAGCGGTCGTGCATTCCATTTCGACATAGCCAGTTTTTTCAAAAGTCTCTGTAAGCTCCCTGATAGCTTCTTCAAGATGAAATGGTTTTGTTATCACGCGAAAAGCTGACCTAGAATTCAAAGAGCATCGCCTTATCCGACCTATCGCCCAACAATTGCCTAGAACGGGTATGCTGGAACAGCGAGATTGTTCCTTGATATGAGTTGAATCGGTTCTTAGCGATGATTAGACGTTGACACGGAACCCTGTCGATATAAGCTTGTTCAGTTTCGCTTAAAACCGCTCCGAACTTTTCCTTGTTTTGTACAAGCTTGGCTTTTTTTTCATCCGAGTGAGCTAACATCACCACTGCTGCAATGTCGGTTATACCCCCACCGCCTCGTATCGAATTTTTATTAGGAACAAACTCAGCCCCTCCATTGCCCTCTGGCTTCTTCGTATGAGTGACAAGGCAGATGTGCATGTCGTGAATATTAGCCAACCCGGACAATGCAGAGACGAAACTTCTCTCTTTTTGATATTGCTGTGATCCAGATGTGTCACCCAGGTCAACCATCATCAGTGAGTCAACCACTACAAATTTGCATCCCATCTGACCGAATGCCTCAACTGCCCCAAGGACACGCAGGGCTGATACATCACCAATCTGATCGTACGCATAAATTCTATTCTCACTGTAATCAAGGAATTCGTTCACGCACTTTTCGCTTACGCCCTCCTCCTTCACACCTGCTGCGACTGCTGCCATCATTCTCGGAATGTAGTTCATCCTCATTTCAAATGAAGCAAATCCAACCTTGAATTGCTTGCTGGCCCACAGCAGTAATTGCAGAGCTATCGTGGATTTTTTATTGCCTGACGCACCTCCCAGGATTGAGATGTATTTCAGGGGTAGAGCTATGTCACCAGCACATTTCGACCAAGGCAGAGCAATTCCCGAAAGTTTATGCCCTTCCCTCATTTCCTTGATGATGTTCGCCCGGTAGTGTGCCAGGTCATTGATGTTGTCGGTTTGGCTTGATGCCATCGCCTTCGTTAAATCCCGGTCCGTGAAGTTAGCGACATGAATAGGGTTCATAGGAAATACTCCTGACTTAAAAGATTCGCAGGAGAGGAATGATTATTTTCCCTGCGATTCTTTTCCCACGTTCTTACCGCAGCTTTCCAATCTTTCATCTTGGATTTACCAATTGCCCAATTTTTTGAAAGGTAAAAATTAACAAAGGTTTCAGCATCAACCGTGTTTTTTCTCTCAATACAATATTCTGAAACTTGGCAAACTGTTGGAGGCACAAACTTTTTCCCTATTGTTTTATTGTTTACTTGTTTAGATGTGGTTACGAGCTGGTTACGAGCTGGTTGTTTGCTGGTTGTTTGCTGGTTAATACTTTGATGATCATTGTAGTTAAGCACCGTGATCAGTGAGTATCGGCTGGTTGTTTGCTGGTTAATCATGCCCTCTTCTTTGAGTTGATCTAGATACCTTCTTAGTTTCATCTCAGATATTTTTAATCGCTCGCTCCAGACCTTCCGACCAAACACAACTTGGCCTCTCTCAACTGTAATTAATTGCTTATTAAACAGAGTGGTCTTTGCTTCCCAGTTAGCTTGCATAAGCAGGGCCATCCAGAATTTCAGTGCCTCTGGCTCGTCCCAAATCCAGTGCTTTTGCACCGACCGATGCAGAGTTATGAAGCCCTCGCTCATTAAGTTTTATCCTGGAATGTCGTCTCAGAGGTACATTTGCCCTCTGGAATTTGCTCGATTTTGCCACCAGCATCTAAATAAACTTGGGTATCACTTTCTAGTTTTTTGCGGATTTGTTGTTGCGACATAATTTCGAAGCCGGGTTTCTGCTGCGAGGAAATCCTTTCGCTCCTGGCTTTCGCAAGGCTGATTATTTTTTCGCCTTTCTCGGAAAAGCCACCCCACCGCTTTATCAATTTCAAGCCTCTCCCGCTCATAATTTGATTTCTTTTTATAGTTGCTTGCTGATTTTTCAAAAAAAAGCTGACTAACCCTAATTCCAAGACTGTTGCAAATTTCTGTTATCGAGCATCCCGCGTAGCAATTGACCAGGAGCTTTGTCCCTTCGTCATTTTCTTTAACGCTTAGGGATGCAGAGCCGTCCTTGTGAGCTGGACATTTAACCGTCCATCCGTTTTTCCCTTCAATTGATTTTGCGCCAGTGAGCCGCTCAATCAGCTCTATAAATTCATTCCCACGGTAATGTTCCGACACTAATCGTTTTCTCCACGCTCATTTGATATAGCTGACTGCCTGATCGGTCACATTTTCCAGCTTTGCTGATACTAAAAACACGCGATCCGTCTAAGCTCGTTCTCAAAGCTTCAGACACGGCACCCTGGCTCAACCCAAACATGGAGCCAAGAGCTATTTGTGATAGTTCCATCTCAAATTTAAATTCAGCGAGAGGTATTTTCTTCGTTTGAGGAATGTCCATAATATTTCTTAATATCTATTAATTAATCTAATATGCCAGAGCATACGAAATTAATCAATTACAATTAATATATCAAGGATATTGTTAAATTTAATTACGAATTTTAAGTGCGAGTTTGAGGAATTGAAGCGAAGTTCTGTAAAACAATTTACTTTTCAATCTGCAAAACTTCTTCAGAAATAGCTAATTGACCGTCTATTAATTTTAATTTATCTTCCAAAATTTCCATTTCCCTTAAAACCTGATCTCGCCGATCAGTCAGTATTTTAAGTAAATTGCTATAGCTTGTTTTAAGCTGAGAATGTTCTTTTGTCGCACTTAGATAACTAACAGTCGTGCCAAGGGCTTTTGCTATGCCATAGGCTTCAACGAGGGTCGCGCCTCTTTCGCCGCCCATCACTCGCTTTATCACGGCATATTCTAAATTTGAATCTTCAGCAATTCGGGCATAGCTTATACTTTTCCCTGTCTTTTTAGCCATTTGGTTCTTAAGCCGGGTAGCTCGAATTCTAAATTCGTTGTTAATTTTATCTTTATGCTTTTTGCCTTCAAATTTCATTGTTTTGCCTTGTAAGATATTTCTGAACCAAACATAGCATAACTATTTTATTGCAAAAGGCAATACTTAAAACTGAACCATACCCATAACTCGCAAAACCTCTTTTTTAAGGGTTCTGTGGTTGCCCACAAATTTGCCGCCACTGCGCGTCTTAGGCTTTTGCCGAGATATATAGATTTTTGCACTTTTGCCTTCTTCGAGAATTAACCAAGTTGGCAAATCGTCAGTTTTAAAACGTGGATCGGTGGGTGCAGGATTGTCGAGCTTTGAGCAAATCAATGTCACTCCAATCGGAACCACGCCTACAATCGTTCCAGCGTCCGTTCCAAGCTCTTCCTCTCGGTCGTAACCTTCCCCTGTCCTTACAAGAACAATTTCATCCGAATATATACAAACCCGCTCAGGATCATAAACGGGGAAAAACTTAAAGTCAGCCGGTGATGGGTTCCCACTAGTCGTTCGATATATTTTTAGACTTATTATTTGTGGAATTGGGCATTCCGGGTTCAACATTAAAGGATCAATTCCAAATAAATTCGCAACTTTTATTTGATTTTCAACATTAAACGGTGACGTTCCACGAAGAAGTGACCCAAAGAAAGAACTCGACCAACCAAGTTTTTTACTCACCTGCGCTTGTGTCAATCCATGACTTTTTGAGTAAATTTCCCATTCTCGCTTAAGCAAGGAAATAGTGTTGCTATCTTTATTTTCAGTCATAAATTTATCTGTTTTTGTAATATGTCGGTAGACACTAGATATTGAAAATAGCACACATTTTGTCTTTTTTTCTTTTAAAAGTATTATTTTTTTTAGCAGATAAAAGAAAATAGGACGGAATACTACTATTAATTAAACGGAGTTTTGGTACTATTGGGTTCAGCGAAGTAATTTATTTAATATCTTGCATTAATAATATTAGCTGTAGTAATATCGGCGAATGCCTACACAAGAAGAAAAACAAGAATGTTTGCGCCTTAATGCTTTGTACAAAAACAAAGTTGCTCAACAAATCGCAAACGGTGAACAACCAATTGATCAGCAGATGATTGGCGAAGCGTTTGGGGTTATTGAAGGCAAAGACCCAATCGATCAGAGCCGAATCAGTCAAATCTTGACAGGTTATTCAAAAATAACTATCGAGCGAGCAATTGTCTTTAGCAGTATTATCGGCTGCGAAATTGAAGAATTTTCACCAAGGATAGCTTCACTTCTGAAAGGCATCTCCGTTTCTTCTCAGCGGCAGAGGTTAGTTACAGTGATAAAAGGCAGTAGTTCGGAAGTATCCGCAGTTGCAAAGAAAATCGCACAAGGCAAAAAACCTAAAATTAAAGATGGTTCTAAGCAAATAGCTTATCCAGGACATTGTTCGCTTGAAACGCGAGCGTTTTATGTGGACAGCCCTCAAATGGAACCCTTCCTCTCAATAGGCTCTTATGCCTTTGTTGATCCTTCGGAAGAACTAAAAACAGGGGATCAAGTGGCAATAGTGAGGGACGATAGACTTCTTTTCGCGGGTTATATGGGAGCGGGTTACTTTGAATATTCAAATCCTAAATTTGCAGAAAAACCTTTTTTGGTAGCCACTGACTGTGTTGTTGGCCCAGTAATCGGAATTTACATTGAGAGGCGTTGAAATTTTTTTACTCAAGCATATTAGATTAATTACGATAGATTATTACAATGAATAAGAAAGTGGGTTTTAAATTAATATTGATAATAACCGGGTTAGTGGCGTATCTAACGGTCAGCGAACTCGAATTTCAAGATATTGAGAGGAATGAATATGTCACAAGCGAATAAGGGAATAATTGATATACGGGGCAAATCTTACCGGACAGTTGCTTACCGCGTGAATGAGTTTCGAACAAACAAAGATTATGAAGGCTGGTCCATCAACACAGACATCATTCAGCAATCTGAAGTCGAATGCACAATGAAATCCATTGTGACAGATCAAAATGGGGCTATCAGAGGCACCGGTATAGCCAACGAGGTTAAAGGAGCTGGCAACATCAATAAAACTAGCCACATTGAAAATTGTGAGACTTCTGCGATTGGGAGAGCCTTAGCGTCAATTGGACTTGCTGGTGAAGAGTACGCTTCTGCGGATGAATTGGTTACTGCATTAAAACAGCAAGAAGCAGTGGTTCAGCCGCCTAAAGGCCCAAGCGAGTTTGACCTTGCGACCAAGTATTTATTTGATTCGGCTGGTTATGTCTTGGGAAAACCGCCAACTGGAACCGTTGCAGAAGTCGAAGCGGCGATGAAATTTATAAATAAAAATTATGAACAGCCAGTGGTTAATAAAATTTCTCCTTTTGCAGATGGCTTGATCGCTAAAATAAAAACCATGCCGCAGGGAAAAACAAATGTCCAGGCAGCGTAACCCTCACCAGATAGACCCATCCCTTAACCCTGACCGTATTGGCGCTATTACCGCTTCGCCCAGTGGTGGCCTTCACGCGGCTATACAGACGAACGCTAAAGGTGGATATAACTCAAGGTCCAGAGAGACAATTATTGATACTAAGGTCAGTGAGCAGCTTACTGGAGGCCAAGAAGAGGTCTATATCAATAAAGCCATGCAAAATGGCATAGATCGAGAAGCTGACTGCAAAGAGGCTTTCGAGTCAGCTACCGGGCGAACCATTCTGGACGTTCCTTTTACTTTGCATAAAAAAATTGGCTACTTTGGGGCCAGTCCAGATGGGGTTTTTGACGATGATCCTAGTGTGTTGATCGAGATCAAATGTCCACTGCAAAAAACCTATGCCCGTTTCCTGCGGACGCTTGAAAT
>Ga0302126_10002274_pt1 | contig 11074 bp, 10 predicted proteins | sample CB4_20m_MG_FD_203108 | JGI IMG/M metagenome (GOLD analysis project Ga0302126, IMG submission 203108) | Marine microbial communities from Western Arctic Ocean, Canada - CB4_20m | ecosystem: Environmental > Aquatic > Marine > Oceanic | place: Canada: Western Arctic Ocean | collected 2017-09-24 | reverse complement strand
ATAATTTAAATAAGCGGACGTATCAATTGAATCCTGCCAATCGCCGCGAGGCCTTGGTTGAGATCGCTCTAGATGAGGAAGAAGGTGCGGACGTGCTCATGGTTAAACCGGCTGGGCTCTATCTCGACATTATTCGCGAAGTGCGCGAAGAGACCGAGCTGCCACTCGCTGCCTATCAGGTGTCGGGCGAGTATGCACAGATTATGGCTGCTGCTGAGAAGGGCTGGCTTGATTTAGAGAGCTGTCGCGACGAATCGCTACTCGCGATTAGGCGGGCAGGAGCAGATATGATTTTGACGTATTTCGCGAAGGCGTTTGCACAAGGTTAGTGCGTGAGTTTGACCGCACCCAAGATTAGGATGGGACGACTCAGGCCTAAGTAAGCTTATACGCCACGATTATTTACGGATTTAAAAACTCCACGAGTCTTTCGGCGGTCACAGTGCCAATCCCTTCGACCTGGGTGAGTTGATCGACTTTAGCATTACGCAATTTTTCGAGCGAACCGAAGTGTTGTAGTAACTGTTGTTTACGCTTCGTTCCGAGGCCTTTAAAATCGTCAAGTATGGACTCTTTCAGGCGCTTGCTGCGTAGTTCGGCGTTGAAACTGTTGGCAAAATGGTGAGCTTCGTCTCGGATATGCTGAAGTAGGCGCAGTGCGGGATCGTGATGAGCTAGGTTGAGCGGTTCACGGCCGTCGCTGTAGATGACCGTCTCGTTGCGCTTGGCTAGACCGATTAGCTCGGGCGGCTCTAGACCTTGACTGAGGAATGCTTTGAGCGCGGAAGTAACTTGCCCAGCGCCTCCGTCGATTACGATTAGGTCAGGAAAGGCTTTGCCCTCTTCATGCAAGCGACGGTAGCGGCGACCGACCACCTCTTCCATCGCGCGGAAGTCATCGTTGCCGACGAAGCTCTTAATCTTGAAGCGGCGGTAACTTTTGCGATCAGGCGAGCCGTCCTTAAACGCGACCATCGAGGCCACGCAAAAACTACCCGAGATGTGGGAGATGTCGAAACACTCCATGCGGCGAGGTTCTTGGGTAATGTGGAGCTTTTCTTTTAGGCGTTTGACGACTTGGCGATGATTGTGCGTGCCGACTAGGTTGCGCTCAAATTTACGGGTACGGCTAGCGGTGCGTTGTAGGGCATCGATACGGTCACGAAGTGAAGCGGCTTCTTCATAGCGTTGTGCTGCGGAGGCGGCTTTCATTTCGGTCTTTAGCTCAGAGAGCCACTCGCGAGCTTTGCCTTCTAGAAACTCGCAGGCAGCTCCTAAACGCTCGGAGTATTGCTCAGCGGTGATCTCGTTGTCGTGCTCGTAGATTTCGGCGCGGGCGTCATCGTAAAGGCGCCAGCGACCGTCGGGTAGTTCTACGGGGGAGGCATCGCTGAGAAGGATGCCAAATTTACGCCGTAGTTCTGTGAGTGTTTTGCGTAAATGGCTGGAGTGTGCGAAGGGACCGTAGTAGCGAGAATTACTGTCGGTGCGGTTACGCGTTAGCCGGAAGCGAGGGAGTGATTCGCGTGGGTCGATACGAACGAGGAGGAAGCGCTTGTCGTCAGTAAAGTCGGTATTGTAGCGGGGCTTGAACTTTTTGATCAGTTGCCCTTCGAGTAGCAATGCCTCTGCTTCGGAATTGACGATGATGATCTCGAAGTCGTGGATCAGGTCGAGCATGGCACGCACCTTTGGTTGCGCGACCGTCATCTTGCGTGAGGCTTGGAAGTAAGTACTGACGCGCTTCTTTAAGTCCTTAGCCTTACCCACATAGATAACTTGCCCGATACGATCTTTCATCTGGTAAACTCCCGGCTTATGCGGGAGGCGGCGGACTTTTTCTTTTAACTGGGCTTTCGGTTCTTCGGGCATTTTTGAGAATCTTACATTTCGTTTGCAGTTCTGCACAAGCTGCACTCTTTTTAATTAATCACTATGTCTAAAACGCCAATTGTCGAAGTAATCAACTTTGGAGATGAACTACTCGTCGGAATTCGAGAGAACTCGCACCTCACCTACTTAGGGGCGCAGCTCGCTAGATACGGTCTGCCTATCCGTCGCAATCGCGTGATTACAGACGAGGCGGAAGAGATCAAACGTGCTTTTCTAGAGGCTTGGGCACACTCGGATATCGTCATCACTACGGGTGGCCTCGGTCCGACTGCGGATGACATGACACGGGAAAACATTGCCGAAGCGCTAGGTGCGGAGCTTGTTTTTGAACCAGAAATCGAAGCGCTTATTCAAGCACGTTTTAAAGTGGTCGGTCATACAATGGCAGACCACCACCGGAAGCAGTGCTACCGCTTCGTTGATGGCGAGGTGCTTCATAACGAGCGTGGAACGGCACCTGGCATGGCTTATCAGCGCAATGGTAAGATTTTGATCATGCTGCCTGGTCCCTCTAACGAGCTGGTCCCAATGTTTGAGAAAGAGGCCATTCCCATGCTCCAAACGCTCGGTGCGTTGAGCGAGGAAGAAGCTTACCTTCAGATCCGCACTTTTGGTTCAGGTGAGTCGAGCGTAGAGGAAACGATGCAGCCCATTGTCAAAGCCCATACCGATTTGTCCGTGGCCTACTGTGTGCACTACGGCATCGTCGATGTGCGTCTGAGTTCGCTTGATCGTAAGCTGAGCATGGAGCAGCTCAAGGCCATTGGGCAAGAAGCCTGTGTGCTATTGGGGGAGGATTTCGTCTGTTTCGGTCACTGTTCACTCGCAAAAGTCGTTTTTCATGAGCTACGCGCGCTTGATCGCTCCCTCGCCATCGCCGAGTCTTGCACCGGTGGCATGCTATGCGATGCCTTTACAAATTTATCGGGAGCTTCCAAGGTCTTCGTTGGCGGGGTCGTTTGCTATGCAAATGATGTTAAAGTTTCTAAAGTAGGTGTGCCCGAATCGATCATCGAACAGCACGGCGCCGTCAGTGCCGAATGCGCCATTGCAATGGCCTCTGGTATCGCCGAGCGCCTCTCGACTGATTATGGCCTCAGTGTGACCGGCTTCGCGGGGCCTGATGGTGGCAATGAACAAAACCCCGTTGGCACCATCCACTTAGGCTATCATTCGCCTGTCGGCGTGTGGTGTAAAACAGTTCGCTACGCGGGTGGCCGACTCGATGTTAAAGCACGTGCCGTTCACGCTGCGCTCGACTGGATGCGTCGTAAATTGCGTGAGAATAAGGTAGCAGAGTTCCTTAGTTGCGGCGAGCGGGACTAGGGCGCGCACGCCACGATAAAATAGTACAGCAAGTTGCGCTCGCCCTCATTCCGTCTTGCGCTCTTTAGAGTGGTCTCCGAGACTGAACACTTCCATGCCAGCGAAGCCATTTACATTTATCTGTGGGGACGACGATTACCTTGTTTCGGAAAAGGGTAAGGCTTGGTTTACTGAGCAGACAAAGAACTTGATGGACGATCTCTCGAAGGAGGTCGTTGATGGGCGAGCTTCGAATGTCGCGGAAGTCGAGGATGCGATCAACCGCTTCACCAGCGCTGTGCAGACGCTTTCTCTCTTCGGGGAGCGCAAGGTTGTTTGGCTTAAGGATGTCAATTTTATGGCCGATAGTCCGACGGGTCGTGCGCAAGGCACCCTTGATCTACTCGATAATTTAAAAGCGATGCTCGAAGGCCTCGATGCGACGAGTGTGGGTGTTTTGATTACCGTGCAGCCCGTCGATAAGCGGCGCAGTTTTTTTAAATGGTGCCAGAAAAATTCTGATTTTACCGCGATGGCTGCGGGTAAAGACACCGCGCAGACTTGTGCCGCTTTGATTGCTGAAGAGTGCACTCAGGCGGGCAATACGATGACGCGCGATGCGATCGAATTGCTTATCGGCAAGGTCAACGGCAACACCCGGCTGATCGTAGAGGAGACGCGTAAGTTACTGACCTTCGCGGGGGAGGGCGCTGAACCCATCAGTGAGCGCCTCGTGGCCGATCTTGTGCCGAACTTTGGAGATGCTGACTTCTTCGAAGCGGCGGACGCCTTTTACTCGCTCAAACTTTCTTGGACGCTCGAAGCGCTGCGCCGTCACTTTTTCACGCAGAGTGAATCGCGGCCATTACTCGGCAGTCTTCAATCGCGTAATCGCTTGCTCATTCAGTTGCGTGTTTTACTCGATGCAGGTGCGATTCGCCTAGGCGGTCGCGGTATCTCCAAGAGTGATCTGGAATCGGCTGCCCGCACCTATGGGCACCATTTTGGAGATAACGAAGAGAAGAGTAATTTGAACGTGTTTACCCAGAATCCGTGGTATCTGGGTCGACTTGCGGAGACGGCTAATAAGGTGCCCTTGAAGAAGCTCATCGATTTTCAGATTGCGTTCACCGAGGCCTTCGAGGCCATCATCGAGCGTCCGAATGAGCAGGGAGAAGTCTGCCGGGAATTAGCTATCCGCTGTCTCAGCTAGCTTTCCATTAAGGGTTTTTACACCTTTGAGTGCGCTCGATTGAAGGCGCTAACGAGTGCATGTAAGCCAGCCAGCTCGATATTCGCATTGATGCCGCAGCCGAAGCTAACAGAGCCATCGTCATTTTTAATCTGTATATAGGCCGCCGCTTCCGTCTTCGATCCGCCTCCAATCGAGTGCTGTCGGTAGTCGAGTAGTTGGAAGTCTTTGTAGCCATCTTGCTCAAGTGCATCGACGAAGGCGCTGATGGGGCCATTGCCCGTCCCAGTGACCTTATTTGATTTTCCATTCATGCTAATCTCGGCATCGACTTTGACCTCTCCTGACTGGGAAAAGTCCTCTCTTTCAATCGATAACAATTCCATGGGTGCTTCCAAGTTAACATACGCTTGCATGAAAACCTCGCGAACCTCATCCGGTGAGAGCTCGCGACTCCCTTTGTCAGCTGTGTCATTGACGACCTTACCGACTTCGGGGTGCATTGCTTTAGGTAAATCGAGACCGAAGTCTCTCTCTAAAATGTAGGCGACGCCCCCCTTACCACTTTGACTGTTAATTCGGATGATTGCCTCGTAGTCGCGCCCAATATCTGCAGGGTCGATCGCGAGATAGGGGACTTCCCAGCGGGTGCCCTCCGCGCCCTCCTTAGAGCGCAAATCCATGCCCTTCTTAATCGCATCCTGGTGCGAGCCAGAAAATGCAGTAAAGACTAGATCACCCGCGTAGGGGTGTCGGTCGTGTACCGTCATGCGAGTGATACGTTCATAGACCCTACGGATTTTTTCTAGTTCGCTCAAATCAAGTGCCGAATCGACGCCTTGCGTGTAGAGGTTCAAGGCGACTGTCACGATGTCGAGATTGCCTGTGCGCTCACCGTTGCCGAAGAGAGTGCCTTCGACACGGTCAGCTCCAGCCAATAGCCCAAGCTCCGTTGCCGCCACACCCGTGCCTCGGTCGTTGTGTGTGTGTAAGCTAATGTAGGCTTTATTGCGCTCCTTTAAATTGCGGCAAAACCACTCGATCTGATCGGCATGCACGTTGGGCGTCGCGACTTCGACGGTGGCGGGCAAGTTGAGGATGATCTTGTCGTCCTCGGAGGGCGACCACTCCGCCATGACGGCTTCGCAGACCTCGAGAGCGTAGTCTACCTCAGTGTCGGAAAAACTCTCGGGCGAGTATTGAAAGCGTATCTGCGTGCCAGGAATCGTTTCAACGAGGCTCTTGACCAAGCGAGTGCCTTCGACGGCGATGGCTTTTATTTCATCCTTCGTTTTGTTGAAAGTAACGCGTCGCTGCACAGGCGAGGTTGAGTTATACAAATGCACGATCGCCTTTGAGACGCCTTCTAGGCTTTCAAAAGTGCGACGAATCAAATGTTCACGCGCCTGCACGAGTACCTGCAAAGTCACATCGGCAGGTATGCGCTTCTCGTCCACTAAGCGGCGGATGAAGTTGAACTCCGTATCACTCGCGGATGGGAAGCCGACTTCGATCTCCTTGAAGCCAATTTTGACCAAGAGTTCAAACATCTCCAATTTTTCGTTCACCGTCATCGGCGTAGCGAGCGCTTGGTTGCCGTCGCGTAGATCTACGCTTGCCCAGATGGGTGCGTGGGTGATCGTCCTACTCGGCCATTGACGGTCAGGTAAATCGATTTGTGGGAAGGGTGTGTATTTAGTGATCTTGCCTTTTTGCATGGGGATCCTGGTTTAATAAAACCTAATAAAATGCATATTTGAGAAAAACTAAAGCGTATATCTTGATCGCTTCGCCGTGAAAAAAATTCGAGGGGTTCCGTCAGTTTATTAAATATGGGCTTCTTTCCCGCGATTAGAAGGCATACTTGAGTCTTGTTCATCTGGTAAATACCCCCCATTTGTTACCCTGTGTCAGACACTACTTCCATTCTAAAAGGTCGCACCATCCTACTTGGAGTCACTGGATCGATCGCTGCATTTAAGGCGGCGGACATCACCAGTCGCTTAACCGAGGCAGGTGCGGATGTGTTCCCGATTATGACGGCGGGTGCCTGCAGCTTTATCCAGCCGCTTACCTTGCAAACACTTTCGCGTAATCCAGTCGCCTCCGACATCTGGAACGAGGGCGAGAGCTGGCAACCTGGCCATATCGATTTGGCTGACCGTGCGGATCTTCTTCTGGTCGCTCCAGCCACCGCGCACTGTATCGCGCAATTCGCTCACGGACTTGCGCCTGATTTGTTGACTTCGATCCATCTCGCCACGGCTGCGCCTGTCATGATCGCGCCAGCCATGAATGGTAAGATGCTGACGCATCCTGCCACGCAGTCCAACATGCAGATGCTCCAAGCGCGCGGCTGCCACTTTATTGAACCTCAGAGCGGTATGCTAGCATGTGGCTACGAAGGACCAGGTAAGTTAGCTCTAGTTGAAACGATCGTCGATTCTGTGATTTCTTTCTTCCAAAAAACTTAGTCCCACTGGATTGAAACAAGGAAACCTCCACTCTGAGCGCGATACAGGGCGCTTAGCCGAGAGATATTGCCAGCGGTCCTCATTTTAGACGGTCTTAGTCTGGCTCAATCGCGAAGTTGACTCCAGTGATGCCGGCGGCGGAGACGGCATCCATTACCCGAATGATGATGGCATGCTTGGTCTTTTGGTCGGGTGAAATGGTGACTTGCGTGGTGGTTTTATTGGCGACGCTAGCTTCCTGCAGGCGGGTGAGCATGGCTTGAAGTTTAATCAGGCGCTTTGCGCCAGGGGCGTCATAATTGTATTCATTGACCACGATCTGTCCGTCGGTGCGAATTTCGATTATTTGTTCGTCGGGAAGCTCGAGGGGTTCTTCTTGCTCAACCGTACCGGGCAACTCGAAGGAGATGTCGGCTTCCTGCTTCTCTAGCGAAGAGGTGACCATGAAATAAATCAAGAGCAGGAAGACGGCGTCGATCAGTGGTGCGATCGGGATTTCCGGCTTGTCTTGTGGCTTTTTCCTAAGGCGTCTCATTATCTGATGGCAGAATTGGAAGCTGAGTCTGATTCGCTATGATTCATTGGTAATTAGTCGTCCAAGTCGCGCTAGCGCGATTCGTAGGTTGCGTAGATGATCTCGTAGGCTCCGGCTTCGGCGGCGGTCTTGAGGAGTTTACGGACGGCTTCGTATTCGGTGTTTTGGTCGGCGCGGACTTGGACGCGAAGTTCGGGATCGGCGCGGAGTCGAGCGTTGATGGCATCTTTGACTTGTTTGAGGCTATGCGCTTGATCGCCGATGTAGTACGTGCCCTCGGCATCGACGGAGAGAATGCCGCGCCCGCTGGCGTCTTCAGGGATCTTACTCTCCTCCGAATCGGGTAGATCAAGCTCGATCTGTCGCTGACTCTTTGCCACAGAGGCCACCGTCATGAAAAAGACCAGCAGGAGGAAGACCATGTCGATCATGGGTGCCATCTGGAAGTCCTGCGGTTCCTGGTTTCTGCGGCGTAGCTTTTTCATAGGTTTGAGAGAATAAATTAAGGTGCAGAATTAGGATTAACCTTTCGGTATTTCCCATTGTTGCGGACTGCGATGCTTCTCATTTTACTGCCGCTAACCCCATCTTTGTCAGGGTCGGGAAAGTGGATGGCATGAATGCGCGCATCTTTGAGCAGGTCCTTTTGTCGCGAGCGGATTAGGTCGAGGATTTCATCTGTTTTGACGGGTCTATTTCTAAAGGTATCTCCATCGGAAAGATAGCCACCATCGGAGATCAGGAAGATAACATCGGGCTGCATTTGAAAAGCAAAATTAAGAATGGTCATTATTCCATTCCCATGTCCTTGAACTGGAGCTATATTACCTTTGCTCATGCTGTAAGGCATACCTGACCCGCTACCGTCTGTTCTAAATTTAGTTTTTAAATAAGTTAGAGCGCTTTGTTTGTTAGCGACCGTCGCTGGCATCAAGCGTTCCCTTAGTGGTTCATAATTGCGCGAGTGCTGAATAAACCCAAAGAGGGTATTGGCATTTAAGCTCTCCACCAGGCGCATAGCCTCATCGCGTATCGCTTCCATGCTAGTACCCGCGTTTTCTACACTTGTCTTAACAGTCCCTGATATATCAAGTATGATAACAAAGCGCGAGGCTTCTTCTGTGATACCGAGAAAAGAAACGCTGGAGGCCTGCGAACTGAGGGCTCCGAGTGCGCCCATTAGACCTGATTCTCCGAAGAGGGCATCTGATTCTGACACCATGGCTTCATTTTCGACTGGCGTGAAATCGACATTAGGGATTTGCGGCAGAGCTGGCATGTTGGCCAATAAACTTTCGGTAGTCAGTGCGGGTATTGTCGCGGGGGTAGCGGCTGCATTTTGAAATTCGGTCACCGCCATTTGGTGCTCTAATTCACGTTGAGGCAGGTAGATGGTCTTGGGCGCTGAAAAAGCCGGCTCCTCGCGAAAGCTTGTTACGAGGACGGTGACAAAGCGGGCGCACAGCAAAATAAGCGCGATGACTAGTATCGCCTGCGTCAACGAAAACAGACGCGACTTCCGACGTGTGCGGGAGCCGTTCTCTAGTTTGGCTCGAAAGCGGCCTGTCAGAGTGCTTGGCATTCAGGGGTTTTACTCGGTTTCAGTCGTAGCTTGAGGGGAAGCGGGGCTGCCGTAGGCAGATTGCTCGACGTAGACGTCGATCAAGTCGCCACCAGTTTCGACCGTAGCGAGGATTTGCCCATTCAGGCGGTTGCGGAAGACGAAGTAGGCGATCATGGCGGGGATACCAATAGTCAGCCCCGTCGCGGTCGTAATGAGTGCCTCACCAATATCGCCAGCCAGAGCGGAGGGATCACCCATGCCGACTTGCCCGATTGTTTGGAAGGCGCTGATCATGCCGCTAACCGTGCCAAGCAGCCCAATCATGGGCGCGACAGCCGCGACCACGTTAAGATAATTGATCCATTGGCCGATGGCACCGTCTTCGCCCTCAATGGAATCCATGAAAGTAGCTTCGATTTTTTCCTTATTACCGTCGGCTTTTTCTGGGCGTGCTTTGCTTAGAGAACTTGTCAAGCAGCGGGTTAAGACACTCGGTGTGCTTTGGCAGAGGCTGGAGGCTTTCTGCAAGTCCCGAGCGGCTAAGCTATCGGAAAGGGCGCTGGTCACGCCGGGCGGGTTGAAGCGACTCGCTACCGTTTCCTTCCAGCAATAGAAAATAAGGAAGAACATAAAGAGCGCAGTCAAACCGAGTGGATACATTGCCCAGCCCCCTTGTTGGAGGAGGCCAAATAAGGAAGTGTCTTGCGCGGTAGTGGCCTCGGTGGCTTCTTGCCCAAAGACTGTAGTGGCTGAGAGCAGTCCGAGGACAGTTCCTGATAGGAGGTTCTTTAAATTTAGATTATTCATTTTATGTATTTTAGTTTTTAAAAATTAATACGTGTCGGTAATTCCTCAATGGGATCGACGGGGGAGGGGTTTTGGATAGGTGCTTCTTCTAAACTGAGTTCGGCTTCGGTCTCACTAGGAAGCTTAGGTGCTACTTCAATGGTAAATGCCTCGGGTGCTTTGCCTTCAAGAATTTCGATGTAATCGGGCCATGTAAAGCCACGGTCGCGCATTTCCTTGGCCAGTCGCTCTGTTTCTTCTTTCAAGCGTAGCTCATCGGCAGAAAGTATCGCCAAGGCGTAACAGACATCGAGGTGAGCCTTTGGCATTTGGTTTGAAAAAGCCACTGGGAAAAGCGCGGTCCAGAAGGCCTTTTCATAGTCTTCATTTTCGTAATTGGATTGTGCCAGCAGCCGCCAACCCAGTGCGGAAGATCCGGACGGGCCTGCTTCTTTGATCCAGTCAATTGCTTTGGCCTCAGCTTCTTTACGCATCCCACCCTGAAAGAAACCTAGTAACATACCCTCTTTTAGCCGATTAAGCACTGCCGCCTCTTTAATGTGAGGGCTGATCGCATCAATCATAGCAACCGCTCGGAGTGGCTTTTTTTTCTCTAAGGCGTATTCAGCATAGCGCACGAAGAGAAAGAGCTCACTTTCGCTCATTAGAGTTAAATAAGGGCCACGTTGTTGGTAGTATGCCCTGTAGAGCGCCATCGCATTCTCCGTTTGTCCCGGATCTTGTTTCCATTCGTAGAGCGTTTCTAGGAATTCGTTCCCCGGAAAAATGATCTGCTTAATGTCGTCCTTAGAAAAGGAGAGTTCAGCGACGCCGCCTCCCAGAGAGACCTCGATTCGAATGCTTTCTCCGTCCCACTCGGTCACGCGACCAGTCTGCTGATTGCCACTATTTAAGACCAAGGTGAGGGGCTCTTCCAATACGGGCAGTATCATACTGAGCTCGAAAGTGTCTTCAGCCTGTAGGTTCGTGGTATTTGACAGAATCAAGAGGCAGAGGAGGCTGAGTAATCCAGCCAATTTCCCTGCTTTCTGAATAATGAAATATATGGCCTTCATTCGCTAACCTCCTCTGTGAGTTTAGCGATTTCTGCCGCTGTTTCATCGAGTGCGCCCTCGGGCAGTGATTCTAAAAGGGCAAGGCGTTTTTCTTTCGCTTCATTGGCAAGCGTTAGCTTTGACATCAGTGGATTCGCGAGCATCTCATCGAGCGTCTTATAGGCCATGACAGTTTCATTGAGTGCCTCTAATTGTAATGCGCTCATTAAGTAGCCTTCGGCCGCGAGATCGTGGTAGGCTCGGTAGACA
>Ga0302126_10002271_pt1 | contig 11081 bp, 11 predicted proteins | sample CB4_20m_MG_FD_203108 | JGI IMG/M metagenome (GOLD analysis project Ga0302126, IMG submission 203108) | Marine microbial communities from Western Arctic Ocean, Canada - CB4_20m | ecosystem: Environmental > Aquatic > Marine > Oceanic | place: Canada: Western Arctic Ocean | collected 2017-09-24 | reverse complement strand
GTTGATGTTGGTGTGTTGACTGATGCCGTACTAGGGAACCAGTCTCCGTGTGGGGGGGCCATTAAAATCAATGACTTAGAATATAATTCTGTGAGTGCAGTGCTCTGTTGGGTTACAAATGGGTTACAAAAAACCACCGTTTGACGATCAATCAGGCTCTCTTTGGTGCGCATAGGCGAATCAAAGCCCACATCTCATTTAAAACTGAAGCCTCGTTTAGTTCCGTACCTATGGAGCAGCGCCTGATGCGCAAATATTTGACCGTCGAAAAGTAGGGGTTACTTGGCCCAATCGTTACAGTTGAGCCTCAGGTCCATGGACCGGGGCCCCCAATCCTAGGGCCCCGCGTCTCGGACCACGGCCCTTTAGTATTAGCCTTGTAAATTCATTCGGGGGTAATTTTGTTCGGCTGTGCATCTCGATTCACGCACCGATTTTAAGCTAAACCGTGCCGCTGCTCTCGCTGAGTGACGTCAATTATTGAGCGCATAGATTTAGGCTGTGGCAGCAATCCGATGCAAGTTCTCATTAGTTTGACAGCTGCGACAGCACCACTAATTAAGTAAACGAAGTCAAGAAAAGCGACAGTGCTGGTATCGTTAGGATCGCTGCAAGCACAAATATTTCAGCCAACAAGAACCAAGAGACTCCACCAAAAATTGCTTCAAGTGAAATTTTGTCGCCAACAATAGACTTGATAACAAAAACGTTTAAGCCAATTGGCGGTGTCACGAGTCCTATCTCCAGAAGTTTAATTACGACCACCCCAAACCAGATGAGCGAGAAGCCAAAAGTCTCAACTATTGGAATTGTAAGCGGTAATGTCAGCAATATTATTCCGATGGGATCAAGGAACATACCAAGAAAAATATAGAGGACAACGATAAGTGCCATCACTGCTAGAACTGAGACACCAGAGGTATTGATCCACTGTGTAATTTCTTGCGCCAAGCCAGTCAGTGCAATAAAATTCACAAAGAGCTTCCCGCCAATTGCGATTACAAAAATCATTGAGGACTGGAAAACACTTTCTTTAAGGGCATCATATATCCGACGAAGGTTGAGCCGACCCAATAGCAAGCCAAATACAAGCGTTGCCGCAGCGCCGATACCTGCCGCTTCTGTTGGTGTGAATAGGCCTGCATATATGCCGCCAACAACAACACCAAATAATACAATAATCGCCCAACAATCGCGCAGTGCTTTAAGTCTGTCACTGAGGCTAATTTCTTCTTGTGGGATAGGGGCATCTTGGGGACGTAAACGCACCCAAATGTAGATTACAATCAGATAGGCCATTAACGAAATGAGACCTGGAATGATTGCTGCTATAAACAGTTTGGCGATCGATTGTTCCGCAAAAACACCATAGAGAATAAACAGCACACTGGGTGGGATTAGTGAACCAAGTGTGCCACCAATGGCTACAGATCCGGATGCTAGCGATTTAGAATATCCAAATCGCAACATCTCAGGGATTGCGATACGCCCCATTGCTGCGGCACATGCGACCGACGACCCAGTGATTGCTGCAAACCCTCCGCACCCCATGACAGAAGCCATTGCGACACCGCCCGGTAGCTTTGCGAGCCAAAGCCTTGCAGCACGGTAGATGTCAGTCGTAAACCCAGCTTCATATGCTAGGTGGCCCATAAGAATGAAAAGCGGGACCGTAGATAAGGTCGAACTGGTGATGAACGCATATGGGTTGTTAGCCATCAGTGAAAAGGTTGGCTGCCATGCCCATTGAGGTGAAAATCCCCCCCCTGGGGGCCATGCAAAGATAGCAAAGATGCCGACTGAGGCTACTATCCCCAAGGCTGCGGCAATTGGAACGCGAATAGCGAGCAGTACCAAGGTTGCAATGAATGCAATGATCCCAACAGTAATCGGATCCATATATTAGCTGTCCTGATTTGACTGACGAAACGCCAGATTAATATTTTGCCATGTGTCGATGCCAAGGCGTGCCAGAAACGTGGCAACACCGAATGCAAAGATAACTTTCATCGGCCAAGTAGGCACATCGAGTTGACCGTCGTAGTAAAGTTTTTGCGCAATCTCTGATGGAACCTTTTTGGCAATCATAAAACCCATGGTTCCTAAAAAAAGTGCGAACAGCAGGCTGCCGAAAGCGGTCATCAGGGCCTGTACTCGAATTGGAAGCTGATTCGCGATCACAGTAACTGCAATATGGCCGTTGCTGCGTCCAACATAGGCCAGCGGCAAAACAATTACACAGACCATCAGCAGGCCTATCATTAGTAAATCATCCGGAATCGGATGATTGAACCATCCCCGCCCTACTACAGAACCGGTAACAATTAAGCCCATGGTAAACAATGCCGCACAGGCAATCCATAGAGCTAGGTTTTCGATGAATATAACAAAGCGCATAATCATGTGGGCTATCCCCTTAGTAAACCCAGCCCGCGTGCTACTGCAGCAGGCTGGGACGCGTCTATACTTAGCGATTCCAAGGATAGCCTTTAGCATCACGTTCAGAAGTATATTTTTCCACCATTTTCGCAAATGCGCCATACACACCGTCCGCGTCTAAACCTTTGTCCGATGCTTTTGACTTCCATGTTGCAACATCGTTGTTGGCTATATTGACCAAAGAGGCCCGCAATTCATCAGTAGGTTGAACAACCTCGATCTTATGGCCATCTATACCTGCCTCAAGCTCTGCTCTAACCTCGGTGCGCGATAGATACATCTTTTCAGAGACGTATTGGGTGAACTCGCGACCTAAATCATCCATCAACTTTTGCTGATCGGCAGTTAGGCTCATGTAGGTATTCATATTCATACCAACGCCAAAAGCCAAAACCTGACCCATGTTTAATTCAGTAATGTATTTGGATACCTCATACTGTTTGTAAGCCTTCACGACATAGTAGTAGGTGGTTGACCCATCGACCGACCCGTTCGACAGCGCCTCGTACACCTTCGGTTGAGAGACGGAGACTGTTGATGCACCCTTTGATTCAAGTGCTGGTACAAATGCACCTGTTGCACGAATCGTCATACCATCTAAGTCGGCGGCAGACATTATAGGTTCATCCCTAGTTAGCAGCTGTGTTGGGCCGGTGGTGTAGTTACCAAAATACTTGATATTGGCATTTTTCTGCTCTGCGACTGCAGCTTTATTTGTTGTCATAAATTCATAGGTCGCCATCATTCCAACCCACTCATCGCCAAATTGGATGGTGTCCGTAACCTCATAGGCCACAAGTTGGCCAGGCGCATATACAGGGACGATAGATGCCATATCAGCTACACCGTCAGACAAGCCTTGCACCGCAGTTTTAGCACCCAACAATGCACCACCCCATGTGATGTTCAGCCCAAGCGTACCGTTCGAACGCTCACGCATCTTTGTGTCAAGCCATTCGAGTGCACCCGCTCGTGTGCCCCGATTTGGGCCAAATTCAGCAAATCGTAGTTCGCGCATCTGAGCTTCTGCAGAATCTGGCAATGCGATTGTTAAGACCCCGGTAGCGAGTAACGCTGGCACTAGAACTCTACTGATTAATTTGTTCATTTCTGTATCCTCCCTTGTCTGGCTTCACTACCAGATTGCTTCATATATCACACAAGAGCATTGCTTTATGTCAAGTAATAATTTAGATTTCATCTAGTGAAATGGAGAACTCATGGACACTTTTACTAAACCACGCATACGAGACGGTCGTAGCCTGCCGCGTATACGCGCCGTTACTCGAGCGGTTGCAATCCTTCGCAGCTTCACTCTAGGACGCCCCCATTTGGCCTTGGGTGAAGTCGTCAAACTTACGGGTTTGGATGCCGGTACGACGCGTCGACTGCTAGTCACACTGAAGGATGAGAGGTTGGTGCGACAAGATCCTGCAACCGGACTGTATAGCGCATCTATTGGGCTCTTAGAGCTGAGCCGAGCGGTGCCTGAATCTCTTTCACTCACTGGTTTGGTAGAGGAGCGGATCAAAGGCTTGGCCGAAGAAACCCAGACGACAGTTTACCTCTCCATAATCTCTGGAGATAAGGCCATTTGTACAGCCCGTCATAATGGAGGACGGGCAATAGAGGTGCGTTGGTGGGCTGTGGGTGAGCAGCGCCACTTCAATATTGGCACCGGCCCACGTGTACTTTTGGCCTTTCAGACGCCAGAGCGGCAAGAACAATTAATCACACAAACTATGGTGCTTGGTGAAGCCCAAGCCGCCATCTTTCGTGATGAGTTGGAGGACATCCGCACTCGGGGGAGTATCGTAAAGCATGATGAGATTGCGTCTGGTCTTTCGGCAATGGCGGTCCCGTTGCTAGATGATACTGGCAAGATCTTGGCTTCAATTTCAACAGGTGGATTAACACCCCGATACACCGGAGCAGATCGAGCAGAGATGTTAATTTTAATGGTAAACGCCGCCAATGACATGCGTGAGATACTACGCGGATACCCGGCATAATTTCATTAAATGAAATATTAGTTGCTTGTTGACTAATTATTGGAATCGATAAAGAATTGAAGGCTATAATGTAAAGGAAGGACGGGCATGGGCTACACAATCGCCGAAAAGATACTGGCACGGGTCTCCGAAAAAGAAACCGTTTGTGCTGGAGACGAGGTGCTAGCAAAACCTGATTTTGTCATCGCCTATGACTTTCCTGGCTATACAGATGTTATATTCAAACAAATGGAAGAAGACTTTGGCATCGACAAAGTCGCCGAGCCTGATCGGTACGCTCTGTTCATTGACCATATGGTGCCTGCTACAACTACGCAGGAAGAGGAGATGCATCAGTTAACCCGCGATTGGGGTGCTAAGAATAACGTACCTGTATATGAACGGATGGGAATCGGGCATCAAGTTGCTGCCGAACTAGGTTATGCAACACCAGGTGCGTTTGTTGTTCACTTTGATGGCCACATTTCCCAACTCGGGACTTTTGGTGCACTGGCTATTGGTGTTCGCAGGCATCTGCTCGAGGCGTTTGTGAAGGAACGAATCAAATTCAAAGTACCAGAGACAACACGGATTGACCTAACTGGTACTTTACAGCTGGGAGTGACTGCGCGCGATGTCTTTCACCACATTGTCCGAGTGCTGGGACCACGCGGATGTCGTGGCCATGTATTAGAATTGGGTGGCGATACGATTGATAATATGAGCCTTGAGGGGCGGCAATCCATAACATGTCTTGCGATGTTTACGGGTGCTATTACTGCTGTAATTAATCCTGATAAAAAAGCGCTAGCCTACATAAAAGACCGAGCACGCATAGTCATTGACCCGTTATTTTCAGACTCGGATGCTAAATATGCATCCCGCCACGAAATTGATGTAAGTGCATTAGAGCCCATTGTCGTAGTTCCTCCCAGCCCAGCGGATACGCGCGACATAAGTGAAGTGGCAGGAACCGAAGTACATGTGGGTTATTTGGGTTCTTGCGCCTCTGGTCGCGTTGAAGACCTTGAACTCGCTGCGGACGTATTAGAGGGCCATAAAGTTAAAGCTGGCTTCCAGTTGAACGTGATCCCAACGAGCCAGGAGATCATGAAGATTGCCGCTGAAAAAGGCATTATCACACGTCTGATAAATGCGGGGGCATTCATCAGCTCATCTTCCTGTGACTATTGCTTTGGCCGCATTGGCGTTATGCGTGCAGGGCAACGGGCCGTATCAACTGGTACGCTAAATGTACGTGGGCGTATGGGATCGCCTGATAGTGAAATCTATATCGTAAATGCTGCTGCTGTTGCAGCAGCAGCCATTGAGGGACGTATCACTGATCCGCGTCCCTATCTGAAAAGGTAGCATAATGGGTTTAAATAATTTGCGTGGTCGCGTTGCTTGGATTTTCAAAGATGAGAATTTCGACGTTGATCAAATCGTTGGAGTAAAAAATATCAAGATCAAGGACCCTGCCGAACTGGGAAAACTAGTATTACAGGCCGAAGATCGAGAGTTTGCTCAATCTGTTAAACCTGGTGACTTATTAATTGGAAATCACAACTTTGGCTACGGTCATCCTCATTATCCACCGATGATTGGAATGCGATATTTGGGAATTAGCGGCGTACTGGCTGAGAGTTTTTCACCGGGTTACTGGCGTGGCGAAGTGGCGATGGGATTTCCACAGGTAACCTGCCCTGGCATTCTCCAGGTGGTCAGTCGTTGGGACGAGATCGAAGTGGATTGGGGCACTAACAAATTCAGAAACCTTACTACAGGCGTCAATCTACCAATTGAGCCACTAAGCAACGGCGATAGCCAGATGCTAGAGGCGGGCGGATTGGTTGGATATTTGCACGCACGTGACAACGAGGAGGCCGTAAAATGATCGAACAGTACCAAAAGAAAGCATTTGCCACTGCGATGCGCGCCGGTAGAACACAGATTGCACCGGGTTGTTTTGATGCAATGTCAGCAATGATGGCTGCTAATGCGGGAGCGACCGCCGTCATGACATCTGGGTTTGCGGTTTCTGCCGCTCACTTGGGTTTTCCCGATGTCGAACTCTATACGATGACCGAAAACCTTACTGTTGTTCGCAACATTGTGAATGCCGTAAAGGTCCCGGTGATTGCGGATACCGATACTGGATACGGAAATGCAATGAACGTCATGCGGACAGTTCGCGAATTTGAACAGGCTGGCGTTTGTGCAATGATTTTTGAAGATCAAACAGCGCCCAAACGGTGTCCTGCGGCAGCAAACCAGATCGAAATGCTGCCAGCGCATGAAAATGCTGGGAAAATACGCGCTGCAGTGCAGGCTAGACGTGATCCTGATACGCTAATCATCGCTAGAACCGACGCTGGCGATCCAGAAGAAGCCATATTTCGGGCCACGATGTATGTGGAAGCAGGCGCGGATTTAATTCAACCTATCAGTCGAACATTTAAAGATTTTGATGGATTAAAGCAAATGCGCGATGCCGTTGGCGTGCCTTTGTCCTTACAAATTTTGGGTTGGTTGGAAAAGGATCTATCGCAAGACCAGATTTTTGAAGTTGCGGGCGTTGCTTGTTATCCATTGGTAGGTCTCATGTCTGCTGCTCAGGTGCTGCAGGATAATTATACCCGGCTAATGGCCGACAAAGGCACGAAAAATTTGCCACATCCCGTGATGAGTATGGCCGATTTCAAAACCTTCATTGGGTTTGAAGAAATTGAAGAGCAGCAGATAAAATTCATGAGGATGAACCTAAAAATTTAAGGAAGTTAAAAATGCCTGAAGAATTTACCCGCATTGCATCAGAGCGATCGCCTCATAACATGTCGACCTCACCCGAGTGGGATCGCAGCAGTTTAATAAAGCCTCAAGGCATTCCATCGTTTCATGCGCCACCGCTACAAACATCTCGCCCACCACGCTGTCCGCCTTTTGTTGAGATCACCAATAGCGATCAGCTGCTGCCCTACCTCGAACACGTTGCACAACGCCCTTACAATCACGGCCTCAATGCTTGCTGGGATTTAAAGCCTGGTGAGCGGGTTCTGCTTCGTGTGGATAATTGGCACTCAGAACTAACGATTGAAGCCTGCAAGAAAATTTTCAAAAAATATCAGATCCAATATGATATTAAATACATTGACCGTGGCCCTATACCCCAATGGGTCGGCGCAGATGAGGTCGAGTACTACCTATTCCGGACTAAAGAGTTAGCCGAATGGATGGACATGTGGGAAGAAGAAGAAAAAAATCAGGCCTACGATAAAATTCTTATGGGCTATGGTGGGCCAGTATTGGCTGAGCGGCTGATCAAAATCCAGCGAATGCCCTTTATTACTCCTGAAATACTCGCCTCACCTGCCCATGCCATGCCAATTGAGGTGTTGAATGCATTGGATATGTGGACATGGGAACGCGTCCGCGCGGCTAAACGCAGCCGAATTACCGACCCTGAAGGAACAGATCTCAGCTTTACCAACCATGATGAATATTGGGATTCTGAAAGAAAATTTTACGACCCGAAACTTACGGCCGCGACGTGGACAGGCAACGAGCACTTCGGCAAAACATATCTACCCGGTCACGTAACGGGCCGCCCTTGGATGTTCCATCCCACCAAAGAAGACGGTGAGGGCGTTATCGCAGGCACAACCAACCACATTGCGGCGGTAGATTGGACCCAACTTATCGTTGAACGGTCCAAGATCACTGAGATTCGTGAAGGGGGAGAATTTGGCGATAAACTGCGCGATGTGATGGAGCGGACCAAAGATATTCAATACCCTACTTTTCCCGACAAAGGCATAATGCATTGGTGGGAAGCCTCGATTGGAACCAACCCACACATTCACCGTCCGCGCAAAGACTTCCCCTCTGGATTTGTGAACTGCCTATATGAACGTGTACGATCTGGTGTAATCCATATGGGCTTTGGCACCATTATCTCGTCAATGGCTGAACGTGAAGCTGCGCGAATGGGGCACCTTGTAGGCCATTGGCATCTCCATCTGTATTTTCCAACCTATGAGGCCGAGATGGCTGGAGATAATGAGACGATAATTGAAAACGGCCGCCTCGGTGCTCTTGATGACCCAGCTATCAAAAAAATTGCGGCTAAGTACGGGGATCCGGACATGTGGCTAGACGAAAGCTGGAACCCTGCAGTGCCCGGAATCAATATGGATGGAAATTACTGGGACCACTATGCTCGCGACCCAATGCACTGGGTGAAGTCAGAGCTCGAGATTTGCCGCAACTATCACCCAATGTTCATGAAAATGGTGGGTGCTGATGATAAATATTGCCACGGTTCTGGTGCAGATTGGTGGAAAGGTGGCTGTTGTAACCATAGTGGAGTGGAAGCTCCGATTCTTGGCGGGAACTGTTGTGACCAACACTAATGGGCCTAATACGATACTGTAATGTGTTGTATTGGGCTTTGTCAGAGTAGACTTGCTTGAAGCGGGCAGGGCTAATTTGCAACCATGCCGAAGGCACTGTCAGACAAAACCACTTGAGATCGTACGAGAGGGCACTGTCAAATTAAACTTGCTTGAAGCGGGCAGGGCTAATTTGTAACCATGCCGAATGACAAAACACTCTCCATTCCGCTACTTTAAAACCAGCCCTGAAGTCATTCGTCTTGCAGTAATGATGTACGTTCGATTTCCGCTTTCTCTTCGTAATGTGGAGGATTTACTGCATGAACGAGGCGTTGATGTCAGCCATGAAGCGAACTGGTCCGGTTTTGGTGGAACCGCTTCGGGGCAATGTTTGGGACAGTCCTAGTTGCCTAGGCCCTAGTATTATTGCGAAGCAATTAAACTCAATAACATTCTAAACCCCAACCCAGACATCCCGGACATCTGGACACCCCTATAGGGGTGTGTCCGTGTCTGTCCGGTCTAGGAATGTCGACGGACATAGCAGACATGTCCGCTATTTGTCCTGTCCGTCCGGGTCATCAATGAACCAGATTTTATTCTCATATTCGCGGGTATAATGATTGTCCTGAAGCCAGTTCCGTGCACGTTTGAAGCTCTTACGAACGGTATCTGGTTTTGCATCATCGTCAGCCCGTAGCAACTTAAAATCATCATACCAAAGGCTGGCATCAACAACTTGACGATTTGACGGGTAATGCTCCGAGTTGGCTATCGGGCGTCCGTACTTCTTTAGCGCATTGTGAAGCGCTTGATGTGCAACTTGACTCTTGCCGGCCAGGTGTTCCTTTTTCGCTGTGCTGCTCGGACCATGTGCTTGGGAAACAACGCAGCTTGTGACAGCGTCCGAGTCATCGTCAAACCCAAGCTCCACGACCGTTAGAGTGAATGCAACTTTCTTGCCGCTTTCCATATCGCGTTGCTTGGTAACTGAGGCAACGTGCACCAAACCGTCGACCTTCAGCTCAATCTCTGTATCCAAAGCTGCGCGCAAGCTACTGTGACCGCGCGCTCCCTTTGACCGGTCCTTTCCGGTATGATGAACAATCAAGATATGACAGTTAAAGTACGCCTTGAGACGCATAATGTTTGAGAGGAACATCCCCATATCGCGCCCTTCATTCTCACTACCGTCGCCCATGGACATTGCGAGGGTATCTACGACCACCAAACTATACTGACTGGGTTCGGCTTGATTGATTATCGCAGATGAATCTGCTGCTCCATGCAGGTCTATTTGAAGAGGAAGCAGACTTAGATTTTGCTTCCCAGCAGCGTCCAAACCGACCTTGCGCGCCCTGATGGCAGCAATGCGCTTGCTAAATCCAAGTCCACCTTCAGCCGCCACGTAGAGTACATCGCCGGCTTTAACGCGATTGCCAAACCAGCAGTGCCCTGCCGCAACGTGGTAGGCGAGATCTAAAGCAAAGAAAGATTTCCCGCAGTTGCTGTCCCCGTAAAGTACAGAAACGGCGCATTCGCCAAACCAGTCTTTAACGAGGTAATCATTAGTAAGGTCGAACCTGACTTCAGCCGCAGTTACAATGGCGTTTGTAAGCTGCTTTACGCGGTCGCTATGCGCCTTTGTGGTTACTTCTAATGACATGATTGGCCGTTGCTTAGAATACTCCTAAGATCAACATCTGCGGGGGGCTGACAGCTTTTCATTGTTCATCCCCCATAGCAACCTTTGTAGCAAGTTTAACGAACTGCTTAGTTTCATCAGTCCAGCCATTTTTAGGGCCATAATTTTGAGCTACTGTTAGAATATAAGAGTAATCACGCCCGTGCTGAGCGTGCCAAACAACAAGGCTTACAATGTTCTTTTGCCAGTTTCCGTAAGGAGTGGACATAAACCAGGGACTACGCATCATGCGTCCCCCTCAAAGTCGGCTGCTGTCGCGGCCACGTATTCGATATCTTCAGGAGCTACCTCGACGAAGCGTTCAGGGTGTTCCCAGCTATCACGAAGATATTTGAAGCTTTTAAAGGCTCCCTCAAATTTACTGCCGTCTTTGCATTTTTTAAGATTGGGAGCAGCCAGTAGAGCCTGGGAGTTCAAGCCAAATTCGTTAGCAAAGCAGCAAATTGCAAAATGGCGCGAGGCCTCTCCAGCTTTGCGATATCGGAATACATCCTCAGGCCAATCAGCCGCATCATCACCAATTCTGAAAATGCTCTTTTCTAGTTCAATCAA
>Ga0302126_10002268_pt1 | contig 11085 bp, 2 predicted proteins | sample CB4_20m_MG_FD_203108 | JGI IMG/M metagenome (GOLD analysis project Ga0302126, IMG submission 203108) | Marine microbial communities from Western Arctic Ocean, Canada - CB4_20m | ecosystem: Environmental > Aquatic > Marine > Oceanic | place: Canada: Western Arctic Ocean | collected 2017-09-24 | reverse complement strand
GAAGTAGAAGTAGACTTCAAGAAAGATGACGACATCCAAATCAGGGAATTGGAGAGCATTAATCACAACATTGGCGAAAACGGAGACCCTTCCACGCTGATCTCGCAAGATGCGCTATTGAAAACAATGTTCGAGAGGCTTCAAAGCCTCCCGTACAATGACGGCTTGGAAAAGAAGCTGAACGTGTCGTATGCCGACGACGGGCGGCCGCTGTTACGCCTTATTCACAATAGCTTGGATGCAAACCGACGTCTATTGAGGCAGTGTGAGCGACATGAGGAGTCTATTCAGCTCATTACAAACATGTTGCTCGAAACGCACGACGGTCTGGGCGGAAATGCTGGTGATCTTGGCGGTCTTGGTGGTGCGAGTGGCTTGAGCGACGACCAGATGTTTTATCAGGGCCAAGCGGCCTTACAGTCGCAACGCCAGCGTGGCGTTCCCGATGCGGTGGAGCGGGGTCGACGAGAGGCCGTCTGGAAGGACGCTCTTCGCGAACTGACCGTCAGCGGCGACAAGCTCTTCATCTTTCTGAAGACGTTGGCTGGGTTGCTGCATGACGACGTGACCAATATCATCAAGATGGAAGATCGCAGCATGGAGCAAGCGCAGCGCGTACGAGCCGAGCAGCGACGCGAGGCGCTTCGTGCCACCATGAGCTTCAGCCAACGATCGATGGACGCGCTCATGGGCGCCATCTTCCGACAGAGCAACTTTCGACTCGATGTCGACCAATCGCAGGACGGTTCGTCGCAAGCCAAGACGATGGCCGGCGAGCTGGTCGTCGTAAGCGAGGAGACGGTCGATCGTATCCGCAAGCTGGCGAATGAGACGAGCAACCGCTCGTTTTTCGAGTCGCAGTCGCAGCTGACAAGTTTCTTAGAGCAGAGTAAGGGGGTCTCCATGCCGCTGCAAGAGTTGGTGCAAGGCGTGCGCAGCATCATTCGCACGCAACTGACGGAGAGCTTGGACATGGCCAACCGGATTGACGTGCACGACGAGCGCGGCGCCATGGACTTTTTGGCGCAACCGCGGAACAGTCTGATCATTCGTCTCAAAAACGAGACTTTTGCCGCGATTCGCCAGGCATACGACGCGCTCACGGTCGAGATGAACGCCAAGGGTCGACGTCTGCAGATGCAGGGCATCTCGGTGTACGCGTGCGTTGAAGGACCTTCGCGGCAGCTTTGCAACCAGTTTGCGGCCTTGTCGGCGTATTTCATGTCGCAGAGCCGCCTCTTCAGTTCGTCGGCTTCCGTGTATGTCAGTGCGCAATCGGCGAGCAGCAACGCGCTCATGTTGCGCGTGGCCTTACAAAAGAGTGTGCTGCGTGCGATTGAGTATCACCAGGGGCGTTATTAATGTACAATTAAAACGCGCGACAGTCACTTGGGTGAGGGTGGGGCCGGTATGAAACGCGGTATATAGGAGGGATGCGCTATGCATAAAACGGATAGAGCGCGAGGCAATAGAGGTCGTAGACTCATGCCTCTCCAATCGCCACTTGGAAAACCTTCGGTTTTGTCCAAACCAAGTCTAGTTTTACAATCCGAACCCACCGCCGTTGAGGCATCACCTGTCGCACCACCCATAGAATTCACTGCTGTTGAGGTCGACAAACCTGCGCCGATCTCGGTGCTGTCGGACGATTTGTACGCTCCAACGTATTCCATTATAACCAACTTGACACGCGCTGCGTATCAAGTGCTTCAGCTGGCGTATCATCAAGCCTATTTGTCCCTGGTCTCGTCCCCGCAAGGCGACGCCGTTGACGAATACTTTGGTTATGAGGTAGAGCCGGCGGCGCAACCGACTAAGGCGTCCATCCCCACTGCGTTGCTGACGCAGGCCGCAGAGCTGGAAGGAGTGCCTCGAGAGATCATTCGCGTAGCGTTTGCAAATATAGGCAATAATGTATACTTACCGCTCCCCTTCTCGATGAATTCTGTCATTCTGGCGATGGTAAACCCAATCCAGGCGTTTATGAGAGTCCATCGTCAGAAGATGCGCAACGCCGAGTCCACACTTGCGCTCACCGCCGCAGCGGTGCCGTTGATGGATCTGGTCGACACACAAGATGTGCAGTATACCAAAAACCTTCGAGCTTTGCGAGAGTATGAACAGAGCCTTGGTCAATTTGCCAACTACATCATGCAAACCAACGTCGTTCAAATGAATGCCTCTGCCGCGAGCGCACAACTTGATAGTTTCGCAATGACAATTGAAATCGCGCTCAAGATAGTGCTCGAAAGGTGCACGAGCACGATGTACGAGACGTTTAAGACCACGATAGAGGCGACGCCTACGCTGATGATTCCGGATCTGTTCTTTCAGATGGGAAAGCATCGTCAGTTGTCTTCCCTGTGGTACATGTATTCCTTGATGCGGACCGCCGCGTTCTCGCAGACCGCGGCCAAGTTGTCCCAGTTAGAAGCGCTTCAACAGGGCCCGATGCATGGCTTGGAAAGAACGTTGCTGCAGCAGTTTCTTACAGTGTTGCAAAATAAACCGAATCCGACTACGTCGTATGACACCTATCAAACGTACGAACAGTTGGAAAACGCCGTCATGGAGCTGAAGCTGCGCCAACTGCTGCTTTTGAAGGGGAATCCCGCGTTGGTTCAAAGGGTGTTGCCAATCGCGTCGCCTGCGTTTTCGGCGGTGCCAGCCGCTTGCAGTGTGGCCGCATCGCAGGCTGCTCCGGCCATCAGAACTCCAAAACGGGCAAAAAAGTCGTCAAACGTTGCAAGCAAGCGCTCGAGAAAACAGCCGTTGGTCGCCGCGGCATCTGCAGATGCGGCTCCTTCGGTCCAGGAACAAAGGGCGCATGGCGCGCTCAACGCGTTCCGGCAGCGCGCGATTGAACTTGGAACCATGGTCTCTACTGCAGAACGAGATCCGTATACCGAGTTGCAGGTGCCTCAAGAGGCCATGAAGGCGATCAAGCAACGACTGCATCTCAATGCTTTTTCGACGCAAAAAGTTACATTCCATACGTTCTTGGAGTGTGGAGTCACGCCGAGTCCGTGTGGGCTGGCATATGTGAAGCAAACGCTCGAATCGATCAGTCGCATCGCACACTTGGCCGTGGGATTTTCGACCGCGTTCCATGATCAAATCAGGCAGATCACGGCGATCTACGAAGAGCTATTAGAATTGATGTTAGAAATTAAACGCAACTTTTCAGAGCGCGCCGTTGCGATGACAAAAGAAGCCGAACAAATGGCGTTGGCGAGCCAGGTCACCGACGAGGTCCAGCAAAGTCTACACCGAATGCAGCAATCGACTCCCCAATCGACTCCGCAATCGACTCCCGCCGTGCTCAAAGCCGCGCTTAACAAGTTGTTGGTGCCTGATCCGAAGACGCGCGACAACTACGTTAGGGCTGTAGGCGCTCAGCTCTTTGATCAATGCCTTCCAGCGGTCGAGCGCCTGCTGGCGTGGCACGGACAAACGAACACATTTGGCGCCTCGGCTGCCGACGACATCAAAACGCTGTTCGAGGCGTTGAACAAGACCCTAGAAGGCGACACCTCGCTGGTGCAAGTGTGCAAACCCAGATTGGACTGGCTTTACAAGCAACAACAAGTGCAGTTGAAAAACATCGTCAAGACTTGCGTGTTTTCTGTTCAGACAACGTCAACGCAGTCCGGCCAACCTATCGACGAGGCGCTTTTGCATGCCATGTCGCTGTTCTTCGATGAAGGCACCGACCTTTCGCAAGCGTCTTACAAAGATGTCATCGCGCCGGAGTTGTCGAGGCTCGATGCCGAGCTGTATAGTCTGGAAACCAAGTTGGGTGAGAAAGACCAACAATTGGATGCGCGTTCTAAAATATTGGCCGAATCGAGGCAACAGCTCGATTGGTTGTTGCAGGGCATACAAGAGCTGGAGACGCGCGTTCGTTTCTACGACTGGAACACGCATGCAGGCGAGATGACTCCGTCTCAACGAGTCTACCTGATCTTACAACCCTTGCGCACGTTGCGCAATTCGATCGGCCACACGGTGCATGGACGTATGCACTCACTGGACTTCGTCAACCTTGAGGCGCAGTTTGCGCAAGCCAGGACACGCTTTAAGGATCTGTGCGCAAGTCATCTTGATCAGGTGACGATCGAGGTAGACAAGGCGCGCATTGCAGCCGTACGACTGTGGAACGAGGAACTTGGAACCGTCGCGTTTGAAAGCAAGCCCAGAGGCACGTTGTACCAGCTCATGGATGAAATCGACAAGACACCATTGACCAAGGCCCGTGCGCTTCTCGAACTTCGTTTCGTGCTCAATAGCAAAGTGGCAGAGATTACGTTAAAGTTCAAAAGCGCTGGATTTCCTGCATATTATTATGCGGAGATGGAAGTCGCCCTTGATTCGTTTGTATCTGGCGGATCGAACATGAAGACGATGCAGCTCAAAATGCCGGATCATCCGTACGTCGAATCGGCGCATCACTTTCGCAACATGGTGGAGCACATCGTCTCGCGGCTGGGCGTGGCCGTCGAATCTTTGGTGCAAAAGGCCAGCAAGCCACTTGGCACGCCGGACGATTCGATTACGACCCTTTACATGCGTCGCAACGATTTGCGACGTCGATACGCCAACACCATGCGCTTTTACGACCAAATCGACCGTATCGTAGCAGAGGTGTTTGACGAGAGCGCGTATTCGCTTCCGTTTGACCAGGCGTCGTCGGCCAATCCCTTAGAACAACGATTGGCCTTGGCCTTGGTGCGCATGCACACCCAGTTGTCGGACAGGGCGACCCTGGAAGACACAGAAAGGGCGACGACCTTTATGCGCCGTGTGGCAGAAGCATACCAATCGAGTATGCAAACGGGTGACCAATACTACCAGCAGGTAGAAGCGGTGCATATGGCGTCGCACTTGCGCAAGAACGTTCGGCTGGATCAGATCAAGAAGCACCTGGGAGTGCTGTTGACCAAGATCAAGGTTCGTTTGTTGGAAACGCTGCCCGCCACGGGCTCGCAAAGGCGCAAAGCCTCCTCTAATGGCGACCACGAGTTGTATGAACAATATCGATCGGTGTTGCCGATGCTTGCCGATGTCTACAAGGACTTGTTGGTGCAATTCACGGAGGGCGTCTACAACTGCCACACGGGCGATGCGTTGGAACGCAAACTGTTGCAGAAGATGGGTCTCATCGAAGCATTGTCGGTTTACAAAGGCACCAAGATGTTCAGCGCACAGACGTACACGACAATGCAAGCCTATCGCCTGTCGTACAGCGCCGAGGCGGAGCGGCGCGAGTCCTTGCCATACCTTTCCGCGGACACGCCCGCCTTCTTGCTGACGCCGTTCACTTTGGAACCGCCGATAACGCGTGACGTAAATGAGTTTGATGAGCGCCTGTTCTCCCGCGTCTTGAACGATACGGGCGCGTTGCGACGCTGCTACGACGGCATCAACCGCATTTCGACATTGGCAAATCTAGTGTCCCTGACACGCCTGCGCACGCAAGCGGGCGTCCAGTTTCGCAATTCGGATGTCGTGATGGAGGCGACTGAGAGCGCCTTCGAATACGCCAAAGAGGCGCTCTTGGTGGCGCAGTTTGTGCAGGACACCGTCTACAAGGTGTGTAGCGAAGTGGACGATTTTGCGAACGTGCAAGGGTTTCAAATGGGCTCTAACAGTGCCTACGCGTCGTCGATGGCGCAATTGCGCCACTACCAAGACATTTTGCAAACCAGTCTTCAGTCATTGCCAACGAGCACTTCGTTGGCGGAAGAGTTTTTGTATTTGAAGCAGATGTTTCAGCGTGCGTTGCTGCAAGACCAACTGAACGCCGTCTCGAGCTTGCCTTCGGCTGCCAATTCATTGGTCAATGGCACCAATGGGACGAACGGAGCACCGAGGGTGGTTGGTGGCGATGCCTTTTCGATCCATCTGGGCGCAACGAGCTTTCAAAGTCCGGATGCCTTCGGGAAAGCCGTCGCCGAGGCTCAAGACGAAGGCCTTCTCTACAAGAGCACACGTCTGTTTGACGAGTGGGATACCGAAGATGCGATGCGTGTACAAAAAGCCTCTCCTCTCGTCCAAGAGATCCTGGAACAACTGCAGGGGCGCATCAAAAGCGAATCGATCGAACAGCTTCGCGAGCGGTTGCTCGCTCACGAAGCGCAACGACGCGACATCTTACGTCAAGAGCGTGCTTCCGCAGACGACAGTTATATAGTCGCCTGGAGAACCCGCTTTCAAATCGTGTCCGAAACGCGAATGCTAGACGCGATAGAGACCACCCTGGGCGCGTCGCAGACGGCGCACTCGTGCCTGATCGTGCTCTTCTACATGTTGCAATCGATTGGCGAGACGTTTACTGGTGAACCTGGTGAACCTGGTGGACCGGGTGGACCGGGTGGACCAAGTGGAAGATATACAACGATCTTGGAAACGATCGACGACTCCTACGCCGGAAAGCTGGTCGATTTCGTAGCATTTGACCGCAACGCGGAGGCGTATCATATACGTAGCATCCCACATATGGCGAGACACGCCGCAACGACGGAGGATTTGGCCGCGCTCCAAAGTTACGCCTCCGCAGCGGCGCTTTTACAACGAGACGATCTGACGCGCCTTTTGCAACTCGAGTTAGATCAACCAGATCAATCAGATGCGAACGATCCGATGGTAAAAACCGTATTCGACAATCCGTCAAAGACGTTGGAAGATATGGGACTGCCTTCCATTTTGCTAGACGGCCCAAAGATTGATGTCGATCGCTTCGATGCGCTCCTAAATGACCAAGGAGCCTTGGAAGAAGCATTGATTAAGACGAACCTGTTGGTCCAATTGGCGGCGGACTTTTCAAGCGTGCAAAACGCCGTCGTGGCAGATCGTATGGTTCAGACGCCCACCAAGTCTCCCAATGGCACGCCCTTGACCGAATCAATTCGAGAGGCATGTTTAGAGGCTCTGTCCGAACTGCGAGATGGCGAATTCATCCAAGCGCGCATCTCGACGCAACAAAGCTTTAACATCGACACGCTCATGCCCTACATGTTTGCACCGCTGGTTGATTTGCTAAATCAGGTCGCGTCACTGGACATGGTTCGCGCCGCGTATTGCGACGAGCGCGACTATCTCACCGAAGAACTCGAAAAGGTGCAAGCGATAAGTTATGAGTCTAAAGAGCCCGTTGTGACAGACGCACCCACACTGAACGGCATGGCTACGCAAGACGATGGCGAGTGGATCACAGACGACGAACTATCACTATCACCGAACACGATGGGGAGTGGATCACAGCCAAAGAGTTTGACGACATTAGTGGCGCACGCCGGTGGCGCGATGGACGCTGCTGCAACCTTGGTGTATCCGGACGCACAAGCGGTTGCAATGGGGCAAGTGTCACAAGCAGCAGAAGCGTCACAAGCGACCAGTTCTTCCGCACAACAGCAACGAGTGGACGACTTTTTTGAAAATGATGTAGATCCCAGGACGCAATTGAGCAGCCATATGGCGCGTGTCATGGACCGAGGCATTCACATCCTGTTGGAAAGCAGCCAGAACATGCATATCACGCCCATTGCAGCCTTAGTCGAGTATTTCAACACCGCCGATGTGCTGCTCATGGGCGATGCCACGTACAATTACTTGGCACGCACCTGTAGGCCGCTGTTCTCGCCATATCGCGCCGGATGTTTGCACGCCGTCTCCTTGGAAGAGGCCGTGCAGACCGCGTTCATATACGCCTTTTTGCACGACGAGGCGCAGCTTTGGACGCAAGACCGCGAGAAAACCCGGCGACAAGACGAAGATTATGTCAACGACGAGGACGAAGACGAAGACGAAGACGCGTACGACGCTGGAACTGATGCCGACGACTCAAACGACCCAAACGACCCAAACGACCCAAACGTCGTCAAAGAGACAATGGACCGATCGCTCCAGACTACTTACGGCATGCCCACCTTCCTATCGGTGTGTTACAACGTGCAGAGCGGAGTACGACAAACGAATCGTCTCAAGCAACGGATGAACATCGGGAGCCTCTTTAGTGCTCATTCTTCGATGCTGTCTGACACTTACGAGCCGTCGAGTACGGAAACCACACAACAGGTTGGGAAGCTGCCGGTCGATCTTTTATCGACGCGGGCACCTGTGCAATTCGCGCTTTCTTCCGGGAATCCCAACGAATTGGTGCTCGTCGAAGTCAAGACCAACATCTCTCCGTCTGCCAAGGTGCCAGGCGGCATGGCCTTTGACAAGTTTTGCACCAACTACTCGGTCAACGTCAAAGTCGAACGCGTGATGGCAACTGAGGACGATCGTGCCTTTACACAGGCGTTCTTCGACATGTGCCATAAAAAAGCCAGAGCTTCGATACATTTTCCACACTTATTGACGCTTTCAAGAAACGAGCCCGTTAACACCGACGGGGCGCGTCCGACAGCAAGTTTGCCTTTGCCGGTCGAAAAAGAGGTCACGGTGTACGCGCAAGCGCCAATGGCGACAGGGGGGGTTGTGCTGAACGCTCTTTTACAAGAAGATATGGCGCAGCTTCCGGCACAGTTGAGAGCGTTGCTAGGCTCTAACGAACTGATGACTGCCGTCCAACTCGATGACGTCACCGCTCAAGAAAAGATGAAACAGGTCAAGGAAAAGGTCCAGTCCTACATTCACACCTACCGCAGAGACTTCTCGACACCAGAATCACACGATGGTTCCTACCAAGAGTATGCGAATCTGGCACCCTTCCGCCGCACCGCCGAACCGATCCGCGCGACCGTCACAACGCTACAGCCCGAGACACAAGAAACGGAAGACGCACTCGTGCTACGTTTGAAAGCCGCCCGCCTCTCGGACACCAAGAAGTCTTCCAACTCGTCGATGCTTGGAGTTGTTGGCGCGGCGACCTTTGCGTTCAACATGTTGGCGCCCGTGCGAGCGACGCTGGACAAGATGTCAAGGCCTGGCATATCGGACGACTCTACGGCCGCATTGGCGTTGCTGAAAAACCAGCTTCGCATCTCGCACGTGTTACAACCTCTGTTGTCGGCACGTGACGCCCGCGTGCAACAGTATCTGCGACAGGCTCGTCTGTATGGCCGTTCCGTACTCGACGTATCGAGACGTTTGCGCAAGGAAGCGACACTCAACGGCGAAACGCCGCCGCCGACCGCGAGGCATGGGGTAATGGGCAGTTTTTTGCGCATGTAAGGGCACCGGGCGCACCTGATTTGATTCTCTTTCTCTCTCGTGTGTGTGTGTGTGTGTGTGTGTGTGTGTGTGTGTAGTTCAAGGTTGGAGTTCGAGGTTGGGGTTTGAGAGGTTACACGTACCTCGATTTTGGAAGGGAAGGACCGTAGCAGGCTGATACCGCCGTCGAGAGCGCGTACGCGAAGGTTCTCTTGATTGTAACTAAGCACGCGCTTTTCGGCGCCCAGAAGCCGCACGAAATCGTGCATGCGCTCCAGCAGCGAGCGCGAGCCGCGAGCCGACGGACTAAACACCACGATCGTCGTCGAAAACGACAGCGCCATCGACGCGCTGAACATGGCAATACTGCAAAAACGTACAAGGCAAAGACAAAACCAGTCAAGAGCCAAGGCTTGGAGGGAGGAGTTTAAGAGCGGCGTTGCCTTGCCTGAAGGTCTTCCCAAAGCGCCGAGGTGTGGAAACGAGGATTTCGGAGCAGTCGGAGGACCACTTGTTCTTCTTCATGATGGCGCGGCGGTGCACCTCCCATTCCTCTTTGTAGATGCAGCGGCCAGACGCACGCAAGAAGGCCTCGTGGAATTTGACTTGGTTGGGGCTACGTTCAAAGCCTCGGTCGTCGACCCTGGACAGCAGCCGTCTCACATTAGCCAGTCGCCGGTCGCCGATGAAAACTTTTTGGCCGTTTTGCACCTGCTGGAAGGCCTCGGTGTCGTCGCGCGCCTTGCCAGCGTTGTCGTCGTTCGACTCGTACGCGTCCAGATGGGACCGCGGTCGGACCTCATCTTGACGCTCGCGAGCGCGCTTGCGCAAACTTATAGAATGTTCTTTGAACTCGGCAAGCGACATTGGGTGTGTTCACAAGGGGTAGTATGGGTGTGATATTACAGAAACGCTGATGTTTAGATTCATAATTTAGCGAGAACTGTTATCGTCGTAGTGGCCTGCGCTCCTCCTCACACGCCTCTGGGTCATAATAATCCTCGCACCGCGGACTGTTCTCGTTTGTAAGACGAACTGACAAGGCGGTTGCAATCAATATTTTGCTTACAAAAGTGCTTGACAAGAGCGAGCAAGCCCACGTCACTAGATGCAATCCCAAGGTGAAGGTAGCGCTTGGATACGTTGGCAAGCCAACGCCGGCAGCTACAAAGGTGGTAATATAAATGCCGTCCAAAGCACGCAATGTTGCGCCTGGATTGGCGTTTGACATCAACCACGACGACTTCAGCCCTTCTAGTATGCCAACAAAGGAAAAGGTGATGCCGAAGGCGACCACGGTCAAAAGATAGACCGACACAATATCGATAAGTGTGTTTTTTAGAGCTTCGCGATTAGGTCGTAACTGTGACCATATGCGGTAAATGGAGCGCATAGCAAGCGCCATGCAGATGACGGTACTCAAGCCTAGCGCAACGGTGTCGCCCGAACTGGGTGGTGGGCCATCGCGCAGCGCATCGGCGATGGCGCAGCAGACGCAGGTCGTCAAAAGTGCAACCGCAAGCGACCCTGTGTTGCCGAAAGCACATCGGCGGGATAGGCTCCAAGCTTTCTTACGTTCGTCAGTGGTTGTTTGGCCAACGGCGCCAACGTAGGGTGTTCCAACGCTGCGTTCGAAGTGGCGTGAGTAAACTGTGCCACCGAGGCGTGTAAACTCGCCTCGGGAGCTGTCGACTGCGATGTCTCGCCGCCGCGAGCAAGAGCCCCCGTTGCAAACGAATTCGTGTCCGTTGGCGACAGAGCCTTCTTGCGCAGACGCTTGGGTCGATGGCGGATGAGCTCCGATCGGGAGGAGATTTTCAAACATGGCGGTCGATCGGCCGCACGCACAGCTTCCTTGAAGCCCTGCAGCACCCGCCGGAAGGACGCGGCCTGCCAATCCTGGGAAATGGTTGGACCGAGGTGGGGAGC
>Ga0302126_10002267_pt1 | contig 11095 bp, 9 predicted proteins | sample CB4_20m_MG_FD_203108 | JGI IMG/M metagenome (GOLD analysis project Ga0302126, IMG submission 203108) | Marine microbial communities from Western Arctic Ocean, Canada - CB4_20m | ecosystem: Environmental > Aquatic > Marine > Oceanic | place: Canada: Western Arctic Ocean | collected 2017-09-24 | reverse complement strand
TGGTGTTACACTCGCGTCGGGTTTTCCGCCAGACGACAAACTGCTCGCTTGTGTGTGTGCCGTCGATTTTCTGATGGAATGCAGAGTGCTGACAAAAAATGTTCGAAGGTATTACGACTTGGTCTGTCGGTATTATGTACAAGTAGTGGGTGAGAAGGATGCATATGGTTCCAACCACGGTTCCGACGGCTTTGCAAAAAACGCGCCGAGTCGTGCCGAGCTGGACGAAGGGAAATCAGGCGAGCTGGAAGAAAGGTGTCGAGCCGTTATCATCCGCCTCGTTACGTTCGCGCCCGCTTCCATCAGCGCCCGCTTCGATCAGCGCCCGCACCACCGCCTCGTGGCCGAAATGAGTGGCAATCTTCAGCGGCCACACGCCGCCATCCTCCGCCTTGTTGATGTCCGCACCCAACTCGATCAGCACCCGCACCACGGTCTCGTGACCCGATCCAGCGGCGACAAACAGCGGCGTCACGCCGTTATCCTTTGCCTTGTTGACGTCCGCACCCAACTCGATAAGCGCCCGCAATACCGGCTCGTGGCCTTTTTTAGCGGCGATGTACAGCGCCGTCGCGCCGTCATCCATTACCTCATTGGCGTCCGCGCCCAACTCGATCAGCGCCCGCACCACCGTCTCGTGGCCCTGTTGCGCGGCGACGTATAGCGGCGTCGTGCCGCTATCCTCCGCCTTGTTGGCGTCCGCGCCCAACTCGATCAGCGCCCGCACTGCCGCTTCGTGGCCGTTACAAGCAGCGATAAACAGTGCCGTCGTGCCGCTATCCTCCGCCGTGTTGACGTCCGCGCCCAACTTGATCAGCGCCCGCACCACCGCCTCGTGTCTGTTACAAGCGGCGATAAACAGTGGCGTCGCGCCGTTATCCACCGCCTTGTTGACGTCCGCGCCCAACTCGATCAGCGCCCGCACCACCACATCGTGGGCAAATTCAGCGGCGATAAACAGCGCCGTCTCGCCGCCATCCGTCGCCTTGTTGACGTCCGCGCCCGCCTCGATCAGCACCCGTACCAACGTCTCGTGTCCGTTACAAGCGGCCATCAAAAGCGGCGTCACGCCGTCATTCTTTGCTTTGCTGACATCCGCGTCCGCTTCGATCAGCGCCCGCACAACCGCCTCGTGGCCCCTTTCAGTAGCCACCAACAGTGGTGACTCGCCGGCTTCCGTCACCTTATGGACGTTCGCGCCCGCCTCGATCAGCGCCCGCAACACCGCCTCGTTGTCGTGACCGGCGGCGAGGTACAGTGGTGTCCCGCCGTCATTACCTGCCTTGTTGATGTCCGCACTCATCTCGATCAGGGCCCGCACCATCTCTTCGTGGCCCATTTGAGCAGCGTGGTGCAGCTCGTTCTTGTCACGCGGGCAGCCGTTAGCGCTCGCCCACTTCAGACCTCGAGATGCCCACCCCGTGCCGCTCCTTAACACGCATTTCCCAAGCTCGTGCCCCACGGGCACCTGTTTGCGCGCGCCCACTTCAGCACCTCGAGATGCCCGCCGAATGCCGCCGCCGAGCACGTATTCCCGTCCCACGGACAGCCGTTCGCGCGCGCCCACTGCAGCACCTTCTGTTGCCCGCCCTCTGCCGCACCCATGCACGTCTCCTCGTTCCACGGACAACCGTTCGCGCGTAGCCACTTCATCACCTCGAGATGCCCGTCCCACAGGAAGCCGTTTGCGCGAAACTCCTTCAACTTCACGAGATTTCCACTCCTCGCCGCTGCGTAACAAAGAAATTCTTGACGCGACAGGCGACCTCCCCGTTGCAGGCGCTGCAGCGCGCTTAAACATACGAGGTCAACGGCTTCATGCTCATCAAGCTCCTCAAACTCAAGCCCCGTCGCCGCCACCGCGTCGCGCATCGCGCGGCTCACCGCTGGGAGCCGTGCGAGGTCTGCTGGATCGTCGAAATGCTCAGATCTGAGAACGTGCGTGATGACGATGTCGTCGAGAAGGCCGGGGATGGCTTCTTGCGGGGAGGACCTGCGCGCAACGGTCGCGGTAGTGCGGCGCGGACGAGTAAAAATACCGTGCGCCCATGAGGAGGAATCCATCGCGGAGGACGGCGTGTGGTGCGCGTCGTTGTGGGAAGAAGGCTCGAAATATTTTTGAGCGTTACACCTTCCGAGGTTTTTTGACCATTTTGCTATTTTTGTGCGAGCGACATCGCGAAGCGAGGACAAAACGAGTCCTGGACCGCGAGGACACGCGAGGCGCGAACGATACGAATGGTGATGAGGTGGCGTTTGATTCTGATTTTTTGGCTTTTCACAATAACACCCCGCTGAGCGCGTTCCTCAGATTCTCCACGGGCCCCACTCCCGTCACCGCGGCTTGCACAAAGCACCCCGCCATGGCGACCATGGCCAGGCGGCCGTGCTTTATTTCCGCGACTCGCTGGTTTTCGAAGAACGTGGGATCGGCGGACAAATCGAACGGGTCGAACGGCACTCCTCCCGGGTAGTTTTTATCACCAGGAAGGTACACGCCAACCGGTTCCAGGCTCCGTATGCCAACAAACCTGGCGTACTCCGGCCCACCCATCAACACGGCCTGACACGCGGCGATGATGAAAATGCCTTGCTTTCCCGCGATGACGAAGCCGCCCAGGCCTAAATAGTCAAGATCCGCGCCACCCAACTTCGCGGCGCCCACGCGCCACCACACGGGTTCCGCTATGTCTGAGATAAATAAAAGAAAGTGTCAGTCTTGTATGGGAAAACAGTTTTGGGATTTGGGAAAGGCCCGATACGTACCTAGCAATCCACTGTCGTTGACGAGCTCGGGAACCACCACCCCCACGACCGCTAGCATGGCCCATCGCGAGTGCAGCAGCTCCAGCTCCACGCCCCGGGCCAGGTTTTTACCTAGAACAGGTTGGTGAGGATTGACGTACCCCATGACGTACCCCGTGTCATTCGGTTCTTCCGTCGATTTGACATCAATCGTTTTCGCATCATCGTCGTCGTCGTCTCGCCCGAGCCCGAGCGGGTCGAAGCCGTAGTCTCCTGGCAGTTCTCCTTTCAGGTATTCCGGGGGGTTTTGCGTGAACAAAGTTCGGTGTGGGCCGAAGAACCTTGACGTGGTCCGGACCTTCCGCCGTTCCGCGTCCCATTCCAGGGCCGCCAACTCCAGTTGCGGACGTTTCGCCAAAACCTCGTTCTGCAGGTTCTCCCCGAAGTCCGTTTTCGAAAGAACCGTCAGCCCCACGATCGGGAACGCGCTTAGAAACAACGCCGCGTTCTCGAACCGTTGCACCACCGCCACGCCTAAGGCGATGCCACCGGTGACGTAGAAAAGGGGAGAGCTGATAAAGTCGCCCAGGGGAGAGCTATCGGGGGATGAGGTGTCGGGTGACTCGATTTCGTCATCGATTTCGTCCACGCCATTTTCGTCGCCATCCTCGGACGAGCCTATTCGCGTCGTTCGCACCCGAGGTGACGCGAAACCTGGCTTGGCGCGAAACAAGACACGCCGCGGTGCGACGCGCGCGCGGCGGCGCGCGGCGACCACGGGGGTCACCGCCTGGCGCAGGGCAAGCGCCATGACAAGTGGTGACGCGTGTTGATGAAAAGGTGTGCCAACTGGACAACCTTACCTCGACCGACCGAAAAACGTATTTTCGATAGGATCGCCCGAATCTGCCGCCGCTGTTCCATACCCACGCGCACGCGTCTCCTCCCCCCGGCCCTTCGCGGTTCCGCGTGCGATCGCGCCTATGGGTGATGCGGACCCCGCGTCGTCGGAGCCCGTGACCCAGAGCGGCGCTAAGACCGCGAAGAAGAACTTCGAGAAGGTCGCGAAGAAGAAGCCCGATCCCGCGGGTTTGGCGTTGGGTGAAGAAGCGCAGGCGGCGCTCACGGCGAAGGACTTCGGTGCGGCGAAGGACTTGTTCACACAAGCCCAGACTCTTTGCGAAGCTAGTGATGTGAAACCGGCTAAGCAGGTAAAACCGGCGAAACCTTCCGAAGGCGCATCAGAAGGCGCGGCCGCGAAGCACAAACCCGGGAAGGGAACCGCCGATGAACCTGAAGTGCAGAAAGAAGTCAATTTACCCGCCCCGGGATCAGACGGGCACCGCGTGGCGAAGAACAAAGCCAACCTTGGCGACTTGCCCAACTACGCGGTGAACAGCGAGACCAGGTTAAACGAACACTTAGTGGAGACAAATTCAAAATGGCGCACCAGGTTTCCCCCCGAGCCCAACGGGTATTTGCACATCGGCCATGCGAAGGCTATGCATTTCGATTTCGGCGTCGCGAAGAGGTTTGGCGGGGAAACGTACTTGCGGTTCGACGACACGAACCCGGATGCGGAGAAACAGGAGTACATCGACTCCATTCTGAGCTCGGTGGCGTGGCTTGGACATACTCCCGCGAAGGTCACCTACTCCAGCAATTACTTCGACAAGCTCCACTCGCTAGCCATAGAGCTGATCAAGAAAGGTAAGGCGTACGTGTGTCACCAGACCAAACTCGAAACCGCGGCGTCGCGCCAGCTCCTGCAGGGGTTCCAGCTGAAGTGCGCCAGGGAGGGCCTTGCCAAGAAAGACACGGAGTTACCACCCGGTGCCGCGTCTCCGCACCGCGAGCGATCTGTTGAGGAAAACCTCGAGCTTTTCCGCCAAATGACCGCGGGCGAGCTGAAAGAGGGGGAGTGTTCGCTCAGGATGAAAGGAGATTTGCGGTCCGACATCACGTCCATGTGGGACCTCGCCGCGTACCGGATAAAGTTCGCGGTACACCCGCATTCCGGGGATAAGTACGTCGTGTACCCCACGTACGACTACACGCACTGCCTCGTGGATAGTTTGGAGAACATCACGCACTCGCTTTGTACGTTGGAGTTTGAAACCAGACAAGCCCCGAACGGCCCGTACTACTGGCTCCTGGACGCCCTGGATATGTACAAGCCCGTGACCTGGGAGTTCGCGCGGTGCAACATCACGTACAACGTGATGAGCAAGCGAAAGCTGAATCGTTTAGTCACAGACGGTTTCGTGGCTGGGTGGGACGACCCGCGGTTACTAACCCTGGAAGGTTTGCGCCGACGCGGATACACCCCGTCCTCGGTGAACGCGTTTTGCGAAGAACTGGGGGTTACGCGGAACGACAACGTCCAGCACCTTTCAAAGCTGGAAAAGTGTATCAGGGACGAGCTCGAGGAGAACTGCGATCGTATTTTTGGCGTGCTTGACCCGATTCCGGTTGACATCGTGAACCACCCTGGAGTTGAACTGCCCGTGTCTTGTCCGCTGCACCCCAAGTTTCTGGACCGGGGAAACCGGATCATCCAGCTCACGAAAACCGTGTTCGTGGAGCGGTCCGATTTCCGCGAAGTCGACGACTCCAACTTTTTTGGCCTCGCCCCGAACAAAGCCGTGCGTCTTTTGTTCGGGTACAACATCACGTGCGTTGGTTTTGAGAAGGACGAGAGTGGTAAAGTTACGAGGATAACCGCGACGTACGACCCCGAATCACTGGGCACGAAACCCCCGAAAGGAACCCTGCACTGGGCGTCCACCGAGTTCGTGCAAACCGAAGTCAGGGTTTACGACAAGCTGTTCGCCGTGGAGGTCCCCGGGTGCGTGGAAGGCGGGAAGGAACTAGAGCCCGCCGTCGAGCCCACTGTCGACGGCGAAGAGCCCCACGAAAAAGAAGCCGCAAGCGAGCTTTGGCTCACGCAGATCAACCCCGACTCCCTGATCACGCACTTCGGGGCTTTGGTGGAACCGTCCCTGAGCGTGTGCGCGGGCGAACCGTTGAGTAAACGGTTCCAGCTCCAAAGGCTGGGGTACTTCACGTTTGACAAGGACAGCACCCACGAAAAACCCGTGCTGAACCGAATCGTGACGCTCAAGGAAAGCAAAGATCTCAAGGCGATGAAGAAGTGAGGCGTTTGAAGAGGATGGAACGGGTGTGAAAGGTACAAGTAGGTACAAGTAGGTACAAGTAGGTACAAGTACGTACAAGTACGTACAAGTACAAGCAGTAGGTAGTACTGAACGCTTCAAAAGGACGTTCTTTTCGGAAAGGTGTCGAGTTAGTATTCAAAATCCTCAAAACAGGTATTGTTACTCGTCTTCGTCCCTCGACCCAGAGGGAATTATCTCCCCGTACTGGAACGGGAAGAACTCCCTGTGAATCGCGTTGACCGCGGCCGAGCCCTGGTCGTCCCCTACTAACAGCGAGATGTTGGTTTTACTCGCGCCTTGCGAGATCATCTTCACCGTAACGGACGCCTCGCCGAGCGCTTTGAAACCGCGCTCCATGATTTCGTTGTTCCGTTGCACGTTGCCGATCAAGGAAATCAGCGAGTGCCCCGTGGATACCTGGACCCGCGCGATGCCCGCGTTTTCAAACTCATCAACAAGCGCATCGAGTTCTTCTTTCTGAAGATCCCGGGACCAAACCTTCGCAGGGTCCAAGGTTAACGAAACGGAAACCTCCGACGTCGCGACGCAATCCACGGAGATGCCCGCCTTGTCCATGATGTTGAAAACCTTCGCGAGGAAACCGTACTGCCCGAGCATTCGCGTAGACACGATATCCAACATCGTGACGTTTTTCTTCCTCACGATGCTCGTGAGCAGCCAATCCGTGTCCCCCCCAGGGCGCGTGTGCCCAATCAGCGTCCCGGGCGCGCGGACGTTGTACGAGTTCTTCACCCGGACGCACAGGTTGGCGCTGTCCATGGCGGGGCGCATGGATTGCGGGTGCAGCACTTGCGCGCCGAAATACGCGAGCTCGGTGGCTTCCTGGAAGCTCAGGAACGCCATGGCGACGGTTCCTTGCACTTCCCTTGGGTCCGCGCTGAGCACCCCATCCACGTCCTTCCACACGTACACCTCTGGGAGCTTCAGCGCGGCGCCGATCACGGTGGCGGTCAGGTCGCTTCCGCCTCTGCCGAGCGTCGCGATCGCGCCGGTTTTCTCGCCCCGCCCCAGAAATCCAGTCACCACCGCAACCGAGGCGCTGGCCCCCGTATCAAGCGTCAGCGCCTTCCGCACGTTGTCATACGTCGCCGGTAACACGTTCCCGTTTTCAAACTCATCCGTGGTCACGAACCCGAGCTGGTCGAACGCGTCGTACTGTTTTGAGTTAAGCCCCATCGAACGCACGTACGAGGCGAATATCCTGGTGCTCATCCTTTCCCCGAAGCTCACCAGCGTGGCCCGCGTCCGCCCGGTGCACTCCTGCATCAGCGCCACCCCGGTGCAGACCTGTTCCATTTTGTTCAGCAACTTTAAAACCTCCGCGCGCGTCGCGTCGTCCACGTGTAGCGCGTCCATGGTTTCCACGTGTAACTTGCGAATCGCAATCACGGGTTCCAGCGCGGACACCTCGTCCGCGTCGTCGCACTTCATCGCGAGCTCGCCTGCCATTAACAAGTTGTTCGTTGTTTTGCCCATCGCGGATAACACCACGATAGGCATCTCGTCCGGGAACTGAAGCACGATCGTCGCGACCTCGCGCATGCGCGTCGCATCCGCCACCGACGAGCCGCCGAACTTCATCACCACGCTGTACGCATCCAGTGCGTTGCCGGGCTGGGTGGGGGCGGCGGTTGGGGCGTCGTTTGGTGCGGACGACGCGACCGAGGCGGAGGCGCGTACCGCGGAAGGGACAGAAGTGCAGCGACGCGAGCGACGCGGCGCGATACGGGCGGGCAACACCGGCGCCGCTGCGCGAGAGACTTTTTGGCTTTTAACGAAAGGTGCGCCTTGTCGCGCGACAAGGCAGGCCATCGGCGGGATGTGGGCCGACATCTCGGATCCGACCTAGCACGAGCGGTTCCGAGGCGGGTCAAGCGCGAGACGTGCGCGAGTCGGGGGCGCGCCTGCGTATGGGGTACGCGATGGCCGATCGACCAGCCGCTTTTTGTCTTTCGAAAATCGGGTTTTCGTTTCGTCTCGAGAAAAAAATCTTCTTTCGGTGGCCAGGCTGCCAGGGGGACCAGTACCACGCGACGCCGCGACGGCGTGCGGCGCCAAGGTGGTACGACTTCATTCGCTCCGGCGCGAGGGGCGAGCCGCGGAGGCCTGGACGGCGATGGCGACGTCGTCGCCTTCGAAGATGAAGGTGCCGGACCTGCGCGCGGCGTTGGCGTCTCGGGGCATGACCACTGCTGGGCTGAAAGCGGAGCTGGTGTCCCGTCTCGATACGCGCCTCACGGAGGAGCGGCACTCGACGTTGGCCGGCGCGATGGTGGCACCGCGAAGTGTTGTGAAGCAAAGCCCGACGCATTCGCGCGGGTCGTTTGGTTTGGAATCCTCCACACCCAAAGGATCGGTGCTAGGTGACCAATTCGGGTCACCGCGCCGGTACCACACAGAGGCGCAACTCACGCAGTCTCCCCATCGACACCACGAAACAAGAAGAGGCTTGTGGGGTGTGCCGTTGTCGGAGACGGAACGCAACGAAGGCGCCGAAAGTAGCTCGCGGGTGGTGTTGTTGTCCACCGCGCTGCGTGAGGAGCAGCTCGTGGTGGCTCGAGAGCGGGACGCGCGCGCGAGGGACCGGGAACACCGCGTGGAAGCGGAAGAGGCGTTGCGACACGCGCGCGCGCGGTTGGATACACACGACGCGGAGGTGTCGTCGCTGCGACGCGCGCTTGTGCACGCGCGAAACGAAAACGAGGCGGTGACGAAAATGGTCACCAAAACGCACGGCGAGAACGCGTTTACTATCGAAAAAAACCGAGAACTCACGGAGCAGGTACAAGTGTTGCGTGATAAGCTCTCCGAGCGCGACTTGGCCCTGAACAAGCGCACCGCGGAGCTGCAATTACAAATCGCGGCGGCGGCGGTGGCGCGCGCGGAGGTTAAAAACCTCCGCGAGCGCCTGGACGAAACGAAAGCGTTGCTTTCTCAGGAAAATCAAAAAGCGCAAGCCGCGCTTGAGGCGCAGCGGAACATGAGTGACTCTCAAAAAGCACTGCACATGCACGACCCGAACCCATTGATTATTGACGATTTGCAAAAGAAACTCACCGAGCAACGCGCGATCCACGCGGCGCTGGACGCGGCGGCGACGAGCGCAATTGAGGAGTCGAATTTGTACGCCTCGCGACTCGAAAACGCAAATTGTGAGTTGCAAAACCTTCGTAACACAGTTCAAAAACTTGAAGGTGGCATTGCTGAGAGTGAAACCATGTGTCTGCTACACGCCACTGATTTGGAGCAAACGCGGTGGAGGGAAGCCGCGGCGGGTACGGCGGTGACGCACTTGGAGGAGCGAGTGGGAAGGTTGGAGACGGAGAATAAGGGTTTGGCGTCGCGAATCGAGAGCGACGCGAAAGCCAGCGCGCACGCGGTGCACCTCGCGGCTACCGCGGAGGGCGAGGTGGTAAGAGCTGATTTGCGAGTCAGGGCCGCGGTGGAGGAGAAGGACGCGTTCGCGGACGAAGCGAGGTTAGCCCGAGCCACCGCGGCGGCGGCGACGCTCGAGTTGCGCGCCGTTTCCGCGAACGAGGCGGCGGCGAAGGCGAACTTGAGCTCTTCGTTGCGTCGGTGTGCTGATTTGGAGGAAAGTTGCAAGGCACTTGAAACGCAGTTGGGTGTTTTCAAGCGGGAATCCGCGAAAGACGCGTCGCGGGCGCGGGACGTCGCCGCCGCTTTACGTGAAACGCGAGAGAAGCTCGCGGGGTTGAGTGAAAAGCAGTTAGCCGCGGAAACCCTTGTGGAACACAAAGACGCGAGGATCAGGGAATACGCTAAGCGAGTAAAAGCCGCGGAAAGAAAGGTCAAGGAGGTGCAGAAAAGCACGGTCCACGAATTGGAAACACGGGACAAGGAGAACCGGCACGCCCTGGTGACGAATTCCAAGACGCTGGCGGACCGGGCGGAGGCGCTGATCGGCGAGAGTAAAAAGAAAGCCGCGGCGTTTGCGTTTGCGCTGGAGAGCGGGAGGAAGAGTTGGGAAAACGAAATGAGCACCACGAAGCTGAGCTGGGAATCGCATTCAAACACGTTGAAAGCGAGACACGCGGCGACGGTCGCGCGCCTCGAAACGCAGTGCGCCAACTTGGTCGCCGCGGTTGGCGAGGAGGAAGCGCTGACTGAAGAAGCGGTGACGCGGGCGACGACGGCGGAGGCGCGGGTGCGCGCCGCGGAGGCGTCGCTGGAACGGCAACGGTGTGACCTGCGAGACGCGACCGCGGCGCGACGCGACGCGGAAGCCACATCCGATGCGCAAACAAGGAAAGCCAAGAACTACCGCGAAGAACACGAGACGCTTATCTACAAGTACGAACACCTGATGCGGAAACTGGGGCGGTTCGCGGAGACGACGCCGTACGGAAATGGAAATAGCGAGGCTCCAAACGCGCGGGCGGGGCATCGGTCGACCGTGAAAACGCAACGTCGCGAGGTGTCGTCGGAGGGGAGGGAGCGCGAAGGCGAACGCAGGCGAGAGGAAACGAGCGGAGGGGAACGACCTGAATCCGCTTCGTTCTAGCGAGCGTAGCGAAGGCGAGAGTTGAAACAACGACAAAAAACGCCTGTCATAAAAATACGCGTCGTCGTGTCTCGGACAAGAGTGCCTCTCCTTAGCTAATCTCCTCGTCAACAACGGCCAGACACGCGCGCGCGATGGCTTCCCGGCTGGCTCTTCTCGGGGAGCTTCGCGCGTCGCGCGGCGCGCGTGATGCCGCGCGTCCCTCGACGCTGGCGTTTTCCGGCGAGACGTGCGTGGTCGGGTACGAAGACGGTGCGGTCGTGGCGTGGCGCGCGATTGACGTGGTTTCGCGCTCGCGGGCGCGAGCCGCTTCGGATGTCACGGACACCCCCGCGTCGCCCGTGTGGGTGGTCGTTTCTTTGAACGGCAGCGGCGGCGACCGGTGCCCAATAGACGCGATGTGCGTTCTCCCCGCGTGCGTTGCGCACCCCGCTGGCGCGGTCGCGGTGGCGCACGGCGGCGTCCAGGTCGACGTGACGGGCGTTGGAGGGTACGACCCGCGGCCAGCGCGAGTTTCCGTCCTGTGCCTTGATACCGGTCACGAAACCAGAGTGTTGACGCTTCCCATGGCCTGGCCTGATGGCGGGATTTGCCCCGTGGCGCGTATGCTACCCGCTGACGAAGAAGG
>Ga0302126_10002263_pt1 | contig 11110 bp, 7 predicted proteins | sample CB4_20m_MG_FD_203108 | JGI IMG/M metagenome (GOLD analysis project Ga0302126, IMG submission 203108) | Marine microbial communities from Western Arctic Ocean, Canada - CB4_20m | ecosystem: Environmental > Aquatic > Marine > Oceanic | place: Canada: Western Arctic Ocean | collected 2017-09-24 | reverse complement strand
GGGTCTTGAATAAGCAGCATACCTATCTCTAGCCATTGCTTTTGACCATGGCTTAGTAGCGCTGCTTCGGTATCGAGTGAGTCTACGAGCATAATTTGCTCGGCAACCTCGTGAATCTTGGTACGCACCTTATCTGTGCGCTTGAACAGCAGTGAGCCAATCACTCCGCGTCCTTCGGGATAGGACACTTCCAGATTTTCCAGCACTGTCAGGTTTTCGTAGATGGATGGGGTTTGAAATTTCCGACCGACTCCGGCGCGCACAATCTCATGCTCAGGCATTTTGGTCAGTTCTTTATTGAGGAATTTGATACTGCCTGAGGTCGATTTAGTTTTACCGCAGATAAGATCCAACACTGTTGTTTTTCCCGCACCATTGGGGCCGATAACTACGTGAAGCTCATTTTTATCCAGATACAGATTCAGCGCATCAACCGCTTTGAATCCATCAAACGACACAGTTAAATCTTCTATGGCTAAGGTCAAGCTATTTTCATAATTCATCATGTGCTCCAAATAATGTCGACGGTTAAAGGTGATAATTGACGTCTTGGGTAAGTCGCTTAGCCGGCATCTTGGGTGGGTGTTTTCCCGCCGGTATTGGGTAGCATCTTACGGATCTTGTTTTTGAATGCGGTCAGCCTGCTGATGAGGTGATGGCTATAGTCTTCCCAGATCCCGGCCAGACCATTGGGGAAAAACATCACTACCGAAATAAACAGGCCACCCATTAAAAACAACCAGAGTTCTGGGAAGGTTTCGGAAAATGCCGTTTTACCAAAATTAATGAGCAAGGTACCGTAGACTGCCCCGATTAGTGACATACGACCGCCCACCGCACAGAAGATAACCATCTCTATTGAAGGTACAATGCCGACAAAAGAAGGCGACATAAAACCAACCTGAAGAGTGAACATGGCACCGCCGATGGCTGAGATAAGCGCCGCGATGCAAAAAATAAATATCTTAAAATTGGATACGTCGTAACCGGAAAATCGGACTCGATCCTCCTTATCCCGCATGGCCAGTAGCAGGCTGCCAAATTTACTGGTCAGGATAAATCGCCCGAGCACGATAACGCTCAGTAACAAAAAACTATTGATAAAGTAGAAGATATATCTGGCGCTGTCTGAGGTAATGTCCCAGCCGTGCATTGTGCGCAAATCGGTCATACCATTGATGCCGCCGGTATAACCCTGCTGCCCAACGATGAGGACAGTCAATATAACCGATATCACCTGGGTGATAATAGCAAAGTAAACGCCACCAACCCGTCGTTTAAACATGGCGGCGCCAATCAGATAGGCAAACGCCGCTGGCAGTATCAGAATCGCCAGAATAGTAAAGGTTAAACTATTGAATGGCACCCAAAACCAGGGCAGTTCGGTAAGCTGATTCCAGTCCATAAAGTCGGGAATGCCAGGAGTAGACTGAATAGAAGTGTTTTCGGGTGAGGATGCTTCAAGCTTGAGAAACATCGCCATGCCATAACCACCCAGGCCAAAGAAAATACCCTGCCCGAGGCTAAGTATTCCACCAAAACCCCAGAGCAACACAAGGCTTACGGCGGCAAACGCATAGGTTAGATATTTACCCACCAGACTGAGTCGAAAAATATCGAAAAACAGTGGGAAAACTACCAGTATGAGAGCCGCCAGAATAATGAAGCCAGTAAGGCCTCTTTTTCCACCCATCAATTTTTCATATACAAAATTCATACTTGTCTCCATAATTTTAAGCGACTAATAGTGACTCGACTTGTTGTTCACTATATAGAAGGAATAATCGCCCAGGCGAATGTCCGCCTAGGGAACACGGTGTCTAGCGACGAACTTTACTCGTGAATAGACCTTCGGGTTTGAACATCAAAATAAGTACCAGTGTTAGCAGGGTGTAGACTTTTGCCATCGAGCCGCTGATAAAGAACTCCAGAATAGACTGCGCCTGAGCGATGGAAAATGCGGAGGCAATCGTGCCAAATAAACTGGCTGCGCCGCCAAATACAACCACCATGAAAGTATCGACAATATAAAGCGAACCCGTGGTGGGCCCGGTAGAGGCAATGGTAGTAAAAGCAGCGCCGGCGATACCTGCAATGCCGCAACCGAGGGCAAAGGTATAACGGTCTGTTTTTTTGGTATTAATGCCAACGGCACCACTCATCGTACGGTTTTGGGTAGTTGCCCTTACCCGCAACCCCCAACTTGATTTATACAGCAGACAAAACACTACCAGCGTGATAAAGGCTGTCAATCCGAGGACAAACATGCCATTCAGGGGAATATCGATGGTTTCGGTGGGCTGGTAGGAACCGAGTAACCACTCAGGCAACGTCGGGCTCACTTCGCGTGCCCCAAACAAAGAGCGAAATGATTGCTGCATTATCAGACTCAGGCCCCAGGTGGCGAGCAGGGTATCCAGTGGGCGAGAATAAAGATGCCGAATTAATGCAAATTCCGCCAGATAACCCAACGCTCCCGCAATGACAAAAGAAACCAAAATCGCAAATAGAAAATAGTAGGGCATAAACCCTGGTGCGTAGGTTTCGGTCAGCGTTGACATAAAGTAGGTGGTATAAGCACCCACGGCCATAAACTCGCCGTGTGCCATGTTAATGACGCCCATTTGCCCAAAAATAATAGCAAGGCCCAGTGCCATTAATAGCAGAACGCTGAACAAACTAAAACCAGCAAATCCCTGCATGGCCAGTATGGATCCCAGTTCACTGTAGGTATACTCTTCCATTTTTTAGTCTCCGGCGTGTATTGGATATTGAAAGTGATCGATAAAAAATCGTTGAATTTCGAGTATTGAAATCAACGGCGACAAATTTTGTTTTGAGTCATTCAGTTTCATAGAGCGAACATCCTTGTTCGCTCTAACCCTAGCCAATTACTTCAGGCTAAGGCCATTTTTAAGGCTGCTGCCCTAGCCTATTGATAGCCAGCCGGGAATGGATCGGGTTCAATCAGCTTAGACTCGTATACCACTTCGGCCTGTCCGTCTTTTTTCCATTTGCCCACTCGCGCAACACTCCATAAATGGTGATTAGGGTGCAGCTTTACATAACCTTCAGGGGCGGTTTTCAGTTCGATTTCATTCGACTCTGATGCCACGACCACTTTATCGATATCAAAAGAACCGGCTTTTTCTACAGCTGCTTTCCATAACCATGGTCCAAGATAGGCGGCTTGCGTTACGTCACCGATCACACTGTCTTCACCCCACATTTCTTTAAAGGCGGCAATAAATGCTTTGTTATTAGCATTATCCAGGCTTTGGAAGTACTTCATGATGGAATAGAAACCTTCCAGGTTTTCACCACCAATCCCCAGGACTTCGTCTTCGGTAACTGAAATCGTTAGCAAGGTTTGTTTCTTGGCGGTTATACCGGCAGCTTTAAGCTGCTTGAACCAAGCGACGTTACTGCCACCGACAACCGCAGCGTAGATTACATCCGGCTTTTTCAAACGAATCTTGTTAATAACCGATCCGAACTGTGTATTGCCCAGAGGCTTATACTCTTCGCCCACAACCTTTCCACCCAATACATTTTCAATATGCTTGCGCGCAATTTTCATGGAGGTTCGTGGCCAGATATAATCCGAACCAATCAGATAGAAGGTTTTTGCTCCCTTCTCCTTGGCTACCCAGTTAAGTCCATCAATGATTTGTTGGGTGGCTTCCTGGCCGGTGTAGATAACATTCTTGGACTGCTCCAGGCCTTCATAGAAAGTCGGGTAGTACAGGATGCCATTTTCTTTTTCAAACACGGGCAGTACGGCTTTACGTGAGGCTGAAGTCCAGGCACCAAACACCGCAGCCACCTTATCCTTGACTAACAGTTTTCGTGCTTTTTCAGCAAAGGTCGGCCAATCACTGGCGCCATCTTCCTGAATAATTTCAATCTGTCTGCCGAGTATGCCGCCCGACTCGTTAATTTGCTTAATCGCCAACTTTTCAGCTTCCTGGGCACCCGTCTCACTAATGGCCATGGTGCCAGTGAGCGAATGAAGAATACCAACGGTAACTGTGTCATCAGTGACCGCAAGGCCAGTCGTGTTAACTTCAGCCTGTGCCGAGGCCGCGCCTAGAATTAAAGCACCCGCCCCGAGCAGATTGACTAAACCTCGTCGAATTGGGAAAGAACCGGCAAGGCTCTGAATTAGTGTTGTACGTTTCATGATTGTTCCTCAGTGTGGGTACTATTACGGGTATGTATTTCGCTCAGGTATTTTCATGGCAGACAGGATTTGGCGCTATCCGACATATGATCCCCTCGTCTACGTCATTTGACTCATAGTTGTATTATTTTTTGGGTGATAGCATCATGAGCACACAGTCAAGATTGAATAGCTAGAAACAGTCAGTCTTGGCAGGAAAGTCCTGTGAGCTTAAAGCTGGATCCAGAGACTTTTTCGAAAAAAACCAATGGCAGGCTCGATGCTTGCTATTAAATCGGCAAACCAGTCAATCGATGGTTTATTCGCATTTGACAGGTGTTCCTGTTTAACCTCTACTACTCAGTAGTAATCAATCCTATGCGCATCAACTTAATCAGCAGACGACTTATTGGTACGTGGCTGAGAGAACAAAACAATGGCCGCCAAGAAACAAATATATCGAGTTAGGCGCAGCTATAACCAATGGGTTAATAACCAGATGCTGGAAGACTATGCCCTGCGTTTTACCGCAAAGGCATCGCGACGCTGGTCGCTTGGGGGCGTAGCCAATACCGCGCTTGGCGCCATATCTTTCCTCGCGTTGGAAGCCATCGGCGCGGCCATTACTATCAGTTATGGCTATGACAACGCCGTTGCAGCTATTCTCGTGGTCGGCTTACTAATTTTCTTTGCCGGACTTCCAATTTGTTATTACGCAGCAAAGTACGGCGTTGATATCGACTTGCTGACGCGGGGAGCAGGCTTTGGCTATATAGGATCGACCGCTACTTCGCTGATTTACGCCTCCTTTACTTTTATCTTTTTTGCCCTCGAAGCAGCAATAATGGCCAAGGCACTTGAGATGGTACTCGGTCTGCCCCTTGTTTACGGCTACATTCTAAGTTCCGTCGTAGTAATCCCCCTCGTGTTCTACGGCATCACCTTTATCAGCCGATTTCAACGCTGGACACAACCCTTCTGGGTTATTCTGCAGTTACTTCCGTTCGTTTTTATCCTGGGTAACGACGCCAGCCTAATCAGCGACTGGCAGACCTATTCAGGAAGCAAGCAAACCGTCGATGGTATTGATCTGCTCCTTTTTGGTGCAGCGGCCTCGGTGATGTTCGCCTTAGTGGCACAAATTGGCGAACAGGTGGATTTTTTACGATTCCTGCCGGAAAAAACAGCGGCCAATCACCTCCGTTGGTGGTCAGCATTAATTCTCGCCGGTCCTGGCTGGGTGATTATTGGTTGCATCAAACTATTGATCGGCTCCTTTTTAGCCGTTGTGGCGATCCGCTACGGTCTTGAGACCGCGGACGCGACAGACCCCACCATGATGTATACCGTGGCTTTTAGCTTTGTTACCGATAACAGTCATTTAGCTCTGATTCTGGCGGGAGTTTTTGTGGTGCTTTCCCAGTTAAAAATCAACGTGACCAATGCTTATGCAGGATCTATCGCCTGGTCCAATTTCTTTTCTCGACTGACCCATAATCACCCGGGGCGGGTGGTCTGGTTGGTGTTTAACGTAGCCATTGCTTTGTTGCTGATGGAGTTGGGAATATATCACGCTTTTGAGAGCACTCTAAGTATCTATGCCATTGTCGCAGTCAGCTGGGTAGGTGCCTTAGTCGCCGATCTGGTGGTGAATAAACCGCTGGGGTTTAGCCCCAAACACATCGAGTTCAAGCGCGCACATCTTTACGACATTAATCCGGTAGGGGTGGGCGCAATGGCCTCTGCCTCCCTGATAGGCATTGTCGCTTACCTCGGGCTGTTTGGTGAGTATGGTCGCGCGCTGGCACATTTTATTGCCCTAAGCACCGCGTTTTTGATTGCGCCCTTAATTGCATGGTATACCGAAGGCAAATATTACATAGCCAGGCAACCTTGCGAGTTCGGCGATACGCAACAAATCGTCGAATGTAGCATTTGCCAAAACCCATATGAAAACGAAGATATGGCTATGTGTCCGGCATACGATGGTTATATTTGTTCGCTGTGCTGCTCGCTGGATGCCAGTTGCCAGGACGCCTGTAAAATTAATCAGGCTCTTAGCGAAAAGTTTATTGGCGTGCTGCGCCGCTGTTTGCCCGACTTTGCTGCTGAATATATTAATGTTCGTCTCGTTCATTTTTCCCTGTTGCTTGGCGTTGTTTCAGTCGTATCGGGCATATTACTGGTTCTAATTTATATTAATATTCACACCGACAGCCTCGATGTTCATCTAGTGGTGGAAGCCACCCTATGGAAAGTATTTTTCATCCTGATTATTGTTGCTGGCGTAATTTGCTGGCTGTTTGTGTTAGCGAATCAAAGTCAAATTTTTGCCCAGCAAGAAACTCAAAACCAAACCCGCAGACTGATAAACGAAATCGAGGCCCACAAAAAAACCGACCGGCAATTGCAAATTGCCAAAGAGCAGGCCGAGGCAGCAAATAATGCAAAAAGTCGTTATTTGACTGGTATTAGTCATGAGTTTAGATCACCACTCAATACCGTTCTGGGTTATGCGCAGTTGCTCGAAATGGATGAGAACGTCTCCGGTAAAACGCGTGACAGAATTTCCGTCATCAAGCACAGCAGCGAACATTTAGCCGATTTAATTGAAGGCTTTCTCGACATATCAAAAATTGAAGCAGGCCGTCTGGAGATCCAGCGCAGTCCTATTAAGTTTCAGACCATGATGAATCAAATTGAGCAAATGTTCCGTAGGGAAGCGGAAAATAAGGGTTTGATTTTCATTTATGAAAGCCTGTCCGTGCTGCCTGATACAGTGATGGGTGACGAAAAACGCCTGCGTCAAATCCTTATCAACCTGTTAACCAATGCCATCAAGTTTACCGAGCAGGGCACGGTTAGACTCTCAATTAGATACCGTAACCAGGTTGCCGAGTTCAAGATTAGTGATACTGGCGTCGGTATACATACGGAAGACTTCGAGCGAATTTTCAGGCCGTTTGAAAGGGTACGCCGGCCAGGCAACCCGGCGGTTCCGGGAACAGGACTGGGCCTGACGATTACACGGTTGTTAGCAGACATTATGGGGGGTGATATTAGCATCGAAAAAAATCCTGCCGGTGGTTCTATCTTCAACGTTTTGTTAATGCTTTCAAAGGTCGATACGCTTCGAAACGAGCATCTACCACAGAGAAAAATTTTTGGTTATGAAGGAGATAAACGTTCGGTCATGGTGGTTGACGATGACGCTAACCATCGCGGACTAATGGGCGATCTGTTAACACCATTAAATTTCGGTGTTGTCGAAGCACCGGATGCCGAGGCCTGCCTCGAAATGATTAGTGATTTTACACCGGATATTTTTTTGATCGACAGACAGATGCCGGGTATGGATGGGCCTGAGTTAGCAAAAGTGCTACGCCAGGCAGGTTTTGCTGTGCCAATTTTGATGGTCACGGCTAACGCTAACGAAGACACCTTGAGTGACGATGAACTAAGCCAGCAGCACAACTCGGATAATATTATCAATGCTTACGATGACTATCTGATTAAACCTATTCGACTCGACTATCTCCTTCAAAGCCTGGAGAAATATTTAGGTTTGGAGTGGTGTTACGCACCAAAAAATAATGAGTTAGATTACTACGATGCCTCGGTTCTAGTATTGCAGCCAGCATTACCCTGTGGGTCGAAAACCCTGCTTCCGATAATCAGCAAGTCGCTTTGTGCCGAAATAATTCACAATGCAGAAATAGGACACTTAAGCGAATTGAAAGAGATTGTAGAACGCCTCGATAGTACCTCAACCGTCAGCCCCGTCTTTATTGCCCAATTCAAGCTGTATCTAAGAGAGGTTCGATTCAACAAAATCATAGAATTACTTCAGGTCTATAAATGATGAAGGAGAAAAACAACATTAGTAATATCGTCCTAATTGTCGATGATTCGCCAGATACATTAGGCATGCTCAACGATGCACTAGAAAAATCCAACATGACCACTCTGGTTGCACTGGAAGGCAAGCAGGCCATCAGTATCGCCAAAAAAATGCAGCCCGATGTTATTTTACTGGATGCGATCATGCCTAATATGGATGGATTTGAAACCTGCAAGGCCATTAAATCCGACCCGGATCTGAAAAATACGCCCATTATTTTTATGACCGGCCTCAGCGATACGGAAAGTATCGTGAAAGGATTTGGTGCAGGTGGCGTAGACTTTTTAACCAAACCGATTAACCCACAAGAACTAATCGCCAGACTGAATGTTCACCTGTTGAATGCGCGTGCTACGCTCAGCGCGCAAACTGCGCTGGATTCAGCTGGGCAAAATATATTTGCGATTGACAACCTGGGCAAGAAACTTTGGTCAACCCCGGCCGTTAATCAGCACCTGGCAGTAATAGACAAATCCGGTTTGGCCGAAGCATTCGAGCAACAACTCGCCAACTGGTTATTGCACTCACCAAATAATGGTAACAAGATGCACTTTTCCTCACCCACCAAGGAATTTACCGCGGTCTACTTCGGACTATCGGACAATCTAGAACACCTGATTCGGTTGGTGGATGATGCAGCGGTCGACGAAACAACTGTATTGAGAAATCACTTCGGTTTGACCGTACGTGAATCAGACGTATATCTCTGGCTAACCAAAGGCAAGACTAACCGGGAGATCGCGCAGATACTGGATATGAGTCCGCGCACCGTTAACAAACACCTGGAGCCGCTGTTTCGAAAACTGGGTGTGGATAACAGGACTTCGGCGGCGACTATGGCAATGGAATGTCTGCTAAAGAAAGTGATTGGATAAAAAAAGAGCGTTAAAAACGGACTGAATCTGCGTTAGACACCTAAACGCGTCTAGGGATGATCAAAAAATACGCAAAGGTAGGACGAAAACAACGACTTTCTCTAGTCGTGCAATAAAAAATCAATCTTAAGAACGTCAAGAATGCACTACGACGTGGCAGACCGGCTGTTTTACGATGTACTGCGGGCTGTGTCAACTTAACCATATGAAAGCTAAATGTTACCCCTGAAATTCGACAAATAGTCCCCCTAGCTCAATTTACGGGAACCAATCCACTAACCTTATTTAATTCATCAAAACCAATATTTCTTAATGCACGATAGGAACTAGCTGATAAGAGATGGCGGTCTTGGCGCGAGAGATTATTAATTGCGCCATGAACAGTAGAGAAATTTCTGAGCGTTACCTGCTGATTTGAATCTGGAGAAGGTACGTATAGTTACAAAAAATCCCATAGAACAATACTATTAGCGATGGGTTGCCTATTTTTATTGCTCTCGTTTATTACCGTAGCCGCTGCAATAGTTGCCGTGCAGGTGGCAGCAGCCATTCCATTTTTAGTGTTCTTTATCATAGGCTCTGTATGTATTTTGTCGGTATTTTGGGTAGCGAGCGAGCAATCGCTAAAACTGGGGGTAGTAAATAATCATTGCGATTGTTAAATAGCAGATTAGATCATATCCCAAACACTCTATTGATTGGGTTCAAGGGCTGCTTTGTGAAAGTTGTAGCCGCTCGAATTTCGATGAGATAAGCGATAAGCGAAAATCGCGAAAGGCTGCAGTGGGCACTGAGCCGTCATTCAGTTTAATTGTTGCAACGTCGGCTTATGTTTTAAATTAGTGCGGGGGTGGGTCAAAAGTTCATGGTCTTCGCACCCAGAGAACGACCCTATAGTTACGTTAAGGATCAATTATTGAAAAATGTGACATAAGTCAATATTAGGGCGTGCGACATAAGCCAATATTGGTGGGTGTTACATTATCAGCTGTAAGAGCATAATATTATCTTAAAATGGAGAGTCAAAAATGGGTGATAAAGAAGAGAATACTGACTCAACAGATGTCCCAAAAATACTTAGAGCGGTTAAATCCCCACTTGGCTTTCTTACATTCGCAGCAATTATATGTGAAATGGTATTTGGAATTGTTGGTGCAGTTACGAGCAAGCCGGACATAATTATTTTCTCAATGCATATGTTTCTTGCAATCGTTGGCGCACTAATTCTCATCGCAGTTTGGTGCCCAAGATCTCTCTATCACCCGAATGACATCAGAGACATCGATATTGATCATGGAGACGATAATACGGGTAAGTGGGTTGTAACTATATCACTGGGGCTCGCACTCATTGCATACATGGCTTATATGATTATAAAAAATAATTACTTATCGATTACTTAATCAAGCAGAAAAAACAGGAATAACAAGGACACCCACACTTTTAGAAATCACAACTTACGCTTATGATTGAATCAACCAAAAATATCGCAGTGGCTCGGAAATCGGAGTGCAGCAAAAGAGCATCCTACTTTGAATCTAGGTTACGTTTTTTTGGCAATACAAACAAGATAACGGTGATAGTGCCGTCCCTACTAGGTGTTATTGCAGGATCTGCATTGTTCTCATCCAGTAATAACATTTGGCTAGGTGTAGGAGTTTTTATTGCAGCAATTTTAACAGCAATCCATAAAGGCTTGGACTGTGACGCTCACCAAGAAGAATGTAGACGCTTAGTTCAAGCGTATCGAGGACTTGAAACGCGTTATCGAACTATCTCAGAAATAGAGATAGAGGATTCACAGGCAACTTTAGTTGAGCTAGAAGAATCATTGGCATCATTGAAAGAAAGTCAGCTGGCAACTACTAGCGCTCAGTGGTTTAAAATTCGGTCAAATGACGCATAACAAAGTAATCAAAGTTCGCCCTTCGGGCTGGACGCACTAACACGCGCCCATGCTTGAGAGGTTAACGACAGTTAAAGGCACATAGCCGTCATTCAGTCTAATTGTTGCAACGTCGACTCATGTTTTTAAATTAGTGCGGGAGCGGGTCAAAAGTCTAGAGCTTCATAGTCTAGTGAACGACCCGATAGCTATATTTTTATATCTCCAAAATGGATATTTTGGCTTTTAGGCTAACTTTTTAAACCAATTTCCACCGAAAATATTTG
>Ga0302126_10002260_pt1 | contig 11122 bp, 10 predicted proteins | sample CB4_20m_MG_FD_203108 | JGI IMG/M metagenome (GOLD analysis project Ga0302126, IMG submission 203108) | Marine microbial communities from Western Arctic Ocean, Canada - CB4_20m | ecosystem: Environmental > Aquatic > Marine > Oceanic | place: Canada: Western Arctic Ocean | collected 2017-09-24 | reverse complement strand
AGGCGTTCAAGGCGCGGAAAATCAGCTAGAACACGCTCAACCGCATCAGTTTCGTCCATGTCATGTGCGGCAACGCCCATGCGCAGATTGTCCTGAACGCTTAGGGTCGGAAAAATGCCACGTCCCTGTGGCACATAACCGATTCCCAGACGCCCCCGCCCTGATGACTTCAAGCGGGTCAGGTCCTCACCGTCAAAAATCATCTGGCCAGAGGTGGCGGGAATTATCCCCATCAAGGTCTTAAGCAACGTGGTCTTTCCCATGCCATTATGGCCTAGCACACCCAAGATTTCACCCTCGTTCACATCAAGATTGATCCCATGCAAAACCGGCACCCTACCATAACTGGCCGACAGACCCTGTACTTTCAACAGCGCGCTCATGCCCGATTTCCCAGATAAACTTCGCGGGCCCGTTTGTCGTTTGAGATCGCCTCCATCGTATCTTCCATCAAAATCTGTCCTTCGTGAAACACGGTGACTTGCTGCGAGATCATGCGAATGAACTGCATGTCATGCTCGACCACAATCAAGGCAGCTTGGGTATTAATCTCTTTGATCAGTTCTGCAGTGCGTGCTGTTTCTTCGTGCGTCATCCCAGCCGCGGGTTCATCCAACAGCACCAGCCAAGGTTCTGCGGCAACAACCATGCCCAGCTCAACCCATTGGCGCTGACCATGGGCCAGGCGGCCGACCATTTCACGCCGGATATCGCCCAGCTTCAGCCGCTCTATCGTCTCAGCCGTGATCGTACGCGCGCGCTTGGCCTTATGCCAGCGCCGTGCAGACAGCCAAATGTTTTCATCCACCGACAGTCCGTCAAAGACATTGGGCACCTGTGTTTTAATCCCAACGCCAAGGCTTGCAACCTCATGCGGCTCAGCACCAGTAGTCTGCTGGCCTCGGATAAGTACCTCTCCCGAGGTTGGGGTAAGTTGACCAGTGAGACATTTAAAGAAGGTCGATTTTCCTGCACCATTGGGGCCGATCAGACAACGTAGTTCTTTATCAAACAGCGTAAAATCCACCTGCTCCACCGCGCGCACACCACCGAAATGCATGGATAGATTACGTGTTTCAACGATCACATCACGTCTATCGCGATCAGACTTCATACTTCTTTTACCTTATCGCGCAGGCCAGCGCGGCGACGGCGGCGGCTTGCCCGGCGGGGTTTCCGCCGGCCTACAAACCAGTCTGTGATTGTGGGTGCAACGCCTTTGGGCACCAGCAGAACAAAGAAGATCAGGATGGCGCCCAGTACAAGGTTATTGTTCAGTACCGACTGCCCGCCCAGAGCAGAGGTAAGATAGAACAATCCAAAGGTTGCAGCGATGGGCCCGATAAGCGTACCACGGCCACCAACGATGACCCAGATGATGGTCAGTGCGGCATTATAGAGGTTGAACACATCCGGCGTAATTCGCCCTACACCATTGCAAAAAAGAACCCCGCCAACTGCTGCAATTCCGGCAGAAATGGTAAAGATCCCCAGCTTGTACAGGCGCGAGTCGTATCCCAGTAATTCCGAACGCAATTCATTCTCGCGAATGCCGACGCAAACCCGGCCAAAGTGCGTGGTGACCAGCCAGCCACAAAACAAATAGCAGATTATCAACGCTGCCATGGCGACATAAAACACCTGTTCGGGAAACAGAAACGCCGACGTATCCCATGGCAGGTTCAAAGGCGGTGATGTAACACCGTTGAACCCGCCTATCTGGGCATTACCGATCTTATACTCTGGCCCCGAGGTGCGCCGGATCAGAGAAAAAAATATCAGCGTGACCGTTAGGGTAATCACCCCGAGGTAGACATCCGATACCCTTCCAAAGAATACAAAATACCCCAGAAGTGCTGCAAACGCGGCCGACACCATGATCGAGACAAGAATCGCCCAAGTGGACCCGCCAAAGTTGATCGCCCCAATAGTATAGGCGTAGGCCCCCAGCCCAAAAAATGCGACCTGCCCAAAACACAAGATCCCCCCGAAACCCCAGACTAATGCAAGGCTGAGCGCCAGAACGGCCAGCGCAATGGCCGTCGTCAGGTTGATGATCGTGAAGAGTTGCAACACGTAAGGTGCCAAAAACATGAAGATTATGCCGATCAGCGCAAAGATGATCACGGGTCGCATCGCCTTTAGAGTATTGCCACCGTTCATAAGAATTTCCGGAAAAACCGCCCCGTGATCCCTCGTGGCATCAGGCGCAGAAGAACTATGGCTGCCACAAGAAGTGCGACCTCACCAATTGTGGGGCCAGTTATAAATGCAAAGATGCCGTTGATGCCGCCCAGCAGGATCGATCCAGTGGCGGTTCCCGCAAGAATAGCAGAACCACCAGAAATCACGGTAATAAAGGCCTTTGCGATATACGTTGCCCCAATGGTGGGCAGCACCCCTGTAACTGGCGCAAGCAATCCGCCAGCCAATCCAGTAACGCCGGCGCCCAGCCCAAAGGTAATCATATAGATGCGTGTGGTCGAAACTCCTAGCGCTGAGGACATCTCAGGGTTTTGCATGGTCCCACGTGCAACCAAACCCAGCCGGGTTAGTTTCAGCGTTGCAAAGACAGCAATGAATAGAATAATCGTCACACCAATCAAGAACAGCTCATACCCGGAGGCTGAGTAATCCCCGATCCGAATGATGCCCAGCGGCGGAGAGATAGTTGTGGCAGTTGACGCGCCAAAGATCGAGGTCACAAGACCGATCAGCAAAAGCGACAGACCCCAAGTGGCCAACAGTGTGTCTACCATTCTGCCATAGAGCCACCGGATCAGCACCCGCTCAACAATGACACCAATGATGCCGACAACTAGTGGGGCGAGGATCAGCATCGCGATCCAGATGTTAACACCCGCGTTTGTGGCCACAACCACAGTATAGCCGCCCAACATCAGAAACTCGCCATGGGCAAGGTTGATCACCCGCATCATGCCAAAGATAATCGCCAGCCCAAGGCTGATAAGCGCGAGGTTCGCGATACCGTAAACCAGCTGAAATATGATTGCGACGACCAAATCCAAGTCAATCTCCTACGGGGGTTAATGAGCGTGGGAAGATGGCCCGGCGCAAACCGGGCCAAGGCTTTTAATTGATACCAGCTGCGGCAAGACCGTTTTCAAACAGGAAGGTTGATTGGTTCGGATTCTCATTCAAATCACATACCAGCTGCGTATCGGCAGGCGGCTGATTATCGAAGGATTCCTTTATGTTCCATGTTTGGTTTTCCAATTCTCCAATATAGACATTCATTGAACAATGGTTGGTCTGCGCATCAATATTCACCGTCCCCGATGGTCCTTGATAACTCATACCCGAACGCAGCGCCTCGATGACAGGTTCACGGTCGGCTGTTCCGGCAGCTTTTACCGCCTCAGCCCACATCATCGCACCCTCATAGGACCTAATTGCCAGTTCGTTCATAACTGGACGATCTGCGCCAAGTTTGGCTTCAAGTCGTCCAAGAAACGCCTTGTTTTCTGGGTTATCTATGCCTTCGAAGTAACCATAAGAGGCTAGCATACCATTGCCCTCTTCAGCTGAAATCAGCGTTTGCTCGTTACCCACCCCAAAGGTGGTAGACGCAATCGGGATCTCTTTCATCATTCCTGCCGCCGCGTACTGGCGGTAGAAAGACACGTGCGCTCCACCGACCAGAGCTGAGATTACCAAATCAGGCTTTGCCGTCTGGATCTTGTTGATGGTGGGGCCAAAGTTCGTTACATCCAGCGGAAAAAATTCGACATCCAGTGTCTCTCCACCATTTTCTCCGACAAACTTCTGCATCCACTGTGCGGTGATCTGACCGTAGTTATAATCAGCCGCAACAATATAGACCTTCTTGCCCCATTTCTTCATGGCATAAGGCACAATTTTGGCAACGGTCTGCGCGGGCGTGGAGCCAGTGCAGAAGTTGTTATAATCGCACACACCGCCCTCGTACTGGGTGTTGTAAAAATAGAGCGTCTTAAAGCGGGCAAGCGTAGGACGGATAGCCTCACGGGAGGCTGATGTGATCCCCCCATGCACCGTATCGGCCTTGTCACCGGCGGCAGCTTGTGTTGCGTATTGGGTATAAAACTGGATGGTGGACTGCGCGTCATACATCTTCAGCTCAACTTCACGACCCAAAAGACCGCCAGCCGCGTTGATATCTTCGATTGCCATTTTGGTGGTTTCAGCCATTGGCGCGCCGTAGATGTCGAGGCCACCCGAGAGGTCCAGAATGGAAGCAAATTTAAGGTTATCCGATGCTGCACGTCCGATGGTTGCCGGTGCCGCGAGGGCCATTGCGGTCGAGCCCATAACGAAATGTCTGCGAGAAAGTGTCATTTTGTGTCTCCTTTTGATGATAGATAAACGCCGCTGAGCGTCAGCCTTTTGTGTCCGATGATGTATCATCAGACGATGTATCCGGTGTATCCCCGGCTAAATTTCTGTTCAGCGAATTGGAAATGCCGCGCACCCCATCACCGATATTCATACCAACCTCTTCGCCAAGCTTTTGAACAGCAGGTAATTGCAGCGCCATGCTGAGGACAGAATCAACAACTTGATTGATCGTTGACTTATCGCCGCCCTCACTGACGCCGCCAGATGCGCCACCAAAACCCGTCATCTGGTTAATGCGGATGCTCTCAATCTTTTCGGCCGGTTTCATCATGCGTTCGACCACTTGAGGTAAGGTTTGCAGGCGCACTTCCTCCAGCTTCATGGCAATCACCTCAGGGCTATGAGTATTCTGTGCCGCGATGATAGCCGCGCTGCCCGTTGCTTCTGCAAGCATCCGGTCACGGTCCGCCTCAGCACGATCATGCGTAGCTTTGGCCTGCGCTACCGCAATTGATGTGATGGTGGCGGCTTCTGATTTCACGCGGGTATTGTCGACTTCAACTTGCTCAGCCGCACGAATTAACGCAAGCGACTTGTCGCGCTCAGCGGCCGCAGTTTCACGAATTGTTACCACACGCTCCTCGGCTTCTGCCTCCCCACCCTTAGCCGTGATTGCTTCGGCTTCGGCTATGGCTTCTTCACCGCGTTTTTTAGCCATTTTCACCAAGTTTTCGGACTTCTTGATTTCTGAATTCAATTCAGAATCGAGGGTTTGGCGCCGCAGCTCAGTATCGCGCGCTATTTCTGACAGGCGCACTACGCGTTCCCGATCAATCCGCGCTTCCTCGCGCCGCTTTTCCGAAACAGCTTGCTCTTCTGCCGTTTCCGCAGCGGATCGCGAGCGCGCTATTTCAATCTCGCGCTGTTGGGAAATCATCGCTTCTTCTTCTTCGCGGGTGATTGTCAGTTTGCGCTTGGTTGCATCCAGCAGGCTTTGGCGGACGGAGACATCAGCGTCCGCCTCAATTACAGCACGCTCCTTTTTGTTGACCGCAATAATCTCGGCCAAACGACGCATGCCCAATGCGTTAAATGCGTTATTTTCGTCTAGCGCGTGAAACGGTGTCTGGTCGATCCGCGTCAGAGACACAGACTCTAACATTAGACCGTTCTGTGCAAGATTGTCGCCCAGCATTTCGCTGACTTCCTCGGCGTAGGCAGCTCGGTTATCTTGAAGATCATCCATGGTATAACGTGCAGCCACTGACAGCATAGCGTCCACCAGCTTGCCCTCAAGGATCTCTTCGAGATCGGCGGCACGGAAGGACTTGCCGGCAAGCGCTTGCGCAGCCGTGGCAACACCCTGGACACTCGCCTGTACCCGCACATAAAATTCAGCGGCGACATCTACGCGCAGGCGATCTTTTGTGATGATGGATTTAGGGCCTGTCCGCTCAATATCAAGCTTGGACGTGCGCATGTTTACTTCGGCGACTTTATGCAAGAAAGGCAGGGCTATACAGCCACCATCAAGTACAACTTTTTGGCCACCCTGACCGGTCCGGACGACACTAATTTCCCTCGTTGCCTTACGATAATACCGGCTAAAAAACAGAATGATAAGTACTGCTGCAATGACTAGTAAAATTAAAGTCAAAAACCAACCCATAGCCGAGCCTTTCTAATAATATTAGTATTTAAATCCCAAAAAAATAGTAGGTTACTGCTGACGCAAGGCGACACTCGACAATAAATTTAGACTACGTTTGTCAACAAAATTTTGTCAACCTTTTACTTCAAATATAATGGAGGCGCCTCTTATATACTGTTTTAAAGAACTTTTCCTGGAGATTCTAAAAAATTAATTGGTCTGCTAAAACAAAATACTGTCAGGCCAGCCTGTTTTGAAAGAACTTTTCAAAAATAAAATGCTTGGGTGAAAGTCTTACCCATAGGGTCTACCTAATCAAGAATTGCCTAAGAATTCAGGCGCGATCAATCGGGACTGGCACCGGTTTCAGGTTGCCCTAGTGCGACCCACCAGTAGTTTTCATGGGCTTTTGATAAACAATCTCGGAGATTTTTCATGCGGGTGGCGTATTTCGACTGCGTTCAGAGCGCACCGCACCGTCGATGATCGTCATGCCGACACCGGGCAGATTGTCAAAACTAGACCGACTCCAGAATATTTTTACCCGCCGTATGCTGCGCCTGATACACCAGCACAAAATCTGCGCAATAGCCTGACTCGATCAATCCGGTATCCAGTTCCCTTTGCCTCGCTGTGTTGCCGTTGGCAAAACAAAATGCCAGTTCGGCGGGGACATTTCCAAGGCTCGACTACATGGCCACCATACTCAGAATAACTAAAGGCTGAACCCCGACCCCGCCGGACCATCCGCGCCCAAGATCAGCCGGTCCAGCTGTTTCAGCTTTCTTGCAGTGTTTAGCGTCAGCAAGGCAGCGCGTTCATGCCGTTATGGACAACCTCAAGCGGCTTGGTGCAGCCTTCACAGATGTAGATGATCTGGTCATCTGGCAAAGCAGAATAACCACCGTTGATATGGCCCACCACATCCGTGCCAGTTTCCAACACCATTGCCGCATCGATCAATCCCGATTCGGGAATCGACGGCCCGCCGGTGTGGATCGTGCTTTACATGCCGTATTTACGCGCCCAATCCACCATTTCTCACGCTGTCTTACCATCCTTGACCGAACCCAACACGACCGCTCCCAACAGCTGGACGCCGACCTCGGATAGTTCCTTGAAGTCTTGCTCGACCATGCCATATTCAATAATCCGGTGATAAATTGCCTTGCCGACTGTAGTCTTACAATCTAGCAGTACCATCTTTTCAGGAAAGCCTGAAGAGAGGTTAGAGAGGGTTGGGGTTGCATCATCGGGCCAATTTAACTGCATCCTATTAATACGTCGGCCAGCCCAATTGTAATGATGGGTTGGACGAGAATAATGACTTTTAGCGTTAGCTTACAAAGCCTTTCCAGCCAGACATATAAGTAATAAATGCTTCACCCAGGCCCTCGGCCCGCAAATGATCTGCTGATACAGGGTTTCTCACCGGGGTGAAATCGCTGTTGGCTTCCATCTGTAACGGGAAGTCATGGTGCAAAATTGCCGCTCTACCGAGTATAATGAAATCGATATCTGCTTCCATAGCTTGGTGTACCTCATCTGGGTTGCGCAGTTTGCCTGCAATGCCTAGGGCGACTTCACCCCTCTCAAGTTCACTGAAGTACGATAGTAAAGTGCGACCCTTAAAGGCTTTGTCTTCGGGTTCTTTAAAGGAATCCCACAATGACATATCTAAGAAGTCGATTTTACCGGCGTATAGAACTGCCTGCGCCACTTCAATAATATCCGGAAGGTGCACATCAAAGCGCTCCGGGGACAGACGTAGGCCGAGTAAAAAATCCTTGCGACAGCGGGCGCGTATACCATCAATAATCTCTGTGATAGGGCGCATGCGGTTCTCAATGCTACCGCCAAACTGGTCCTGACGCTTGTTGACTGTGCCACTCAGGAACTGGGCAAGAATGTAACCGTGGGCTCCATGAATTTCGACACCCTCGAATCCAGTCTTTTCTGCCCGTTCTGCAGCGCAGATAAAGTCTTCGATAAGTTGCTCTACGGCTTGAGTACTTAGGGCCACTGCGCCAGTGTCGGCGTGGTTTGAAGGGCACACGGGTGATTGGCCTATAAGATCTGCGGGTGAGCGCATACCGGCATGGTGTAGCTGCACTACACCCAAGCTTTCGGCACTTTTAATACCATTGGCCAGCTTGGTTAGCCCTTCCAAATGCTGATCACCAAAAATCCCTAACTGCCCGGGAAAACCTTGACCCACCGCTTGCACATGAGCAGCACAGGTCATTGTTAGGCCAAACCCACCTGCGGCGCGCATAGTTAGCCAGCGGTATTCGTCATCAGACAAAACGCCATCGGCATTGCTCTGGGTGTTAGTGAGTGGTGCCAGCATAAAGCGGTTCTTCATGGAAAGACCGGACTTAAAATTGATGGGCTGAAAGAGCTTACTCATTGATAAATCTCGAGATAAAAGAATTATGGTTTTATAATACCTCACTTTGGGTGGTGTTGCTAGGCGCTGACAGTACTGCACTGCTTACTAAATAGGTAATTCTTCTTACTGACTTACTGAGGGTAATTTATAAGAAAAGTTTCGCAGCGTCGTAATTGACAACAAGTAAGCATTCTAGACGGACTGGGGATTGAATGGATTTATATGGAAAATAACCTGCTATGAAAAAGTTCATTTCCTTCTTGGTAGTATCCTTGCTCAGCATGACTGCAAATGGACTTAGTATGGCAATGACAAGTTTCATAAAATGGACCTAAGTATTGCCTAGATTTAAGGGAGTGTAGCGGGTTCTATCAGACTAAACTACTTGAGTAGCAGCAATATTAGCCTGAACTATAGCCCTTAAATCAGGATATACATTTTATAACAACTGGATTAGCTAAAAGGCGAGCTTCTTCAATCTAATCTCCACACTCGTGCCAATAACCGAACTCTTCTTCCTTTAACCTTTGAAGCGCTAGTTGAAGTGATCCCATTAGGCTATCTCTTCGTCTCTGATGTGCTTGTGCCATAGCTTGGGATTGGAGGGCGTCCATGCGCGAAGGCCTTCCAACCGATTGCTGATCTAGTTCAACTGCCTTTTGTGCGTTCTGGCCCAGCGCATTGTCTGCAGTAAGCTCTTCTAGCTGCAGTTCCATCAACTTTTTATACTTGCTGAACTTAGGTTCCATACAAAACATCTACTCCACATGCGTAGCCTCACATCAACCCCGCCGGTGCTGTCAGACTAATGAGAAGCTGCATCAGACTGCTGGTAGCACTTAGATTTATGCACTCAGTAATTTAGATCATGCCTGCAATCTGAGCCAGTTCTCATGTGTCTGGCAGCTCTTTTCTGAATTCTGGGACCAATTGGGTTTAATTTAAGCGCAAAAAAGGTAAAGTGTTGTTAGCGGGGCAGCAATAATAGGGGAAAGAACGATGCAAATTCAGAATATTGCCTCTGAGATATTTGAGGCGGCGCGTTCAGTGACGCAAATTCAGCCTTTTTCAAAGAGAGGGATACATCTTTCTCAAGCGGAGGCTTATGCGGTAGCCCAAAAGGTTGCGGACATGAGGGGCGGAGAAATACTAGGCCGCAAAATTGGCTTCACCAATCGTTCGATCTGGCCAATTTATGATGTCCATGAGCCGATGTGGGCGACTATGACCAACAAAACAGTCGAATATACTGCTACCGATCGCACAGTTGTTAATCTTTCTAAATTCTGTGAGCCTCGCATCGAGCCTGAAATTGTTATTGGTTTAAGTAAAGCCCTGCCCCAACAATCAACTTTAGAAGACATCGTAAAGTGCGTTGGCTGGGTAGCTCCAGGCTTTGAAATAGTTGACTCAATTTATCCAAATTGGGACTTTTCCTTAGGTGATACTATCGCTTCTGGAGGACTTCATGGAAGACTGGTGATAGGTCAAAAATTAGACCCGCCAGAAAATTTAGCGCAGAGTTTGAGCAAATTGAAAGTAAATTTATCGCTCGATGGCCAAACTAACGATAAAGGCCAAGGTGTAAACGTACTTGAAGGCCCAATTTCTACCTTGAAGTATTTGCAACAAGGAATTGCAAAGTACGAAACAGAAGCTGAGCTTATAGCTGGGGATATTGTTACAACTGGAACGCTCACAGACGCAAAACCCATCTTTTCTGGTCAGGTTTGGAGTGCAGACTTCGAAGGTTTTGAGGCAATGCATTTGGAAATAAAATTTACCAAATGAGCTTGTTTTCAAGCAGATTCAACGGTGCCTTTGTAGCCTCGTCTGATCCCAAAACATTTCCTATTCCGCAGTATTATGACTAATCTGAAAAGCAGTATGATTAACACTCTGTGCCTAAACTTTCGCATTAGACTCTAATGCTTTCCTTTATGTATAACTCTTGCTTGCCCAAAAACCGTTAGTTTCTGGACAAACAAATAGATCCACTATTAGAGTTCCAAAAAATTATAGTTTAGAAATTTAATAAATTTGGGGTTAGAAGTGCTTTCATTAGATATTCTAGTTCACATTGGCGCGTTCTTATTTCTCCTTGCATATTTAGTTCGAGATCAAATATTACTTCGTGGCTTGATAATTTTAGGCACTGTTTTCTACATAGTTTACTATTTTTTTATGGAAACTCCTCTCTGGAGTGCGTTGCTCTGGAACTCAAGCTTCGTAGTTATAAATCTGCTAATGATTGGTGTAATCTATTCCGATAGAGCTTCGTTCGTAATGAGCGAAAGAGAGAAAAAATTGTATCAGGTTTTTAACACCCTCTCGCCAGGCGAATTTAAAAAATTATTGAAAATAGCAGATTGGTTTGATGGCTCCAGCGAAGAACAAATTACCACTGAGGGGGAAGTTCCAGCACGTCTTTATTTTATAATTGATGGCGAAGCGCTCATCGCTCGTGATGATAAAAAGTTTTTTGTTGGGCCAAGTGTATTTATAGGAGAACTAGCATATCTCATAAAAAAGCCAGCAACTGCCACAGTTAAACTAACTGATAAAGTGGTCGGGATAAGTTGGAAAACCTCTAGCCTCATAAAGCTATTAGCTTCGAACCCCCAAATGAAAATTGCTTTTGATGGACTTCTAAATCAAGATTTGGCAGCTAAATTAGCGAGATAAATCGGAGTATTTATTTTTTTAAGCCACATACGAGACTTCAAAAATCTCACCATTCC
>Ga0302126_10002256_pt1 | contig 11136 bp, 13 predicted proteins | sample CB4_20m_MG_FD_203108 | JGI IMG/M metagenome (GOLD analysis project Ga0302126, IMG submission 203108) | Marine microbial communities from Western Arctic Ocean, Canada - CB4_20m | ecosystem: Environmental > Aquatic > Marine > Oceanic | place: Canada: Western Arctic Ocean | collected 2017-09-24 | reverse complement strand
TATTAACTAAAGAATTTTTTAATAATGAAAATTTATTTACGCCAGAAGATATATCACATAGGTCTTTTACCCCAGAACCTAAAAGACGTTATAAAAAATAAATTTATCAATTAATAATATAAATGAGAATCGTTATATTATTACTTATTTTACTGTTTTCATGTATACCTTTGATAGAAGGACATATGAATTATCCATATACAATATCAAGCAGGTCTACCAGGAATATGACATATGATATAAGATGTGTTCCTAAAATTAAGAAACATCCAATGATGTGGAATTATGGAGTAAATGAACCACAGCATTATGGTAAATGTATAAATATATAATTAAACTTCTATAAGTTTAACATGCGATTCAACTGTTTTGATGTATAATTTGTGACGTGAAATGTTATTTACATATTTTGCAACATCACCATTATCCAAATGGAGTAGTTCAGTAAGCCGGTCTAAATCTTTATAATCACTCTTAAACTCACACGAATATAATGGGACCGAAGTTACTCTAAATGGATTACCAGTTATTTCACTGAGTTCGTCGGTAGCAATCTTTATATCACTAACCGCATCTAATGCCAAACTATTTATTTGTAATTTAAGAACAACACTACATTTAGGTTCAGGAATAGTTTCAGTAAGATTCTTAAAAATTCTTTCACCTAAATCGCCATATAAATTATATTGTTCTTTGACCAGTTCAGGAGAGGTATGTATCTTATACATATTTTCTTTTATTTTTTTTGAATCTTGTGCCCATAAGGTACTGTCTAAAAAATTATACACATCTTCTTGGGAACAGTCTATATTATCAAATACATACGCTTTCACGAAGAATGTGAATACCTTTTGATAAAAATTAATTAGATTTGTATATTCTAATTCCTGCTCTTTGTCAATGCTACGTTTTTCAACATCTATGAAACCCTTTTCCAGATTAATTTTAGTTATAATTAATATATAGCTCCTATTTTTAATCACTTGTTTTCGAATATTTCTAAGTTTTTTTGAGGACGAAGCGTCCGCAAAGCTCATAAATGCTTCGGTTTTATATTCATTTATAAAACAATCTATACCCATATCATGATACCCCTTGATATATACAAGAACGAATTCATTAATATCAGGAAACTTATTTTTATAAAATCTGGTGGAATTAATAATTTGTTTATATTTTTCCTCTTTAGTGAGAGACATACAACTGTATATGACTTTATATTTAAATAGTTAGTATAACTATTTAATTAAAAAGATTTATTATTAGGTCTCAGATTCTTAATAAGTTTGGATAATTCCTCTTCTGTTACTACACATTGGTTCTTATTTGAAATAGATTTCAATTTTTTAATTGGTTTAGCTTTCTTTAGTTTAATACCTTTAAACATCATTGGTGTAATTTTATTATGAGAAGCAACTTGTTTATGTGTAGAAGAAGTTTTAATATTGTTCATGAAATTATTAAAATCAGTAACACTTAAACCGTCCTGGTTAATCTTCATATTAATAATATTCTCATTCACACCAATACGTTTAAGTTTTACATACTTTCCAAATATGAGATCTTTTTCTTTATTTTTACCTTCGAGTTTGGGGGTTTGTTGTGAGATTGTTTCTCCTGATACATTAAAATAATGTTTAAGAGGATGATCCTCATATTCGTCGTAAATTATACATTCATCTAGCTTTTCTATAGGTTTGAATATCTTAGTTTGATATAATTGCCATGATATTCCCATTTTGTTTTCATTACACCATATGTTTTTAAGATGTATTATAGAAAGACATTCAGAATCCTTAATAATATAGTTTATATCACGGGGATTTTTATAGTGGTCATATACACTTAGTAATTCTTTATCCAAAGTAAAAGTCATGTATGCTGCCGACCCGTCTTTGTTAAAATTAATAGAGTTATTCCATTGTTTGCCTTTACAATCATTGGTTATTGTATCCCATAGTTTTTTACTATTATTTTTCAGATTAATATCTATACGTGATACCTTTTTAATGAAATTATCTACTTGTTCATTACTACTTGCGTTGCTAAATCGAATGGTCATTTTATAAATATTTTTATACGGTTGGTTTATTAAATAAACAGACGACTTAGGAACTTGTAAAAAAAAATCTTTGTTATCATATAACCCTTTAAATTTATGAGAATTATATTTTGAAAAATATGGTTTAAATATTTGAAAATTTCTCGTAATTTCTCCAGAATGAACTTCGATCATTATATATTCATTTAAAATTAATACTATATTTTTAAATAATGATAAATAATAGTTATAAAATAATAACCGACTTAAGTAACTTACATTATAATAAAAGTTGTCTAATAACAGGTCGTAAATTTACAGAAAAAAATTGCAAAGATAGAAATGTCATATTATTAGAATGTAATCATGCATTTTTGTATAGTATCTTCATGTTGTCATATCATTCTATGAATAAACATTTCATGTCATATAGAAAATGTCCTTATTGTATGTGTGATATATCAAAAATAACATACAAGTTTAAAAAACATATAGAGATTACCCGACTGTTAATATAATTAATGGATTGGTCTAATTTAAGAGGAAAAGCTTTGGAAGAACCCAAGAAAGAACAACTCAATTTTAAACTATTGGAGTATCGTATTATGTTTCTCGTGAGACACGAACTAAAAGATTTTATAAAAGATATAAAAATATCAGATTCCAACAAATTTGGTAAATGGATTATTTTATAATATTTCTAATTATTATTATAATGAAAACACTGGAAACGTTATTTTCAGGTAGTAAATATTGTAAGTCTCTTGATTTTGCGGATGCTGATAATAATATAAAAATAACTTACACGGCAGTGGGATCTAAAAAAATATAGGGGAGCGTAAATTTTATATGTAATATTATATATGAGTTTACATAAATTTAAGAGTATTACTAATGAAATTCATAATACATCTGATGATTTTACTAAATTATCTTTATATATTATAAAATTAAAATTAAATTATAATGTATCTGGTCATATTATTGAATTTTTCCACGACTTGTTAAAATTCACATGTATAACGTTTAATGATATTATAGAAATATTAAACGGTGCATATGTGATTATAAAATACGATAGACGTGCTTTTTATAACAAATTTAAGAAATATAATTATATGATGGTTGAACAAGGTTTTGGGGGAAGTAGTCATTATTCTCGTGATAAACAAGCAAGAATAGGAAGCGGGACACTTATGGACCCAATAAATAATTCCGAGAACAGAAATTTTGACTTATTAATAGGAACAATTGATAATAGCCGATTATCTGATTATAATGAAGCAGTGGGTAAGTATTCGTCATGGTTTCAATTTGAAGAGGCCAGAGGAGATTTACCTTCATCGTCAAATATAATTAGTTGGTATACTGGACAACCAACAATTCATAGTGCTAAACATTTGGGGAGTAGTTTTAAATACTTCCGAAATAAAAGCACTAACTTTATTTTAAATCGCGTGGGGTTATCAACTAAACCTATAAAAAATATAGGTCCTTTAGGAGAAAGTATATACAGTGACTCTGAACCATTGGTATTAAATATGTGTAAAACTCCAAGAAAAATTAATAGGATATCGTAAAATAATTAAGGAAAAATGAATCGAGCATGTATATCTAATATTTAATAACTATTTAATAACTATTTAATAACTATTTAATAACTATTTAATAATTATTTAATAACTATTTAAAATATAATTTATATAATTAATTATTAATTATGAATTATAAAAATTATATATTAGTTGTTCTTCCTGAATATGAAAGACGTATTCCAGGTGTAATAAAAGATTATATTCTTTCATTACATATAATCACTGAAGTGATAAGTCTATCAGATTTAGCTGAATATTATTCTACTAATACAGAGAGTAACAATACTTTATATATTTTAACACAAATGGTTCTATCTACAGATTTTTTTAAAACCACAAGTAAAAATATACTGGAATCCGTAAATATAGCATTTCTGAATGTGGAAATGCTTACAGAGGCAACCAGAATGAATTATATAATAGATATAGTAAACTATACTAACTTTAAAATTATAGATTATAGCTTTGAAAATATTTATTTTTTGACAGAATATCTCAACTCCCATAATATTATGTATTACAACCCAATAGTTTACTTTCCATATCAATTCAATTTAAATGAACATCTAATTTTAAAACAGAAAGATAAATATGAATATGATGTAGGTATTATTAATGCTAAACCAATTAAATCAGATAGAGTGAATAGTAATTTTACATATAAAAGAACATTATTATATGAAAATCTAGATAATAATACAAACTTGAAAATTATAAATATTATGGGTTGGGGGGATGAACGAGATAAAATTATTAGTAAATGTAAAATTATATTAAATATACATAATTTTGAATGTTTTAATATACATGAATCTATCAGATGTGATCGATTAGTATTTTCTAAACGGATAATTATATCCGAACCATCACAATATACAAATTTACTAGATACTTACCCCAATATATATTTTACTAATTATGATAATTTAATAGAACTGTCACAGGAAATTATCAATAATTTCAATGAATATGAGGATAAAATAAATAAATTGGATACAACTGATATAATTATTAATAGACGTGTCATTTTAAAAAAAGAGATTGAAAAGCTAAATAATAAAACGTATTCATTCCGATATGATATAATTAATGACTCGATAACCGAAAACAGTACCTATTTAGAAATAGGTATAGAACATGGATATACATTTTCTAAAATAAAAACCTCTAAAAAAATAGGCGTTGATCCAAGTTCGGTATGTATATCACCGGAAATAATTAGAAAAACGAGTGATGATTTTTTTAAATCTAATACTAAAACATTTGACGTTATTTTTATTGATGGAATGCACCAAGTCGAATATGTTTTACGAGATTTTAATAACTCGGTAAATGCTTTAAGTGTAAACGGTGTAATATTTTTAGATGATATTGTACCTATTAACAAACAAGAACAGGAAAAAATACCATTAAATTATTATCACGAAGACACCATATTGAAATATAACAACTGTGCTTGGACCGGAGATGTTTGGAAATTCTTATTATACCTAATATCTAATTATAGCAAGCAAATAGAGATTCAGATTTATAAAAGTCCAAATTATAGAGGTGTTGCTAAAATAACATTGCTTAATAAAATAATAATATCTGAAAGCGAAGTACCTCAAATTAATAAATATACTTATGATAAGGATTTTGTCAACTATATGAAAATGATAACTTTATCTACAGCGTATACTTGTCCAAAAATGAGCGCAGAAGCAGCCTCTTCGTCCGCTCCGACGGTGACCTTGGACTGCTTTGGCGAAGCGCAGCACATGCCACGGGGGCTGCCTCCAGGGCCCAGTGAGGGGCCCAGCGAGGGGACCAGTGAGGGGCCCAGCTCAATGAAACTGGGTGCCGCTTACAACCTCTTCGACTGCGAGGAGCTGCTGGAGGCGTCCATTCGATCCATCCGCCCGGAGGTGGACTTCGTCGTCGTGGTGTACCAGCGCGTGTCGAACTACGGCATGCAGTGCTCGTCTGATCTGATGCCCACGCTGCGGCGTCTGCGGAGCGAGGGCCTCGTGGACGAGCTGCTCGAGTACGCGCCGCGCGTCTTCTCGCCGGAGGAGAAGAAGGCGCTGGTGTCGCGCCGCGCCACGGACGCTCACCTGGGCGGTGTCAGTGTCGAGGACGTGGGCGACCAGTTCATGAACGAGCTAACAAAGCGCGAGCTCGGGCGCCAGGCCTGCGCCACGCGCGGCTGCAACTACTTCATGTCGCTGGACGCAGACGAGTGCTACCTGGCGCCGCAGCTGCGCGCCGTCAAGGAGCTGGCACTGGCGCAGAACTATGAGTGCGTCGCGTGCTACATGCGCTACTTCTTCAAGTGGCCGACGCAGGAGATGGTGCCGCCTGACGACGAGAACTGCGTGCCGGTGCTCTATCGCATCGCGCCGCACATGGCCTTCCGCCTGGCCTGCCCCTACCCATGCCTGGTCGACCCTACGCGCAAGCTGGAGAACTGCGACCGCCTGCACGTGGCGGAGCGCGGCGTGATCGAGATGCACCACTTTTCCTACGTGCGCCGTAACATCCGCGCCAAGTTGCTGAACTCCTCGTCCAGGCATAACTACGAAGGCGGCGGCGCACCTGAGCACCTGGATCAGTTCGCGCGCAGCTTCGACGCTTGGCAGCCCTCCCACGGCGTCCTGCACCCGCACCCGTTCTTCAAGCAGGCCTTCAAGCGCACGCGCACCGTGCCCAACGTGTTCGGGATCGACTTCCCGGGCATGGGTCGCTGTGCAGAGGAGGAGTCCGGCGATTGCGAATGACCACGTCACCAGAATCTCGCTTACACAAGCGTACATACCTAAATGCATGTATGTATGTATGCATATACGCAGTATTTTAGTAATTACATATTATAATTATTAAATGTATCTTCATTTTGAGGGTGTTATATTTCTAACGATACTTCATAATTATTCATAAATAGTATAATGTAACCGTGTTATTCTCACAATTTATTAAGTTAATATAGTGTAAAAATATAAAACAAATATAAATCAAATACAAAATAATAATATATAAAATGCTATTAATTATATAATCAATATAGTATTAATTAAATAATTTATGATAAAAATTATAACATTATATATAATATAAAATGATAAATACATATTATTTAATATTATTAACAATATTTATCCTGTTGGGCATTTTACAGCCTCGTGTAGAACAATTTAAACTTAGAAGAAGTCGCCCTAGTCATAAAATACAAATAGGAACGCTTAATAATACACCAACCGAAGTCAAGGAATTAATGGTTGGATTGAATAAAGTAGGGGGGCAATTAATGGCAGACTCACAATACGATACAGTAGCGGATGATTATCTAAATAAAGATAACGTCCAATAAATAATATACATAATGACATCGGTGTCCACCATATTAATATCTAAAACAAATGAATATTCAGATATTTTTCACAATAGGTTAATCTTTAAAGAACTTAGTGACGAGCATGTTGTTCGTCTTGTTATGTTACAAAAAATTAAAATTGCTAAAAATTTACATGATAAAATTAAAATTTATTTAAATAAAATTGAATTAGATGAATTAAATTTAAACGAAAAATTGTATAATTTACTAAAATATGAATCAGATACCTTCAATATATGTATTCTTGATATAACAGATGGCTTTGATTCTGATGAAATAAAAGAATGTTCAGACAAGGTTCGTTACAGAAGCAGTAGTTAAATATATTTAATAAAAAAGAGTGATTAAATATGGGTCATAAAGGATATATAACATATATTTCAAATGATAGAGATACAAAGGCCGTATTAAATCTGGCATATAATCTAAAGAAGCTAAACTCAGTAATCCCGTTATATTGTATATGTATGGAAGATGTCACATGTAAGACATCTTCATTATTAAGACAACGTGGAATTCAAATAAAGGAATTCAATCTCAGAGATAAATTAGAGGAATTAAATATCAGTTCCGATCAAATAGATTTATTAAAATCAAAACATTTGTTTGGTAAGTTTTTAATGTTTTCTATAAAACAATGTCAACAATTCATATATCTTGATACAGATGTATTGATTTTAGAAAACATAGACCATTTATTTAAACTTGGAACAAAAAGTAACATTTTTATGGTTCCCGACATGCAGACTGACGCACATTACAGCAAAATAATTTTAATAAAAAATCGCTATAATTCAGGCGTTATAGTTTCAGGTTATAACGAATCAGTATGTGAAAAATTATATAGTCTTCTGGCAAATAATATTTCTATATTGTGCGACTCTGGTAAAGTGGGTGTATCTGACCAATACATATTTGAATTATTACAAAAGGAAGAAGGAATAATTAAACAATTAGATTTATCATACAATATTCATCCTATAATTGTAGAAAGTGCTATTAAAAATAATATTATTAAAAAACCATTAATTATTCATTTTATGGTAAAACCAAAACCGTGGGATTTTCTGGATATTAATGTGTCTAATTATAGGTTTGAAAATAACCTTTGTAAAAAGTTTTTTAAAATGTGGCTTGATATGTATAACGAGATGGTAGATTATTTATATTTTGCAAATAAAACTGGTAATACGAAAGTAATAAGTTATCATTGGGGCGAATATAATGACGATAATAATTTAGAATACCAATTAAAATCTATTTAATATGGGACATTAGGACTAGACTTAATATAACTATCCTCCTCCTTTGTAGTTACTCTATTATCGAAAAACTGATTTCTCTTTGGAAAGCGCTTAAATTGTTTAATTATCTTATAATGTCCTTTTTGGTGGGTAAGAGCATCATTAAGTATATTTACCTCTGATTTTAAAGTAGTACTTTTTAACAGTGTTTCTAATATGAACACCCCGTCCAACTGATCCTGTAAATGTTCAGAATGCTGTAAAGGCATTAAAACAAATAATAATTCAATGGCGGACAGGTCATCTATATATTTTCCCAGATGTGTTCTCATAAACTCTACTGATTTATTATCATTTTGATAAGATTTAGAACTATTTCTATAAATATGTCTTGAGAACTGGTCCATTAATAATAAATAAGACACAAAACCCCTTTTAGTGTCCCCCCAATGTCTTAACGAATCGTTTTCAGCAGCTTTTAAAATATCATTGAATTTACTTGTAATTATGGAATCATACATTCGACCATTTTTGAACCATCTTTCAAAGTCTGTTTTATAACCAAACCAATAATCATAAATGATATCTATAAATTTATCGTTACTCATTTTAATAGAATTATATAATAATTTTAAATTTGAAATTTGATTTATATTAATAATGACTTTATAAATATAAATGTCGTGCAGACTTCAACCAAAAAACCCTAAATACTTCTGCGATGTTATAGATGCTGTTTCTAGTGTAGTTTCAAAAACTAATATTTATGTTACAGGCGAAGGGCTAAAGATTTTGGCTATGGATGAAAACAGAGTATCATTTATTAAACTTGAATTGGAAAAAAATGATTTCGACGTGTTTGATTTTTCAGGAGTCATTAAACTTGGTTTAGATTTAACTGAGTTTGTGAAACTTCTTAAAAGCGCATCTGGTCATAATTCTTTGGTTCTTACGTATGAAGATACAAATCCTCGTATGGTAATTAATTTTAAAAATGACGGACTTGCCAGAAAATATTCAGTATCCTTAATTGATATTGATGAAGAACCACCTCGTCCAACGAACCCAGATTACTATATGGAATTGGACATTTCATGCAAACTATTTACAAATATGATTAATTCAGTAATGGTCACTGGTTCGGAGGAGATTAAATTTAATATAAAGGATAAAAAACTAACTACATTCTCAAAAGGAGATATTTCTGAAACGGAGTTTATATTTGACAAGGACTGTGGGTATGAAGACGAAACTAAACTCAAACTTAATCTAAAGAATAGAGTAAAAAAATCTGTTATAGAGAAGAAAAAAATATATGAATTAATTAGTTGTGAGGGAGATTTTTCAATGACCGTGAATATAAATATGCTTAAAAAAATGTCTAGAGCAAACACTATTATTGATACCGTATCAATTAATATGAAATATGATGAGCCGCTACGTTTAGATTATAATTTGAACGGAGATGGTAGTTTTATATATTACTATATTGCGCCTAAAATAGAAGAAGAAGAGTATTAATCTCGTATAGAATTAAAATTTAAAAATGTTTTTTATTATAATGGAAAGACTTCAAAATACTGACATGCCCCTTTCGTCTCTAATGGGAGTTAGGCAAAGTATTATGTTTGATGATAATTCAACAAATGTTAAATTACAAAGCAAACAGAAATTAGAGGGATTAAATGGAATGATGCTTATGCGACAACAATCTATTCAGTCCGCTCGATTAATTAGAGAAGATATTAATAATAATATTATCAATAAGCTTAAAAGAGTATTATCTAAAAAATTTACTCTTACAAGAGATGAATATGTGGTATTAATTGATAAGTTTAATCTAAAAAATAGAACTCTTGACAGGCAAACTATAATTAATATGATAAAATCATTAAATATGCAGAAAAAATATAATGCCGATAAGGATTATAAAAAGGCACCTCTGTCAAATAAACGTGAAATATTAAATAGATATACTTCACAAAGTAACAATAAAATTATTTTAAATGAAGATGAAGAATTATTTAAGGATAATACCGTAGAAAAATCTTTTGATGACAAATTACAAGAATTAATTAATACAAGATCACCTATAGATGGTACTAAACCATCGTTAAATGAGAATATTCCCAATATAGCCGTAGAACCTAAACCTATTATTAGGAATAAGGTTAAAAATAGTGCTGTTACACCAGATAATAAATTTAATAGCTATGATATAAGTAAGCCTATTAATAATATGGGTGATGAAATTTATTTCCCCCCACCCAATAGAGACAAGAATGATTCGGATAATACCTCAAACAGTATTAGTTCACACAATCACAACACTACTTCTAACAAAAATATTAATACTCAGTCGGGTGCTATAAATAGCTCCGGAATACAAAAAAACTTTAGTAAAAAACCTTTATCTAATATGCCTTTCGCCCAATCGGATAGAAGAGAAAATTTTAACAATGAAGCTAAAATAACACAGGATAATATAAAAGAGTCTCTTCAACAAATATTCAATAATATGAAGCCACAAGAACATCAACAAATTGATAAAGAATACGAGTTTAATATTATGGCCAATATAATTGATAATAATAGTAAAAATAATGTTATACGCGATTCATTTCAGTTTGAAATAAACTATAATGGAAAAACAAATATAGATTCTATAAAACGAGTCGAGCTTATCAGTTGCTTTATAAACGAAAATTTTTACAGAAAGAATAATTTTAAGGACAGTCCATATTTTTTTATAAAAATTAAAGAATTTCCAGATGTATTATATCTTAATGGTTCGAATGTAGGCGGGTTTTGTCAGGTTATATGGGAGAAAAAAGGCAATTATTATAATTATATTAATACTGATAAGTTATTCGGGGTTTATAA
>Ga0302126_10002255_pt1 | contig 11139 bp, 7 predicted proteins | sample CB4_20m_MG_FD_203108 | JGI IMG/M metagenome (GOLD analysis project Ga0302126, IMG submission 203108) | Marine microbial communities from Western Arctic Ocean, Canada - CB4_20m | ecosystem: Environmental > Aquatic > Marine > Oceanic | place: Canada: Western Arctic Ocean | collected 2017-09-24 | reverse complement strand
TCCTACTCGCTGCAGGTATGGGATCTCGCTACGGCGGCCTTAAACAACTGGATGCCATGGGGCCATCTGGCGAAACCATGATCGACTATGCGGTGGAAGACGCCTGCCGTGCCGGTTTTGCTAAAGTTGTCTTCGTCATTCGCAAAGATTTTGAAGAGGCCTTCCGCAGGCAAATCGGTGACAAACACGCTAAAAAAATCGAGGTATGCTATGCCTTTCAAGATCTACACGATCTGCCCGCCAATCACACAGCACCCGAAGGTCGTACAAAGCCCTGGGGGACGGCACACGCTGTGCGTGCCGCACGCGATAGCATTAGTGAGCCATTTGCAGTGATCAACGCAGACGATTTCTACGGGCGTGAAGCTTACGCTCAGATGGCCGAGCAACTTCAGGCAAGTGGCGCTCATTCTCCCGATCTGAGCTCGGAGGCTACTGAGGAACTCAGTGCCTGTATGGTCGGTTATACCTTACGTAACACCCTCTCCCCTCACGGTACAGTCAATCGCGGTATTTGTGCGCTCGATGGCGGCAAGTTGCAAAGTGTGCAAGAGTACACTGCCATCGGCAAGGATGCGGAAGGCCAGTTAAGCGGCGAAAACCTTCTGAGCGAGTGCGTGCCGCTCTCCGCCGAGGCGGTCGTCTCGATGAACTTCTGGGGCTTTACACCAGCGATCTTTGAACCACTCGAAGCCCATTTCGAGGCCTTCCTGCAGGCGCACGGTCAGGAGGCAAAATCTGAATATTACTTACCCAGCCTTGTTGATAGCCTGATTAAAGCGGGCGAGGTCGAGTGCCCTGTCTTACAAACAGAGAGCCCTTGGTTTGGCGTGACCTACCCCGAGGACAAAGCACGTGTCGTTGAAAGTATTCAGAGGCTGACCGACGCGGGAGTCTACTCGCACTAAAAGCTCTTCGCCCAAGGGTTCGACTCATTCAGTCATGTAGTCAGCTCTCTTTACTTCCCTGCCCTTTATAGAACGAAGCAGAGCAGCTACCGACTGCCGTCGACTACAATCTTATCGTCAGCGACTTGCCGTGAGCGTCAAGCTGCTCGAGTCGAGCGAAAGTCTCCACGACGGGTGAGGCTTTTGCGAGACTCTTGGCATCGTAGCGCACCGTGCTGGAGCGGCGCATGAAATCGGTCGCTTGGAGACCACTGAAGAAGCGTCCCGCGCGGCCAGTGGGCAAGGTGTGACTGGGACCTGCGGTGAAATCACCAAGCACGGTGGGCGTCATATAGCCCTGAAGAATCGCTCCAGCAGTTGTGATCTGCTGACTCAGGGGCTCAATAGAGGTCGCCGCGACTTGAAGCTCTAGGTGCTCGGGCGCTATGTAGTTGGCCACTTTGACAGCTTGGGCGAGTGTCTTACAGGTCACGGCGAGGCAGCGGCCATTGAGAATTTTGGCGCATTTATCAGCATGGCGGAGCGTGGGTAATTGCTTAGCGATCGCCTTCTCGATTTTACCGAGGAGCGACTTGCTCGTCGTCGCGAAATAAATGATCTCTTTGCCACTACCGTGCTCAGCCTGCGCGAGGAGGTCGGCGGCGACATGACGGGGATTGGCTCCAGCATCAGCAATGATCATCACTTCACTTGGGCCTGGTAGCAGGTCAATGCCAACAGTGCCCAGCACCTGCCGTTTGGCTTCCATAACGAAGGCATTACCAGGACCGTAGATTTTATCGACCGCTGGAATCGTCTTGGTGCCATAGGCCATCGCACCAATGGCTTGGATGCCGCCCACTTTGTAAACCTCGTCGATACCAATGATGGAAAGCGCTGCCAACATAGCAGGCGCGACATTGCCATCTGCATCGGGCGGCGTGCAGACGGCGATTTCCGGGCACTTAACCAGCTTTGCGAGTACAGCCGTCATAATGACGGTGGAGACGAGCGGCACGTTTCCACCGGGGATATAGAGCCCGACACGCTGGATGGGATAAAATCGCTCGCCGACGATGCCGCCTTGGGCATTTTTCGCCTTCCAGTCTTTAGGCAGCGTCTTTTTATGAAAGTCTTTGACCAAGGCGATGGATTCGCGGATGGCCTTGCGGTCGGCAGCACTGAGGCTCTTCACCGAAGCTTTGAGGTCCTCGGACGAAACCCGCATCGCCTTGGCGGTGAGCTTCGCTTGATCAAATTTTTCAGTGTATTCAAGGACTGCGCGGTCACCGCGCTTCCCCACATCAGAAAGCACGCTTGTCACTACATCTGTCAGATCGCCAGAAACGACTGCTTGATCGCAGAAGGTGCGCAAGGCATTTTGAAATTTTGACGACTCGGAAAATTCGATCTTTTGCATAACTTTAAATAAGCAAACAGTTCTACGGACTGCCTGCAAGTGCGCTTGACGAAAAATAGTCTATTGGATGTCGCCATCTCTAAGCTCTTGGGCACTAAGATTGGCGCCAAGAACTAATAAGAAACACAAATTAAGCGGTCTTGTCATAGAGAGCTGTCATATGACTCTAACGAAGACAATAAGTTAGCCTCTACTCCCACTCGATGGTGCTGGGAGGCTTAGAACTGATGTCCAGGACGACACGGTTGCAACCGGTGACTTCGTTGATGATACGACTTGAAATGGTGCGGAGCACTTCGTAGGGCACGCGGGCCCAGTCGGCGGTCATAGCGTCGACACTCTCGACGATACGCAGTGCGACGACATTTTCGTAGGTGCGCTCGTCACCCATCACTCCAACGGTCTTAACCGGAAGGAAGACGCAGAAGGATTGCCAAACTTTATAGTAAAGGTCCGCGGCCATCATCTCCTCTTGGAGAATCGCATCGGCTCTGCGGAGCACATCAAGGTCTTTTTTTACAATGGGACCCATCACGCGGACACCGAGACCGGGCCCCGGGAATGGCTGGCGCCAAACGACTTCCTTGGGTAAACCTAGCTCTGAGCCGAGCTCACGGACTTCGTCTTTGAAGAGCTCACGCAAAGGTTCGAGGAGGCTGAGCTTCATCTTCTTAGGCAAGCCGCCGACGTTGTGGTGACTCTTAATCAGTGCCGCTGGATTCCCTTCAATCGCTACAGATTCAATCACATCGGGATAGAGTGTGCCCTGAGCGAGGAAGGCGTAGTCGCCCTTCTTCTTAAGTTTTTTGACCTCCTGGTCGAAAACTTCGACAAAGCTATTGCCGATTATCTTACGCTTTTTCTCAGGGTCGGCGACTCCTTTGAGGCGATCAAGGAAGAGTTTCGATTTCTTAGCAACACGGACGTCGAGGTCGAAGTGATCACCGTAAAGCTTCTCGACCTGTTCACGCTCATGAAGACGGAGCAGTCCGTTATCGACGAAAACACAGGTCAACTGCTTACCAATGGCTCGGTGAATCAAGGCTGCGGCGACGGAGGAATCGACTCCACCACTTAGCCCTAGAATGACGCGTTTTTCGCCGACAGTGTCGCGGATCTGGCGGATGGATTCTTCGATGTAGTTGGCCATCGACCACTCTCCTTTGCATTTGCAAATCTTAAGCAAGAAATTGGAGATAACTTCCATGCCCATTTCGGAGTGAGCCACTTCGGGGTGAAATTGCATGCCGTAGAAATTACGCTTGGCATCTTGAATAGTTGCGAAGGGAGAATTTTCAGTTGATGCGATGGCTTCGAAGCCCTTAGGCAGTTTTTCGAGGCGATCTCCGTGAGAATTCCACACGCGGAGAACTTTGGGTAGACCTGCGAAGAGCTTACCTTTTTTGGAAATACTCAATGTGCCGTGCCCAAACTCGCGCTGTAAACTTTTGCCGACCTTACCGCCAAGCATGTGTGCCATCAATTGCTCTCCGTAGCAGATGCCGAGCACCGGGACTCCTAGTTCAAAAACTTTCTTATCGGGACGCGGCGAACCTTTGAGTAAAACTGAGGACGGCCCACCGGAAAGAATGATGCCTTTAACGCCCTCCTTCTTGAGGACGCTCGCCTTCGTATTATAAGGATAAATCCGAGAAAGGACGTGAGCCTCACGGATACGACGGGCGATGACTTGCGTGTATTGCGAGCCGAAGTCTAGAACTGCGATGATGTCTGGCATTGTGTAAGGTTTAGAAATTTCGAATTAGAAAAATGAATGACTCAAAAGCGTAGTCGACCATTGGTAAAGCCGCATTGGGGGCAATCGCATTCTTCGCTCAGATGAGGCCCTGTATAAATTTGGCTGCACTTGATGCAGTGATAGATGACTTTGGCGCGCTGCGCATCATGGATGTGACTATCGCGCCAGTCATAGTAGAACCAGAGACCGAAGAGCAGAATGAATCCTGCCCCCAAATAGAGCAGGAAAAAGATATCCACGTTTAACCCAACCACGGCCTTTGACTAGAAGCCCTTGATATCGAAGAGACTGGTAACACTCGCATTATTGTGAATGCGCCTAATCCCCTCGCCCAGTAATTCTGCAACGCTCAGAACAGTGATTGGCACACCAGGCCGCGCTTGCACGGGCGTAGTGTTTGTGGTGATAAGCTGATCGATCGCACTATCAGCTAAACGCTGGTAGCCCATTTCATTAAGCACTCCGTGACTGACGGCTGCCATCACACTCTTGGCGCCATTTTCCTTAAGTAATTTCGCAGCAGCGCACAGCGTACCAGCGGTCTCTGTCATATCATCGATCAGCAAAATATCGCGGCCTTCAGTCTCACCGACTAACGAAGTCGCCTCGACGGTTTCGGCACTGGTGCGGCGCTTTGCAATAAAACCAATTGGCACATCGAGCATGCCCGCATAAGCAGAGGCCATTTTCATACCTCCCACATCAGGCGAGAAGAGCGTGAGGTTTTTCGTATCAATATCCTTCAAATACTGGAACAAAACTGGCGAAGCGTAGAGATGGTCGACGGGGATATCGAAGAAACCTTGGATCTGTTGAGCATGAAGATCGACGGTGAGGACGCGATCTGTGCCCGCAGAGACGAGCAGATTGGCCACTAATTTAGAAGTAATTGGTACGCGGGGTTGATCTTTGCGATCCTGACGAGCGTAACCGTAGAAAGGAATGACGGCGGTAATACGATTGGCTGAAGCGCGGCGAGCAGCATCGATCATGATGAAGAGCTCCATCAAGTTCTGGTTGGCCGGGTTACAAGTGGACTGGATGATGAACACATCCGCGCCACGAACATTCTCGTTAATCCGGACGAAACTCTCACCATCGGGAAAGCTGACGACATCGGCCTTGGCCAGTGGCACCTTGAGATATTCGCAAATCTCCTTGGCAAGGGCGGGATTTGAATTGCCGCAGAATATTTTGAGGGGACTTTCTTTCATCATTGTTAAAATGTACTATATAGACTCGTCAGGCTAAGAGTTTACCCTTTTTTCGAGTTGATCAAACCTTTTGAAAAGATCAGGTAACTTTCGTTGCAAAACGGCCATCCGATTGAAGAGCATCATGGGCATGGCAGGGTAACCACGGACCTTTGATTGAGCCTCTACATCGCTGAACACGGCGGTGCTTGCGGCGATCATAGCACCGGAGCCGATTTTTAAATGCCCTGCGAGGCCAGCTTGGCCCGCAACGATAACGCCATCGCCTAATACCGTGCTTCCGCTGATGCCCACCTGAGCAACAATCAAGCAGTGCTGTCCAATTCGCACATTGTGCGCAATCTGCACCTGATTATCGATCTTCGTGCCAGCACCGATCTGGGTCGAACCGAAGCGAGCTCGGTCGATCGTCGAGTTGGCGCCGATGTCGACGTCGGCAGCCGTAACTACATTCCCGATCTGTGGCACGCGCTGATGGGTCCCATTCTCGTATTCGTAGCCGTAACCGTCCGAACCAATCACGCTGCCAGACATTAAGCGATTACGCTCACCGATCTCACAATAGTCACCAATCGAAACACGTGAAAATAAATGCGCGCCGTCGCCAATTACAGCGTCGCGACCTATCGTAACATGGCTCTCTAAGACGGATGCCCCAACTTTAGCGCCCGATCCTATGTAGCAAAATGCGCCGATACTAGCTTCTGGCGAGACTTCGGCATCGGGCTCAATCACTGCGCTTGAGTGAATTCCCGCGGGTGGTTGGGGCAGTAAATTGCCTTCAATGTCGCGGCAAATAAGTGCTAGGGCGAAGGAGGGGTTTTTGAGTTTCAAATAAAGCTGCCCAGCCTTAGGCGCCTCTTCATATTCCTCGGGTACAAGTATGACCGAAGCCTTCGAATCGGCCACTTCTGGGCGATATTTAGGATTTCCTAAAAACGAAAAATCACCCTGCTCGGCCTCAGCTAGCGACGCGATACCTCGTATTGTGCCATCATAAGAACCGACCGCTTGGCAATCCTTACCTAAGATTTCGAGAATGCGTTTAGTGGAATAATTTAAAACCATGATGTATAGAAACAAAAAACCCTGTCCTATGCGAGAACAGGGTTTTTGAAAATTGAAATTAATCTAATCTATTCGCCGGAATTGAGAACAGCGATTACAGCGTCAGAAATATCGAGCGCTTCGGAAGAGTAGATGACGTTGTTATTGGGAACAACAAGATCGATTCCCTTGTCTTCAGCGACCGTCTTGACTGCTTCAACAGCCCTCGCTTGGAGCGGCGCGAGTTGTTCTTCCTGGCCTTGCTGGGCGAGTTGCTGCGCTTGCTGGCGGAATTGGTTTAAGTTCACCTGCGCTTCTTGAAGCTTAGCTTGGAGCTCAGGTAGCGCAGCTGCAGCCTCTGCACGTGCATCTTCGCTCGCAGCTGGATTGTTCGCCTTGACTTCGATTTCACGGCCCTCGGTGACGATGGTTTGAATGCTAGACTGCATTTTTTGCATTTCCTCTTCGACTGGAGCTACAGAACCTCGGACTTTTTCAACAGCTGCTTGAAATTCCGTGAAATCTGCTAGCACGCGTTGTACATCGACGACGCCAACGGTCGGAGCTTTTTGGGCGAAAAGTCCAGTGGCAAGAAATAGAAATGCGAGAATAAGGGTAGTGGATTTTTTCATATGATATTTTTTTATGTGATTGAGTTGTTAGGTTAGAGCACGACTAGAAGCGTGTGCCAAAGGAAAAATTGAATTGCGTGCCCCCGTCAGCACCTTCAGGGGAAGTGATAGGTATACCGAGATCGAGCTTGAGAGGCGAGCCCATGAGCATAATGCGCGCACCCACGCCCCAATTGTCGGCGTATTCAGACATACTGAAGTCAAAATCATTTCCATTAGCAAATCCCCAGTCATAGAACACAACCAGTCCCAAAGGTTCCGCAATTCGGAAACCATATTCAAAAGAAACCAAGGCATAAGTGTTGCCACCCACTGCTTCATCACGAGCAGTTGTATCACTATCTCGTGGGCCCACTTCCCGGTAATCGAAACCACGAAGCGTATCGGGACCACCTAGATAGAAGCGGTCGTAAAACGGAACGCTATCACTCTGACCAAAAGGTGACACACTACCAGCGCGGGCGATAATGGAGAGTGACTGCTCATAGGCATCGAATGTAGGGATGAACTGTGCAGTCCGCCCTTCCACTTTGTAATAGTTAATATCACCACCGATGCCCGCATACTCTAACTTAAGTGAGGACCGGTTGCCCTTACGCGTAAAGATGAGGGTCTCTCTGGTATCGCGGAGAAAAGTAAGACCGACCTTCGAGATGAAATCTTCACCCTCTGCGCTCTGGAAAACATCGGCGATGCCATCATTGGCAACGCTACCGTCAGCTCTTATATCAGCACCGTTTAGGGCGGGTCTTGGATTGCGATCCACGTCAAAAATCTCAACCAGTTCCATGCGGTAGGAAAGGCGTGCCTCGACCAACTCGAATAGGCGACGGCGAAGGTAGAGTTCGAAGCCTGTTCGTAACTCATTATAATCAGCACTGTTGTAATCGGATTCTGTTCGGTATATCTCGACGCCGAAGGCGAGGCGTTGCTCGAATAGCCATGGCTCCTCAAAAGCAATTAAAACTTGGTTACTAGTCGTTCCGATCGAGGCACGGAAACGGAACTTTTGTCCATCACCTTGAAATCCAGAACGCCAGTTAAAGAGATCAAAGTTACCTTGAGTAACCTCCAAGTAGATGACAGCGCTTTCGACTGAACCAAAACCAGCGCCAAAAGTGAAGCTACCTGTGCGGCCTTCCCTCACAGTAATGCCTAGATCCTTACGTCCTGGAATGTTTGTAGGTTCGGGGTTTAGACGGACATCTTCAAAGAAACTAATATTTTTAAGGCGTCGCTTGCTGACATCCATACGCCTAAGGTCAAATACATCACCTGGGCTAAGCGCTAATTCGCGTATGATGACACGCGATTTGGACTTGGTATTGCCCTCTACGTTGATCGACTCTACATAGAATTTCTCACTCTCACGCACTCGGAATACGACATCAATCTGACGTGTCTCAATGTTTGGAACGCGTTCGGCACGAACCCTAGAATCAAGGTAACCACTCGAAGTGTAGTAATCGCGGATGGCAATCGCAGCGTCATCCACGTCCTGCGGAGAAAATGGATCACCTTTCTCTAGGCGTACCACGTCGAGTAGCTCGTCCGTGGTGTAGACGGTAGCATTTTCAACAGAGAACTCTCCGAGATAGTAGAGCTGCCCTTCGACTAGTGGAATGGTAATTACAATTTCATCAGACTCGACTAAATCAATGGATACTTTTTCTTCGTTGATCTCACAGTCGAGAAAACCAGAGTCGCTGTAAAACTTACGAAGAATGGTGAGGTCTTCTTTGAATTTTTTTTCGTCAAACTTCCCGGAACCAGTCAACCAAGATAGCCACCCGTGCTTACTTGTTTCAAGCTGGTTGAGGAGCTTTTTATCACTAAAGGCTTCGTTTCCTTCGAAGAAGATTTCATCGATACGGACTTTGCCACCTTCGACGATATCGTAAATGACCACTGCGTAGCCAGTTTGCTCATCTCGCTGTATGCGGTAGTCGACCTCTACATCAGGATAGCCTTTTTCAACGTAATAAGCGGCAATGTTATCCCCGCCAACGCTGACTAGATACTCGTCCAGCGATTTACCAGTATCAAGCTCGGCCTTTGAGGCTAGACGTGAATCAGTGTGCTTATCGTTACCTAGAAAGCGGATGCGTTCGATAGTGTATTTGGAAACTAGCTCGAAAACCACGTCGACGGTTTGATCTTGCGCCTTGTCGACACGAGCCTCAACAAATTCAAAATGGCCAGTGCTGTAGAGAGCACGAATCGACTGGTCAAGCACCGCTGGATCATAATTCATACCAGGTCGCAACTGGACATTACCCATCACGTATTGGTCACTGGTCGAGCGGAAACCATCGAACTCGATAATAATTCGGTTGATGAGCGGGTAGTCTTCAGCTTCCTGAGCGTAAGTAGATTGAGTCGCCAGACAAATAGCGATCAAGCTGGCTGCGGAGAAAGAGAGTATTTGTAGAATGCGCATTTTAATAAAAAGTAATCGGACGTAGGTTTTAGCGGTGGAAATTCTCGTAACGTGTGTAGCGGCGGACAAATGTTAGGTCAATTTCACCAACGGGTCCATTTCGTTGTTTGGCAATGATTAATTTAATATGCTCGTGCTCATTAAACATGCCATCACCTTCAACAGTCTCATCGTCGTCGCTCTTTTTCGGGCGATGAAGTAGCATCACAACGTCGGCATCTTGCTCAATCGAGCCAGATTCACGGAGGTCAGAGAGGCGTGGATCGCGGTTCTCTTTTTCTGACTCGCGATTAAGCTGACTGAGTACGACGACTGGCACATTGAGCTCCTTCGCCATACCTTTTACACCGCGAGAGATATCTGCGATCTGTTGTTCACGTGGAGCCCGAGAGTCCGTACCTTTAATCAACTGAAGGTAGTCAATGACGATCAAACCTAAGCGGTGCTTTGAATCAATCCGCCTAGCTTTAGCACGAATGTCGAGAATTGTGGATGTTGCTGAATCATCAATCCAGAGAGGCTTGCCTTTCAGTTCTTTGACAGTGTTTGCAATTTCTTGCATGTCCTTCTTAGACGCGATCCGGTCTCGGATTTTCCTCATGTCAGCGCGAGCACGGCAACAGATCAACCTCATAGCTAGCTGCGAAGCGGTCATTTCGAGACTGAAGACCATAACACCTGTTGCAGAACGACCACCGTCAGGGAGAATCGCATGTTCCGCGAAATTCATAGCAAAACTGGTCTTCCCCACTGAAGGACGCGCTGCCAAAACGATCATTTGACCAGGATGGAAACCATAAGTCATTCCATCGAGATCGCGGAAACCAGACATGACGCCGTCGGCCTCATCCTTACCGTTTAACATCGCGTATATATCAGCAACCGCTTGTTCAACTGATTCATCAATCGGGGTCGCTACTTTAACGATGCGTCCACTACTGATATTGTGTATTTCCTCTTCGATTCGATCGATGAATACAGAAATGTCCTCTTGCTGTTCATAACATGCCTCAGTCGCCTCTCGCGATGTGCGGATGAGCCTGCGCAATAAATACTTCTCGTGAACAATACCCGCGTAATACTTTGCGTGAGCAGGTGTTTCAATTCTGCCCTGAATGTGGTAAATGCCAGCAATACCCCCAATGTCCTCAGAGCTACCCGCTTTAACTAGGTATTCGTGCAAGATAATCTCATCGACGGGATTACCCTCTTCAAAGAGTGCAATAATTGCCGAAAAGATAATCTGATGCTGCGTCTTATAAAAACACTCCGGAGAAATGTGACTCTCTATGCATGTAGTAATGACGTCGTGACCACCATCAATGAGGCATGCAGCTAGTAAACCTTCTTCCGCCTCGATGTTGTGAGGTTGGATACGTATTGAGTCCTCAGACAGAGAATTCCCCTTTTTATTGGAGAACTTTCTATCGCTACTAGCTCGCCCGAAAGCTGGTTCTGAATCAGAAGACATCCCCTATTGAGTGAAAACAACGAGGCGTTGCCAACAGTTATTCGTCGTCTTCAGCAATTTCTTTCCCTGAATCCGCACTTTCTTCGATTGGATTCTCGGAGACGACCTCAAACTTGAGTTCAGTCTCGATGTCAGCGTGTAATTTGATGGCGGCCGTATGTGACCCGAGCTCCTTGATGGGTGCTGCTATCTGAAGTTGCTTCTTCACGAGCTCGATACCCTCTGCCTTAAGGCGCTCTAGGACATCGTTAGCGGTGACAGCACCAAAC
>Ga0302126_10002253_pt1 | contig 11142 bp, 8 predicted proteins | sample CB4_20m_MG_FD_203108 | JGI IMG/M metagenome (GOLD analysis project Ga0302126, IMG submission 203108) | Marine microbial communities from Western Arctic Ocean, Canada - CB4_20m | ecosystem: Environmental > Aquatic > Marine > Oceanic | place: Canada: Western Arctic Ocean | collected 2017-09-24 | reverse complement strand
TTCAAGAAGACATTTAGATAATACTTATATGATTACATTATTAGATAAATTAATATCAATTCAAAAAGTAAATAGTTGTTTTAATTTTGGAACACAAGTAGTAATGAATTTAATGTTTATAAATGAAAGAATTTATATTGATAACAGTTGGAATACATTACCCGAAGATAACTGCTCACATATTAAAATAATTCATTATAATGGCAAAGATAAACCATGGAACGTAAATAAACAAAGACAAATAGATAAAATTTGGTTAAAATATTATATATATGTATACCCAAGTGAAGATAAAATAGAAAAACCTATTAAAAAAAAGAAAATAATTAATAAAAATTTATTAAATTATTTATCTAATAAGAAAAACTAAAAAGCTGAAAACATGGTTCTAAAATCTGCTGCACATTCATTATTATTTATTGTTAAATAAACAGGTATAAATTTTAAAACAGCTACTACTATTACACAAACTAAAGCAATAAATAAAGAACTTACATTTATTTTTTCATATATATTTTTTTTACAAAATACATCACTTTGTTTTTTATTAATTTCTATTATTGTTATACTTATTATTAAATACAATACAAACCATACAAGTATAGCATTTGAAAAATCATTAGTATCTTCAAAGTTAGTCATTGCTGCACCAAAATATTCATTACTTTTAATAACAAGTATCATTATATTAATTAGTAATTGTGTGATAGCTGTTTGAGTCAAAATATTTATAATATTTTTATCATTAATATTAGAATTAGAATTAGAATCAAATTTACAAGTAACACCATTTGTTACAATTAAATATGGAAGTAAAATTGTAAAATAATTCCAACATACATCAACCAAAAATCCAAAAATACTAGTTGGATCAAATGTACTTTCACCTTTATTACCTGCAAAAAAAAGAGTAGCATAAAGAAGACGAAGTAAAAAAGGAATAATTAAATAAGTATAATCTTTTAATCTCATAATATATATATATTATTATATATTATTTATTATTATTTTATTTGATCTAACATTATATAATAGTAGTAGTAGTTGCTTCTGAGGCAGCGGATCAATACATGCACCCATGCTTTGGATTCAAATAAAACCCCATAAAATCCCGTGGAATCCATGGAGCGGATTTAGTTGTTGTTAACTACCGTCCTATACGGGATTATTAATATTAAAATCGTTAGGTGTTATGTTTTCTGATTTATTAGTCATAAATTGCACACCTAATATAATTATTGATATAACATACATAATAGGAATAATACCAGATCCCATATCAATATTATTATACATATTACTATTACAATATTTATATAGTTGACCCGTATTAACCATCATTGTAACCCAATATATTAAATAAAAAGATAAAGCCCATAATGATTGTACAGCAATAATACTATCTAGTTTCTTAAAAGGACCAAGCACAAAAAATATTATTATAATAATTGCAACTTGTATTAATAATGATTGATTAAAAATATTAAGCCATTCTTCATTATTATCCCATCTACTTTCACAACCATTTTTTTTTGAAATATTAAATACTTTAATAATTGTAAATGTAGTAAAAATTGTTATAAAACCTAAAAATCGGTGACCAATATAATTATTTAAAATTTTAAAAAAAAGAATAGAACTACTTAAATGCTTAATTAAACTAATACTAAGTCCATATACAATAGGCATTATACCTACTGTTATTGCTTCACCTATAGTTGGTAAGTAATTAAAATTTGTATTCATATAAAAGTATATATATTTTAAATATTTTTAAATTAAATCATTTTATAGAAATCATTTTATAGAAATCATTTTATAGAAATCATTTTATAGAAATCATTTTATAGAAATCATTTTATAGAAATCATTTTATAGAAATCATTTTATAGAAATCATTTTATAGAAGAAGTAGAAGTTAATGATTTTGTTCTAATATATTTACTTTTATATTTATAATATTTTTGTGTAATTTTTTTAAGTTCAAGATCAAGTTCTAAAAAATCAATATTATCTGATAGTTCAATTTTTTCAATATTTGAAAAATTGAGATGTTTAGCAAAAAATCCAAGATTAAATTGACAATTAAGATTATTTAATTTATCACGTATCATTAGATTTATTCTATTTTCTGATATAATTAATTTTTTATTATTTTGACAAAAATTAACTAAATCAATATATTTATTATCTTTTAAATTTTGATTTTCTACATTATATAATTTATAAATTAATTTACCTAATAATACAAGTTCATCATTTGATATTGATATTTTCTTTTCATATAATTCATTTATATAATTTTTTATAAATTTTGTCCATTTAATGTAATCTTTTTCATTTTTTAAATAATAATACATTAAAAATTTATCTTGTATGATAGATTTAACTTTATAATCAATATTATCACCAAATAAGTTTTTATTTAATTTATTTTGATAAAAAATTAGTTTATCATTATTATAAATATATTTTAAATAATCTAATCTACTTGAAATATTATTCCATGTTATACATTCTATTAATTGAGTTAATATATAATTTTTACTATAAATTGTAATTAATTTTTCAAATAAAGGTTTATTATCAAATAAGTTTGTAATAATTGTATTTCTTTGTATAATATTTTTAATTATATAAATATAAATATTATCTTGATAGTATTTGAAATTATAAGTGATATTTTCTAATGAATTATTCTTAAATTGATAAAAAGTTTTTATTAAATTAAAATATAAATTTTTTAATTTTGGAGGTATAATAATAATAATATCATTAATTAGATAAATTTTGTCTTTATTAATAACTTTTATAAAATCTTTATAATTAATAAATGAAAAGTATAGCATTATTTCAAAATTATTACTTAATTTTTTTTTATTAAAAGATAATGGAAAATTATAATTTTCAATAATAATTTGTAATATTTTTATTTTAATTTTTACATCATTTTTATATTTATTACTTAAATATTCAATATACTCACTTGATATTATATTATCTTTTAATATTTTAAATTCTAAATTTATTTCTTTATCATTAAATACATTTTCTTCATCTTCTAATTTATCAAAAGTAAAATTTAAATTTCTTAAAGATGATAATAAAATACTATTATTATTATCTGAATACATATATTTTAAAATATTTGAAATATCTATAGTATTTTTGTTTAAAAACTTATATGCAACTAATAATTTAAAATCCATATGATATTTTAATATTTCTTTAATAAAATATGTTAAATTAATATGACTTTTAAATAATGGATTATAATATGAAATTTCACATAATTTTGTATCAATTATTCGTCCATCTCTTAGAATAATATTATTATTATTAATATTATTTATTTGCATTTTAATAATTTTGTTATCATTAAATTTAAAAAAATAATAATTATTTTTTTTTAATAATATATTATTATCATATACTATATTATTAATATGTATTAAAATTTGTACATCATAATAACCTTTAAAATTAATTTTAAAATTTTTTATTAAATTATAAGCTGATATAATTTTTTTTGATAAAATGTCATTTATATTAGATTGTTTAAAATCTTTACTATTAAATAATGGATATTTGTATAAAAGTAGATATGTTAAATTTAATCCAAAATTTAATTGATTATCAATATATATATTAATATCATCCATATCTTTAAAATGTGTTCTATTTTCAAAATAAATATTTGTTTTTTTTATTAGTATTTTAATATTTTTTTCAATATATATTAAATTTATAAATATTGCATCAGTTATAAAGTTATTTTGAATTATTTTTTCTAAATTACTAAAAAAATTTAATTCACAATCAAAACCATTCAATAAAGCAATTATAAAAAAAAATTTACAAAATAAATATTTATTATCTATAATTTCAATCTCTAAAGGAAATTTTATATCAAAATAATTTAAACAAAACTCCTTATTTGATAAAATTATTTTAAATAGTTTTTTTTTAATATTTATTTGAGGTGTTAATATGATCATATTATCATTTTTTTTTATTACAAAATTTATTATATTTATTTTATTATCTATAGTTATTGGTAATTTTATTAACATATTATTATAATATGATGTTATCTATTTAAATATCACAATTACTTTTGTGTATCATAAACTAATTTAAATATCTTTTTTTTATATGTTTCTTCTGAATTTTTCCATTCTAGTGATGCATCAATATTTGCAGGTGAATCAAAATTTGGACATCCTAGTATCGAAAGAATACTTAATAAAATTGTATTTACACTTTGACTTGGATTCCATCTTTCATTTACACTCTCATACTCATATTCATCAATACCTTCATGTAAAATTGATATACATACATTACCATCTTGATAAATATTTGGATGATATATATTTGTTACAAATTTTAATTTTGGTGGATGATTTGGATAATTTTTTGGAAAATTTAGTATTCCATTAAAAATACCTCCTTCATAAAATGTATCTGGTGGACCTATCATTATAAATGACCATTCCATAAAATTATCTTCATTTGGTAATACAGAAAAAAAATAATTTGGATCTTTATTTATTTCTTTTAATTCACTCATTAATCTGCGAATTGCCATATTATCATATAATATTTAAATATTACATGATAATATCAATTTTTATTAAAAAATATAAAATAATGTTTTATTCAGTTGGTTCAGTCGGTTCAGTCGGTTCAGTCGGTTCAGTCGGTTCAGTCGGTTCAGTCGGTTCAGTCGGTTCAGTTGGTTCAGTTGGTTCAGTTGGTTCAGTCGGTTCAGTCGGTTCAGTCGGTTTATTAATTTTTTTCCTAAAAAGGTTATCGTGAATAACTCGCCCACGACCGTGATCAAAACGACAATAAATAGATCTACACCTATTTGTTGGTGAAATTTCATTTTTACACCACGCTACATCATGATTGAAAGAACAACCACCCATTAATCCATGACATTCTAAACCATACCTACATTTATTCTCAGGATGCAAAGAAGTTATACTATAACCATGTGAATTAACATATAATTTTTTAATATGTCCATTTGCCTTACTTTTAAGTTCATTAAAAACTTCCAAATGAGAATGTTCTAAATACCTACAAAGTTGTTTTACATGTTTATATCCAATAGGAACCATACGTCCACTTAGAGGACATGTTTTAAACTTGTCATTTGTTACAATACATGCTTCATCAAATGTTTTAGCATAATTCCAAAAATTATTATTAAAAACTAAATAATTAGATTGATACCTACGTACCAAATGAGGAAGAACCGGCGAATTAGGTGTATCATCAGCAAAAATCCAATATTTAGGAATAGTATTATTACTCATATTATTATGTGTCATAATAGATATAATAGTATGCTATAATGTATTATAATTTCAATTTTTATTAAATAATAATTTCATTCTCTAAAGTCCCATCATCTATTTTTTCAATTCTTTTAATTTTATCAATATTATTTGAATATATATTATTATAAATATCTTGTTCAATTGTATTTTGTGTAAGAATACGAATGACTTTAATTTTATTTTTTTGACCTATTCTACATGCTCTACCAATTGCTTGACTTTCAATTGCTTTCATTTCATCATAGTTAGTATTAACGGGTTCAACAAAAATAATATGAGAAGCTTCAGTTAAATTTGTCCCTGATGCAGAATTAGATAATGAAAGCATTATAACTTTATTATCTTGACCAATTTTAAATTTATTAATAGCTGAATTTTTAGACCATACATTACCTTTAACAAATGTATTACCTATACCATTCTCACTTAAACTTTTACCAATTAGATTTAACATTTTATCCCATTGAGAAAAAATGATAATACGATTATCATCATTTGTTATAATTGTTCTTACAATAGATATTAATTTTCCTAGTTTTGAACCATATTTTTTAATTAATGGGTTTACTTCATTATTATTTTTTTTACTATTAATAATATAAATATCTTTACCATCCAAATCAGTCTTACACATTGGACATATTTTTTTATATTCAAGAGACATATCAAGACATTCTTTACAAAATAAATGACCACAAGATGTTAAACTTGTATTTATCAGATTATCAAAACAAATAGTACAATTCTGGTCTATATTAATATTATCTTTTTTACTAATTTTTTCTAAAATTGATAACATATATTTTGATTCAGATATTTTAGTCGTATATGTACTTTTTAACATAAAATATGCTTGATTTGTTGAATCTAATGTAGTCATTTTATTTGTATATTTAGTTATATTATTTTTATGATATTCAATTAATTTATCTTGCATTACATCTAAATCTACTTCAGTATTATTAAAATATTTTTGTGTTGTATCAGAAACTAATATATGACAACATAATTGTTGAAGAATTAAATCTGATACATAATTTGTTTTTTTAGAATTATATAAATTTCTTTCAAGTTCCGTTAATTTAACCCATATTACTTCTTCTTCATATCCTGGAATACAAATTTGATTTGTTATATCTGATTTTCTATGTCTAATTAATAATTTAGATAAAATTGAATCCATAACATATTTTTTTGTAATTACATCATTATTAAATGTTATCTGATTATTATCTGTATCAAATAATTCTGCTTTAATAAAATTTAAAGAATTTATTAATCCAATATTATTTATAAATGGAGTTCCTGAAATAAACCATTTATTTGTAGCATTTATTGTTTCTAACCATTTTTGCATATATAGTGCCATACTATGATTTCCTATACTCATTCCAAAAATTTCATGTCCTTCATCTACTATAATTCTATGAAAATAAAAATGTTCCAGGTTAGGTTGTTCTTTTATTTCTATATTTTCATTTGATTGAATCCAGTCATTTAACTTTTGTTTCAAACAATTATTTCTAAATTCAAATGAAAAATTAGAAGGAGTGCATACTTGATAATTAACTTGTGGATAGTATTTAAAATTCATTAAAAACTGTTGTGTAACAATTATAATATCTGCATCAATTATATCCTTATAAGTTAATTTAATATGATTATTTTTTGTTAAAAGTTTAATTACATTTGCATTTGGTAAAATTTTATTTATTTCAGTTTCCCATTGTTTTGCTAAATGAGATGGACATAAAATTAATGTTGAATTACTATAAATAAGCCCTTCTTTATATTGATCTGTTAATGTAGAAGGATTTAATGCAACTAATGAAATAGATGTTATTGTTTTACCAAGACCCATCTCATCACATAATATACCACCTCTTGATTTAATTTTAATCATACATTCATCTGATTCATTAGAATGATTAATAGTATTTGTTAAAGGATTATAAGATACTCTAATATCATCTGATAACATATCGTTTGATAACGTATCATCTGATAACATATCGTTTGATAACATATCATCTGATAACATATCGTTTGATAACATATCATCTGATAACATATCGTCTGATAACGTATTAAATTTTATATCAAAATTATATATATAATTTACTACCATATCATATGTATTTTTTTCAAGAGCAATCATTTTAGCAATTGATTTTTTTTGATAATTAAATAGTTCTACTTTAAAATCTGTAGGTTGGATTATTGGGTCTATATGAGATATAAATGATTTTTGTGAAATATCAGGATAAGAATTATTATATGACTCTAAGTTTGTGTAAGATTGATCAAAATATGCTTTATATCCAACTGATTTATTCATGTACTCTTTAATATACATTGGGTTCATATCAATTTTTAATCCAATTTTATTTATATTAATAGATGCATTTAAAATCCATAATTTTGAACCATTTAAAATTTCAACTAAAATTAATGCTTCTAAAAAATTTGTTGATTCTTTAAAATAATATTTTTTTGATTTAATTTCTTCAAATTTAAAACTTATAATTGACTTGTATCTATTTGGTATATTTTTAAAACTAGATAATTTTAATTGTATTTGATTTGGGTCATATTTTATTGAAGAATAATCTGATAAATGTAAAGATTCCATTTATAAACATTATATTTATTTAAAATATATTATATTCAATTTTTTGAAAACTTTTTTATATGTGAGGTTGACATTCTATGTAACATTATAGTTGTTGTATTTATACCTACACATGCATCTGTAATGCTTTTTCCATATTCTAAATCATATCCAGGTTTAAGTTGTTGATTACCTTCTTTTAAATTTGATTCAATCATTACACCAACCACAATATCTTCACCATTATCATATTGTGACATAATATTTTCTAATACAATTGGTTGATTAGTATAAATTTTTCCTGAATTACCATGAGAACAATCAATTATTACTTTTGTATTTACTTTATTTTTCATTATTTTTTTTAAATGCATTAAAGATACATGATCAAAATTTACACCGGTTGTTCCTCCTCTTAAAATAATATGACTATTACTGTTACCCATAGTTGTTACAATTGATGCAATTCCATCTTCATTAATACCTAAAAAACAATGAGTATGATTTGAACTAATAACTGCATCAACTGCAATATCTAAACTTCCACTTGTTCCATTTTTAAAACCTATAGGCATTTGTAGTCCTGATGCTAATTCACGATGTACTTGTGATTCTGTAGTTCTAGCACCAATTGCACCCCAGGTAACAAGATCTGAATAATATTGTGGTGTAAATACATCTAAAAATTCACATCCAACAGGCACATCCAATTCATTAATTTCAATTAATAATTTTCTAGCAACTTCTAAACCTTTATTAATCATAAATGTATCATTTAAATTTGGATCATTAATTAATCCTTTCCAACCAACTGTAGTTCGTGGTTTTTCAAAATAAACTCTCATAATTATAAAAAGTTCATTTTTAAACTGTTCTTTCATTTTTACTAAATATTTTGCATATTCAATTGCAGCTATTGGATCATGAATACTACATGGTCCAACAACTACTATAATTCTATTATCTTTTCCATTTACTATATTTGAAACTGTTTTTCGCCATTCTACAATTTTTAAATGTGTATCAGTATTTAATACCAATTTATTTTTAATAATATTAGGTGAATAAATTTTTTCAATAGAATTTATATTTATATTCATATTCATATTATATATTGACATTACTAATAAATAAAAATTGTTTTTAAAACGATTTTAAAAGAATTTTAATTTTAATTTGAAAATTCAACTCCGGCTAAACCTCCTTTTATAATAATATAATTATAATTTATAGCATAAATATTTATTTTAAATTGTTCTTCCTTATATAAATATTTATATTTATCTGGTATAAATTTAGTTGGTATACTTTGTTTATTTATTTTTATTTGTAAATTAGAATTATCAATTCTTGAAAAATTTAATGATCCAACTGGAGTTTCTGAATGCACATTACTACTAAATGAATATAAATATACAAAATGTTCTAATTTATTTCTATGATTTTCATAATTTTGCAAGTAGTAGTAATATTTCCAATCTTTCCAATCAATACGTGGATGTGTATTTACTAAAATACGTGCTTCACTTAATATATGTCTATAACCTTCATAAAAATAATCTTCTAATGGTATACCTTTTTCTAATAAATAATTATAAGTAATTAATGGCATAAATTCATGTTTATTTTTAAAATTAAAACCTTCACCTAATTCTTTAAAATAATCTATAGAAATATTAAAAAAAATTTCTTTTACTGGATGATTTAAATTTAAATCAATATTATTACTATTACCTAAACTACACTTAATATGTTGGGTTTGGGTTATCAAAATTTTATATTCTGATTGTGCTGCTTTTTTTCTTTCAATAGAATCAAGATAAAAAAAATTACAATCTAAACTAACACTATCTAAAGGTGGATAAGAAATTGTATGCATTCCATTCTCCATATTACCTTTTACATTTATAAATAAATTAGTGGATACATCTTTTTTTAGTAATATATAACATTCTTCCCATTTGTTTAAAGTAACTTCTACTTCCACATTTGAATATTGTAATGCTATTAATGGTAATGCTTTTTTAACATTATTACAAAACCAAAATTTTAAAGGAATATATAAGGTGGTTGACTCTACAATTATACTGTTTGATTTTATATTTCTAGGTGTTGTTAAAATATCATCCATTCCAAGTAAACATAATTTATTCCAATCATCATCATATAAATCAGTATGTATTTGTTGAAATTCACCCGTTTGTTCATCAATTAATTGACCACCTATATATAATTTTACATTATCAATTATTAAATTACCAATATAATCAGACCATCTAAAATAATAATTACTATCTAATAAATCACTATTAAACATATTATCTTTAATTTCGGGTAATTTTACAACAACATACATATTACTTAACATATCACCTTCTTTTTCAATTGTAAACTTAATTGTATTACCCCAGTTTGCATTACCTTTTGGTATCATTGTATGTACTGATTTTGCAAAATTTGTTATTTTATCAGTTGGTTCTTTAAAAATAGTATTTGATGGATCATCTGATAAAAAATTAGAATCTTGTGCACCAATTGCTGCAAGTTGTGTTAAAGCTCCTATTGACATATATAACACATTACAAAATATTTTTTAAAAGTATTATATTTATATTTATATTTAAAAAATTTATTGTATATTTTAATGAAAATTGGATATTCAATAATTGCTAGTAATATATTAGATATAAAAAAAGATATTGATAATTTTAGTTTTGTTGATTTTTTACATATTGATATTATGGATGGACATTTTGTTCAAAATATTTCAATTGGACATAATATTATTAATGACATTATAAAATACTATCCAAATAAATTTTTAGATATTCATATTATGACTACAAACCCTAATAATAATTTAGATAAATTAATAAATGCAAATCGTATATTTATACACATTGAAAATTTAAATGATAATATTAAAATAGATGAATTTATTTCTTTTTCAAAAAAAAATAATATTATAATTGGATTAGCTATTTCTCCTGAAACATCAATATATGATATGTTTCATTATTTAGATAGAATTAAAAATGTAATGATTATGTCAGTAAAACCTGGAAAATGTGGACAACAATTTATTCCTGAAACTATTGATAAAATTAATATTATTAAAAAAAAATTTCCAGATATTATGATTCAAGTAGATGGTGGTGTATGTAGTAAAAATATTAAATT
>Ga0302126_10002249_pt1 | contig 11158 bp, 11 predicted proteins | sample CB4_20m_MG_FD_203108 | JGI IMG/M metagenome (GOLD analysis project Ga0302126, IMG submission 203108) | Marine microbial communities from Western Arctic Ocean, Canada - CB4_20m | ecosystem: Environmental > Aquatic > Marine > Oceanic | place: Canada: Western Arctic Ocean | collected 2017-09-24 | reverse complement strand
CCCCAAAACCCCAAAACCCCGCTAAAATGAAATAGCAGACCAACTCCTAGAATATTATAATTTGGGGCCAAATTTGAATGAAAAATAATATTATAGGTAAAAACTGTTAATAAAAATAAACGTTTAAAGTGAGATAATATGAATTAACGATACTTCTCAGAGTGCTCAATCCTTAGAGCACAGGAGGCACACACCGCAGAGTTTCCATTTCATGGCGGCGGTCAATCCCTTGTTTGGTCCTTGTGGAGCACCAGCTTGTTCAGCCTTGATACCGGTTCTGAAGATCAGATATCTGTCGTTTCTCATTGGGTATTTGTAAACTGGGCATGAGTAAAGGGCTTTCTCGGCGTCAATTGCTCTTTGTCTGGCGGCTTGGCCGGCACCTGGGGCACCACCAGTTGGGATAGCAGTGGAGACAGCAGAGACGTGGAGAATTGGGAATTGATAATAGAGCTCTTTTGGGTTGGAGTCTTCGAGTCTCTTCTCAGCTCTGTTCCAGCCAGATCCTTCAAGGAAGAGACCATGGATATAGACACCCTCATTTGGAGCATTGATTGTCTTTCCTTCGATTCTGCCATCGTCACCTTGGATGACATCCTTCAAGACCTCGGAAGTGTAGACAACCTCATCAAGAGACCAGTTCTAGGCTTTTCTTTGTCTAGTAACCTCTTGCTTCATGGAAGTGAGGAAACCTTGTGGGTTGAAGAAACCTGTAAGCCAGAAGGATGGTGGTCTTTCCTTGGAGATCCATCCATTGAGTTGGTGATATCTATCGAGAAGACCCTTAATCCATCCTGCGAGGGAAACGGTCAACCAGGAGATCTCAGCACCAGTTGGATCATATTGCCACTTTCTTGGGACTCTGAAATCGTAGACTTGATTGATGGAATCAACAATTTCTGGGGTCATGGAGATGTTTCCATCAATAGCATCCATCATGCTGATCATGGTTTCTCTGACAATACCAAGCACCATCTGGAATCTCTGGAGCTCTTGGGAAAGGAAAATGTTCAATGGAATCAAATCATATTTTCCAGATTCACCGAGACCCTTTGGTCCTTTAAGGGATCTAAGTTTCTCAATGGTATCAAGTGGGTTGATATCTGGTGGAAGTTGTGGAAGAAGCTCTTTCTCGATCTTCTCTTTGACAGTGTCTTCTCTAGAAAGACCTCCGCCACCTCCTCCATCCTTTGGTTGGGTATCAAGCATGGTGTTAATCATACCAATGGAATCTTTAAGACTGAAAGTCAAATCAGCATTTGGATGGAGTCCGAAAATTGGAGGGTTATCAGTTCCTGGCATTTCGTTGATGTACTCCATGTATTTTGGATGCTCTTGGGCATCTGGAACTTGATAGATGAATTCAGTAACTGAAGCCATGAAGTTGTAGTTTGGTTGGAAGATTGCTTCATTAATCCAAAGAGAAGTGTAGCAGCTCATCAACTCTCTGTCGAGGGCATCAGTGATTCTTCCACCATATTGTACTTCGCAGACCATGTATTGGAGGGCCTTGAAGGAGTATGGTGAGTTGGTGGCAGCAGATTGGGTCAAATGTTTGTCAATGTAACCGAGAGATGCCTCAAGATCAGAGTTGTTGAAACTGTAAGGAATACAGAATCCAAGTGGACCGAACTTTCTTCTTTCTTGAATGACTGAATGTAAGAAGCAAAGGGAGAAAACGAGGGCTCTCCATTTCTCATATGGCTCAACCTTCTCGAGGAAGTCCTGGTTAACAATTGTGCTGAAGGTTCTTGAAACACCAGCCTTAAGTCCCTTTGGTGGCTCAGTTGTAATCTTGATGGCCATCTGGAGGAGACCAAGTGGGAATTCATCTCCGCATGGTTGGCAAGTAATCCAAAGTCTGAAGTCTTCGTGGACAACCTTATCCTTTGGATTGAGTCTATCTTCCATCTCACCCATGAAGTCAATATTCAAATGGCAATTTTGGAGGACAACCCACTTTCCAGTGAGCATACCATCATCCATCATCTTGGCGGCTGGGAACTCCATTTCTTCTCCCATGGAGACCTTACCGGTAATGATCTTTCTCTTTCTGGCATATTCATCAATGTTCGATGTTGGATCAGAACCTGCAGACAAGAGATAGAGAACTGGGATGTTAACTTTAGTCTCCTCGAAGTAATCAATGATAAGATCAGTGACTGGAGCGATGAATTTCTCTCCGAGAACTTCCTTGATGAATTGATTGGCAGCAAGGACAGTTCTGTCTTCTCTCATGGCTCTCACGAGGCACAAGTGGATGAAGTGGCCGATGTTGAGATCACCGGAGATCTTCTCCTCATAATCTGGAACTGGAATGTTCTCTGGATCGTTCTCATCAATCCATTTTCTCCAGATTTGCTCGTTTCTGTTGATTCTATCTGGGAGCTCCTTGAAGAAGAAGGTGTGGTCGTTTCCGAACTTGTGCTTGGAAAGAGCCTTAAGGTTCAACCAAGTTTTTTACTCCATCCAGTTGAATGGCTTGTTTCTGTCTTCAATACCAGCACCGCATTTAAGGAACATGCTGACATCAGCGTTGGTGAGTTTACCATCCTTGATCAAGATCTTGGTGGCCATCATGAGTTTGAAGGTAACTTGATTGGAGACGAAAAGACCTCTATTGATGTATCTGTAAGTTTTCTCGGTAAGCGTGTTAGTGATGTTGTTCACTCTCTCTTTGATGAGTTGAGCTTTAGCTGAATTATCGATAGACCAGTCATAAAGTCCCATGAATTGTTCAAGGGAAGTGTTGTACATCCAGTTGACAAGAGTCATCTCGACAACGCAGAAGTAAAGAACGGCACCTCTAGCAGCGCATGGTCTGAAGAGTTCTCTCTTTTCATTGATTTCAATCTTCTTCTCAGCGGCTTCGGCTAATTTCTCTCCTACTTCCTTAGACTTCAATTTAATGGTAGCAAGTACATCAATAAGTTCGGTATCATCAAGAAGGGAACCTTGCGCATTGGCAAGTCTTTCAAGAAGTTGTGCTTCATAATCAGCAAGGGTCTTGGTGTTGGCGGTAACTTCTTCTTGGAGTTGAGTAAGTTGTTCCTCGAGTGACTTTTGCTCTTTACCAATCAGGAAAGCAAGAAGTTGTTATTCAAGACCACCTTGGGTGACTGTGAAATCAATAATGGTTGCCTTAGCAGCAAGCTCTGGTGAGAAATGAGGATTAGAAAGTCTAGAAGTCATGTAAAGTCTGAATTGATCATCATAATCGCAGTCGGTATCTGAGATCTTGATGAGCTTGGCTCTTCCCTTAACAATGATTTGTTTCTCAAGAATTGGATCAAGCATTGGGTCAACCTCGTTCTCGATGGATTCGATCAGGCATGGAAGACCTTCAGCAAGTGGGAACTTAAGTCTATCCTTGAGCATTGGGTTGTTCAAGGTTAAGATGGTGTCGAACTTAAGTAGATCTGGTTCTCTCGATTTGATCCACTTGATAGCTTGACCTTGTGGATCCATCATGAGTGGATATCTGGATGATCTAGTGACCATGATACCATTTTGGATGGAAAGATCATCAGCTGGGAGTCCTTCTAAGTTCCATTCTCCGATGGTGGCTTGATCGACCAAGAATTCGGTAAGAGCAAGATCTTCAGATACTGGAATTTCCTTTTCAATGAGATCTGTATGGAAGTATGTATCTAAAAGTAAGGATCTGAATTCAGAGTTGAATGGTCCGCAATAGGAGACGAAAGCGCAAGCTTTAGCAACATCACCGACAAGTCTCAATTTAAGAGATTTGAATTCATTGGCGTTTTGTACCCATCTAACCTTGTTTGCTTGAAGGGAGTTAATAAGTCTGTTAGCTTGGTCCATCTTCTTTCTAGTCTTGGCAGCAGACTCGGCAAGTCTAGTCTTCTCAGACATAGCTCCCTCGAAGGTTTCTCTAAGTCTAGCTTGGAGATCTTGCACAGCTTGGAGTTCAGATTGAGCGTTGGCCAAGTTAGTTTCGGCTTCCTTGAGCTCTCCCATCTTAATTTCAAGAAGTCTAAGCTTTGGCTTGACAATCTTGGATTGTTTGTGATAATCAGACATAGCAGCAGTCCAAATAGCCATACCAATCAAGGCAGATGAGGATTTGGCAGCAACTTCTGGAGTATAAATCTCTCTATCATCTTGAGTTCTCAAGGTGAGATATGGATGAAGAAGCTCGATGGTCTCTTCATTAATGTTATCCTTTTCAAGGTTGGAGAAATCAAGAAGATCCGTCAAGAATTTTGCGCTGGAAAGAGTAGTCTTGGTTCCTGCAGTACCATCATAGGAATCAGCGACGAATGGTGTGTTAACTTTCAAGATCAACATACCTCCATCGGCCTTTGGCTTGACTGGGTCAAGATGTCTCTGGAAAAGAATATGGATGGTGTCCATAATAAGTTTGGTGGTGTCGACTGGTTTGTTAGATGTCTTAAGCTCACCAATATCCTTTGGCTTGATCATATCGACAGCACTCTCAGCTTTCTTCAAGAAAGGAAGAGCCTTTTGAAGATCTTTATCAGCTTACTCTTTCTGTGCCATAATTGTGTTCTTTTGGGCAATACAGTTTTCAGCGACGATGTTTACCTCATCAGCCTTCTCCTTGGCTTTCTTGTTCTCGATCTCGACTTCTTTAAGAAGTTTATCGGTCTTCTCTGTGGCATCCTTCAATTTGACGTCTTCGGCCCTAAGATCAATCTTAAGTACTTCAACACCTTCAGAGGCTTCCTTGAGTTTATCAAGACCGTTGACAATGTTTCTCTCTTCAACATCAATACCGTCATATTTGGTCTTGTAGACTTGTTTATAGAGATCAATGAAGGAAAGATAACTCTTTGGAGTAACGTAAACGTATCTTCTCATCTTTTGGAGGTAGACACCGCAAACATCGTTCACGAGATCATGGACTTTACCCATGTGTCTTTCGAGGCCATTTTTGACCTCTGGAGTGCTGTCAATTTTGAAATCGTTAAGGAAGTTGTGAGACACAGCAACCAGTGCATCCTCAGGCCATGGGAGGAACCAATCGATACTGCAACTGGAGAAGAGGGATGGGAACTTTTGGGATCTCTCTCTGAACTTGTTACCGACTGGTGAGAAGGCAAGAATAGTGTGGAGGCAATCCTTTACTCTGTTGATGAAGAAGGTGAACAGTTCTCTTGGACCTGGATCTTGTCCTTTAACACCAACTTCTTTCATGAAGACGTTTTTGCATTCAAGGGCAACAATATCTCTCTCATCTTTTGGAATGAGTCCTGGAATTTCACCAGTAGCGAGCATGGAGTTGATAGACTCAAGGAAGGATTCAGATTTGATATCAGAATCAGTCATAATGAAACCAACTTGCATTCCTCTTGGTCCTGCATCGTTGTAGAGGTTCTTGATATCCTCCTTAAGTTGGTTATCACCGTATGTCTTAGTCAAGGAAATCTAGAATGGAAGAGCCTTGAAACTAATGAAGCAAGAGAGTCTGGTCAAACTTTGTTTTCCAGAACCACCAACACCGACAAGAAGGATGTTTCCTCCTGGTGAGTTGATAACTCTTGTGATTCTCAAAAGATGCTTGAGGGCATCATCGAAGATAACCAAGTTCATCTTCTTGGAAGCATATTTCTCGTTGTAAAGAGCGAGTTTAGCGTTGACAATGCCTCTGATAGCTTCAATATCTGGAGCAGCCTCATATACATAAGGTGCTTCTTCTTCGAGCTCACCATACTCATCAATGATATCTTTTCTTTGGAAATCAGCGAAGTAGTAGTTGGTCATCAATTGTTCGTCATCGAAGCCAAGGGAATCTCTGAACTTATCTTTGGTGACTCTGTCGAGCATGTCAGTGAATACTTTCTTATCTGGGTTGGTGGTAAGTTTATCAATGAATGTTCTGTCGCACTCGTGTCTCCAGAGAGCAATCATGAAGAGTTCTGGTCTGATAGACTCTTTGATGTTCAGGCACTTTTGAATAACACCGTATTTGGCACCTTTTTGAGCAACATTGCAGATACCTTGGAAGACTCTGGCAAGCTCTCTAATGGTGAAAGTGTAATGGAACTTAGCTGGAGTTGGGAGGAGCTTTCTCTTGACGGTATCCCAAATGGACACAGTGGAGTCAATGAGAAGTCTCATATTGATGACTTCTTGAGAATATTTCTTTGGGTCGAACAAAGCTTCTAAGATCTTACCATAGATGTTCTCAATGGATCTCTGGGATGGTGGAGTCATGTTGATTGAGAAGAAATGTCTCTTGAGTCTATGTGGAATATCGTTTCTTCCTCCTCCTGGATGCATCATGGCACCAAGGAATTGAAGGTTCTCGATTCCTCTGAAGATACCTCTCTCATCTTTGGACAAGAAGTAAACACCTCTTTGTTCAATGAGTTGTCTGACGATCTCAAGAGTAATTTGATCACCCCAAGTGTTAACGAAAGGCATGGACATATCATCAAGGAAGACAGACATTTGTTTTCCACCGAGTGGAACGTAAATTCTAACTTGTTTCTTCTCGATTTCGGATTCGATAGATTCTTAGAAGTTACCTGGAGTGGTAGCACTGGAGAAATTGATTCTCTTGAAAGCTTGTTCCTCAGTGAACTTGTTGGCGAACATGAGGATTCCGGAGGTCTTGGCAGTACCTGGTCCACCGACTAAAAGACTGTTTCTTTGGGAGATTTCTTGTCTTTTAAGGTGTCTATGGAGTGGGAGCTCATGGATGTTCTTGATGATGTACTCGGCTCTGGTAGAGTCACCAGTTGGGATAAGAAGTTGGGAGAAAGCAATCTTCTTTGGTGGAGTCCATTTTTCGGCCTCCCAGAGTTTCCATTCTTTGGTTTGTTCGTCAACGTAGTAATCGAAGATAGATTCTTTGTCAACGGACATCTTTTGAGCTGAGATAGCTGGAAGGATACCAGAGCTTCTTGACTCAAGATATTTGTGGAATTTCTCTCTGTCATCTTGCTCAAGAAGTCCACCATGGGACCAGCAGAGGCAGTAAACCCAAAGTTTCTCGAAGGTTGCTTTGGTAATTGGTTTTTGAGCAGCAATATCTGGAGCAAGGAGAGCAGTGAGTAGATTGAGAAGTTGAGTAATTCTAACAACCTCTGGAAGTGGCATGACGTAGTGATAGTCTCTGTTGAGAATAAGTTGTAAGTCAGCCTTGAGGATGTATTTCTCAGTCATCTCATCGCACCAGTTAGTCTCGTCTGGGTTGCTTTGAGTCTTGTCCTCAGTTCTATCTCTGCACCAGGTCTTGATGAGTGGTCTCCAGAAGAGATCAGTTGGAGAAACGAAGATAATACCGCATCTGGATACTGTAGCTGGGGAAGCGTTGTTAAGGTTCTCGACCTCGAACACCATCTTGGTGTTATCGGACATTGGGATTCTCTCGTTGTTAGCAAGAGTAAGAATCTTGTTATCATCGAGTACTGTGTTGAGGTTCTCAATCCAAATAGCATCGACTGGGCCATCGCAGACAATCCAGTTGATTTGCTTGTTAGATTTAGCGTTACTCTTTTTCCAGATCTCAGAGAAGACTCCTGGAACCCATTCACCCTACATGATACCATAAAGTTGTGGAGTAGTGATGGCTTTTGGGTTCATTCTCTTAAGGTTATGGGTACCACCGAGTGGATTTCCATCCTCGGCGAGAAGAGTAAGAGATTTGGTTAAGGTGTCCATGATGGTGGTCTTTCCAGATCCGACTGTTCCGACAACCATGAATCCGTGACGTACGAGAGAGGTCTCGTAAAGTTGGATAATTTTGATGAACCAGGCATCCACATGTTCAAGATTGTTCTCAAGCATGAGCTTTCTGATTTTCTTCTCAATTTCAACGTAAACCTTGTTTGGAATGTTAGTTTGAAGTGGGAAGATATCTCTAAGGAGCGACAAGAAAAGTGGAATATCTTGGGCAACGAACTTAGAAAGATTCATATCTCTAAGGGTTCTTGCCATGATCATCTCTTCGGAAGTTCCGATTTTCTCAGTTCTCTTACCTGCACCAGCAGTTCTGAGGACGGAGAGAATGTTTCTAAGACCGAAATCATAATGTCTTTGCTTGGAAAGTTGCTCCTCGCAAAGGGAGTAAAGAATATGGAACTTCTTGGAGAGAGATTCACAATCTTTGTAACCGACGGAAGCAAGCTTGACCTTAATGATAACCTGTCTATCTGGGGTCATCATGGTTACACCTCTGAAAAGTACCTTAAGGTTCTCTGGGAGCTCTTGTCTACCAGCATAACCTGGGTTCATTGTGATGAAATAAGCGCAGGTAGCGACGAGCATAATTGGCTCTTCAGTGTTTGGGAACATAAATCTCTTAAGGCCGGCTTTCTTAGCAAGAGTGATGGACTCAACCTAAGCAGCAATGACAGAAAGAGTTGGGAGAGAAATTCTGTTGAATTCATCGAAGCAACCCCAAAGTCCAGATTGGGAAACACCCTTGAAGATCTTAGCCATATCTTTGTACTTGTGCTCATCAGAGCAGTTTGTGACGACGACATAAATACCGAGGGTACATCCGAGATCCTTGACTGTCTCTGTTTTACCTGTTCCGGCTGGACCAGCTGGAGCACCACCGTAGTACATACCAAGAGCTTAGGAAAGGGTAATGTAGCACTTATCTGTGAGACCTGTGATACAAAGTCTTTCTTTGGCACCAAGGAACTCGTAAGCATAGGTGAAGACAACATCAGTAACGCAAATGTTGCATTGACCGGCGTCGGTATCCCAGTAGACTCTAGTGTTCTTTTACCACTCGAAGTCGTTCTTGTCCTTGATCTTGTGGGCTTTGCACAATTCTTGGATTTCAAAGAAGACATCTCTTTGATGGACATGAATTGTAACGAGTGTCTCAGTCTTTTGTCTGACCAATTTGTTCATGTCTTCGAGGCACATGTTGGAAAGTTGTTCCATGATTCCGACAACTTCTCTCTTTTTCTTCTCGAGCTCTTGAAGCTTTTCTTTTTGACTCTTCTCAAGGCATTCCTCGACTTTGTCAGTCCAAAGTCTTTGGATACCAAGAAGGGCAATTTGAGATGGATAAGCAGCGACGAAGTCTTTAAGACTCATTGAGAAGCAATCTTGGCAACCTCTTTGGGCAACAGATCTAACGGATCTCTGCATTTCGTTTTGAAGTTTGACTAACCATTCCTCAATGTTACCTTCAGCATGGACACCTTCTTGGAGTGGAAGGCACTCCTCGAATTTTCCCATAACTTGATAGATATCGACGATCATTCTTCTGTCATTGTCATCAAATCTTACTCTGTTAATGGCAGCGAACAATTTCTCGAAATCATCCTGGACCATGTTTGGATCAGATCCGACGGAAAGAATCTTAAGTAAATCATCATTGGAGCAGAAATAGAATCTTGGGAAGACCATCTTTTTGCCTTCAAGATAGTTCTCTAATTTCTTTTGGCAGATTTCAAGACCATCTTGGAGTCCTCCAAGAGAGTTTCTAAGTAAGTCATTGGTGCAAACCTTGATGACGTTCTTGGTTTCAGCGGCTCTCTCCATGATTTTCAACCATTGGGCGTGGATTTTCTTGAACATCTTGGATTCAGTTGGCATTTGCTTGGCAATATCACCAGTTGTGAATACAGAGACGAGATTTGTCCAGAGAGTTTGTACCTTCAACCATCTTTCGACGGTATCAGAAACATCTGAGATAAGAGTCATTTTTTCAACGACGAGTGGCTTGAATGGCTTGACGTGTCTTACAGCATTGAACTGGTTAAGAAGCATCATGTGTTCCTCAAGTTTTTCTTGGATATCTTGAATGTTTCCACCAAGAATACATGGTGAATCAATACCTTTCCACATCTTGATCTCGATCTCAGCATCCTCCCAGAAAAGAATAACATCATTGTTAAGGGATCTCTCAAGCTTGAGTTCTTTATCAGCTCTCTCGGAGATATCTTCGACATCATCCTTGAATTTAAGGAGTGGTGCTTGCATGAGTTGCTCGAAGTTGAAGGTCTCCTCTTGATATGGGATATCTTCCTTAGTGATCTCAATGATCTCGTCCCAATGTCTGTTTCTGATGGAGTCTTTGGCAAGACCCTCAACCATTGGTAGGATTTCAATCATATCATCAATTTCTTGCTTGAGCTCTTTGTAGGCAGCCCAAGATTTAAGGACACCAGGAAGCTTGGCGCAATCCTTGGAGAATTGTTCGATTTGATCAGTCATGTTCTTGATTTCCTCGATGATCTCAGTCCACTGGATGTCTTTCCATTTGGCAAGAGTATCCTTAACTTTGGAGTAGAGGTTATAAAGTTTATCGAAAAGTTCGATTTGCTTCTTGGTCTCTTCAAGCTCTGGATATTGTTGGTTTGGAAGACCGAAAAGCATCTCTCCACCGTTGTAAGAGTTGAACTTTCTGTCTCTGATGAGATACTCTTCTTGGAACATCTTAAGTCTATAAAGAGCAACCTTTGGTTCAATTCCTGGAACACCTGGACCGTTTTCAACGAAGTCAGCTCTGAATGTGGTGACATCGTCGACAAGGAAGTTAACTTTTTGGATCAAATCTTTCTTGAATTGGGATTGTTGGGCGAAGAGGCCATCTTGGACATCAGCGGCTTACTTGACAAGGGAGCTCCAATCTTTCTCAATGATTGTGGAAGCGTCCATCTCGTCTCCTTTTTGTTCTTTGTTCTCCATGTAGGAGCTGTTCTCCAAGAGGGCGAACATATCAATGACTGGTCTGAAGTCGATATCGATCTCAGATTCCTTCTTTCTGATTTCCTCGAGGGCGTGCATAACTTGACCGAGTGAATCGATGTCCTTGGCTGGCTTATCGATCTTGAGTCTGATTTGCTTCATGTCATCGTTGAGAGTCTCGAGCATTCTGTTGGCTCTGACGTAGAGGTCATGGGAGTAAGCATCTTACCATGATCTGATCTTGGATTTCAAGCTGAGCTTGACGTTTCCAGTTTGGAGTGAAAGAGCACCGATTTGCTCAATTCCTGGGACTGAGGCAACCTCGTCTTGGAATTTGGTGAACTCGTTGAGCTTCTCTTCGAAGTCCTCAAGTTGTGGATCGGTGGCGTTGAACTTCTTGAGCTCTTGCTCTTGGTTCTTCTTCCATAACCAGTCAAATCTGTTGAAACCAATGAGGAATCTTCCGACACTGTTCTTTGTTCCTTGGATGGAACCGGTCAAGAGAAGAATAACC
>Ga0302126_10002247_pt1 | contig 11167 bp, 5 predicted proteins | sample CB4_20m_MG_FD_203108 | JGI IMG/M metagenome (GOLD analysis project Ga0302126, IMG submission 203108) | Marine microbial communities from Western Arctic Ocean, Canada - CB4_20m | ecosystem: Environmental > Aquatic > Marine > Oceanic | place: Canada: Western Arctic Ocean | collected 2017-09-24 | reverse complement strand
CCTCGCCGCCGCCCTCGCCGCCGCCCTCGCCGCCACCCTCGCCGCCACCCTCGCCGCCGCCGCCCTCGCCGCCGCCGCCCTCGCCGCCGCCGCCCTCGCCGCCGCCGCCCTCGCCGCCGCCGCCAAGCCCGCCGCCGTCACATGCTCCATTCTCGCCAGGACAAGACAGTTCGGCCTCAACTGGTGGCGGACGACGACGCCTTTCTGAATTAGACTTCACGCAGTCGCCACTCCCACCGCCATCGCCATCGCCTCCCGTTCCTTCGCCACAGCCTCCACCAAAGCCATTTCCGCCTCCACCGCAGCGTCCTCCACCGCCGCCAACGCAGCTTTTAGACTGTGAGTGCGAGTGCTACGCAAGCGACGATGCGGACGCCGAAGAGTACACCGAGATCGGAATTCGAGCGCGGGCGAGCAGCGTGGCGCTGAATACCGAGACGCACGCCGTACGTGTTGCCATCGTTCGCGGCGCCAGCGAGACAATCGATGCCAAGCCCTGGGTGAATCGGGCTAATCGATTCGTGGAGTTTCCAGCGCTTCGCATGCGCGTGGCCCACTTGGTTGATGGTTGGAGTCAGCTTGGCAACGCCGGCAATTCGCTGTTGGCCGAAGTGCCGCTTGTGGTGTTCTACACACGTCCGGACTGGTACGAATTGGCAGATGAAGGGTGGCGCGTCTTTCCAAACGCCTCGGTGAATACGAATCGCTCCATTCTTCTGAGCTGGTGCGTCGGCTTCTGCGCGCGTGTGGCCCACGAAAATGTCTTTGCCGAGTACCTGCAGCTCGATCGAACACGCGGCAACGAAAGCTGTAAATGCTATGCGCATTTGGCGTCGAATCGGCACGCGTCTGTCGCGCCCCCGAGTGACATGGATGCGCTCTCGTGGTTGAGTACCGCGACGCGTGCAACCGATGGACCTGTGCACTCGTATCTGCTGCACGCGAGTGATCTCGAGAACGTCAGGTACCTCGACAGTGAACCTGGCACTGTCGAGTACGAGATCCTGATTGAAAAAGGGTTTGCACTGATTGAGGACGGGTCTGAGCCAGAGCCAACAGGAAGTGCACCTGAAGCTGAATCGCTTGAGAACTGCATCGAACTTTGCGCCACAGTTTATTTTCGCGGCGTAAAGACGGTGCGCTACGCGGCACACCTGAATCCAGGCATTTCTGGCAGCCGCAAGTGTGAGTGTTACAGCGAAGATCTGTCGAGCTGGGAATACGACAACGCGTGGGAATACAGAAAGACCGCTGACAGCGTTAGCTACTACCGCGTGCGGTTTTGCAGCGGTGTGCGTCACCTGGCCAATGATAAGACCACGTCAATGTTGTGGAGCAAGTCTACAAATTCGTGGTGTCGGGGTCAGCCAACGGGAGGGTACGTGCTTGCCGCTTCGCAAACGCAATACGACGCGCACAGCCGCACGTCCCTTCCTGAGGATGTCGCTTGCCAGGCGCGGTGCGCGAATAATTCCGACTGCGCGTACGCGCAAGCGTTTGTGTCGACGTGGGAGTCGATGCAACTCATCCGCATGAGCCCACCGCCGCCTTCCCCGCCTGCGCCGCCAGGGTCGCCGCCGCCGCAAACGCCACCGCTCCCTCCGCTGCCGCCGCTCGCCCCACCTAGCAACGTGTCGGCGTGGCGCGCGTGGCACCCGCGCACCGAAATGGGCGAGGTGCCGCGATTCAATTCAAATGGAGAGTTTGTTGTGACATGTGGCATTGCGAGCTGCGGGTTTGCAGGAACAGCCTTTGCAGGTTCGCAGCTTCAGGCGCTTGAAGTCGCTCGGTCGTTGCACGCCGACGGCATAACCGACCGCAGCTTGTGTCCATGGGAGTGCACTCCCACGCTCTATGAACACGGCCCACCAAGCGCGTACATGGAATCTCAGATACGAGCTGGGTTTGGCATGCTTGGAATCAGCTATCCCGGCCTACGCGAGGGTGGGTTCCCAGGGTTTGATCGATCTAAGGGCTCAGGCGCTCCGATGTCGCCGGTATTGAGCCTGGAGTCAACACAGCACGAATGCAAGAACCACTGCCAGGACCTAAGCCTTGCGGGATGCATGCACGCCATTTGGGTCGCAGATACCTCGTACCCGGAAAGCATGATTATCAAGGTGCCGAATCTCCCTGCCAGCGGCGTAGAAAAGCAACCAGACACGCTCTACTATTGCGCAGGAGACTACGTTCTGAAATGCAAAAACAATGGCGATTGGGTCCCGTACACATCGGCCGACTGCGATGTTGGCAGCACCCTGTTTTGCGTATGGACTAATAACTTGGTGTTCGATGGAGCTGATCAGTACTTCCCGAGAAAGCGACCAGGCCACTGCATGATATTCCTCGCGGCGCGGACAAAGGCGAGCATGCAGCTATGGAAGAGCTACTTTGAGTGGGGACGTGCCACGCTGCGCGTTGCACACATTGAGGACGCGGTGCCATCGGCAGAACACTACACAGTCCACCCGCCTGGAGATTCGAATGTCGCGTGCACGGGCTCGTGTTACTGGTGGCACGAATTTGACAACGACGACTATCGATGTGAGCCCAGGAGCGACGCCGGCAACGTCGTCACGCCCACGGTGATTCTGCACGAGCTTGAGACGCGCGGACTAAAGTATCCGCCGCCGACGCCGCCGCCACCACGTCCGCCGAGGTCACCATCGCCGCCGCGGCCGCCTCCACGCCCATCGCCGCCTCCACTTGCACCACCGTCACCATCGCCGCAGCCGCCATTGCCGCCGTCGCCATTTCCACCGCCGCCGCCATTTCCACCGCCGCTGGGGTGCACGGTGCACTTTGGGGCTGGTGAAGAAAGTCAGTCTACAGAACGCAAATGCATGTTTTACGCGGTTATGTCAGAGGCGGGGATAATGAATCCGTCAACAATGTCGGCGTCCTTTAATGCTCATGGTTCATTTGGCGTGAACTGCAACGATGCGATAGGAGATAGGAGATACGCGATAAAATGTTGCAGCGATCGGATAGGAAAGACTGAACTGAAAGACGGGATCTTTCAGTTTAAACTCGATGACGCATACAGACACCGGGTGAGCCAGATAGCGATTCGAATGACTGGTGGTTCGGCGTGCTCCATACGCGTCTTTGCACATCAAGACGGCAAAGATTGCACCTTTAAGTTTAGCAGCGACGAAATGGTCTCAAACCCAACTTTCCATACTAATAAAGGAAGTCAGTGGAACATTAGAGCGTTCGACATGATGTTAACGGACTACGGAGACGATGAGGGATTTCCTCCGCATCGGATGAATCAATACACGTGCGAAAAACGTGGTTACGATAGATCACTCCCTGGTGATGAACGCCTTCAAGGTGGGGAAGCCCGCCTTTCCGGCACTGTAGGACGACGCTTGTCCGCCGCCGCCACGGTCGTCGCCGAGGCGGACCACTTCACCGCCAGCGATAAATGCTTTGCAGACGTGTACAACTTCCGCCTTGACCTATTGAATGAGACGGCACTTGGGAAGTGCGCATACTTGGATTTCGAAAGAATCCCAAGCAACCTGCAAGGTGGCTGGGACGCGTCCGTAAACACCGGGGGGTGGGAAAGTTGTACACAAGCGGCATACGACACGTGCTGCGTCCTGCAGCGCAGTGGCGAGCGTCGCTCGCTCGTGTATCGGAACGTCGGTGATGATGGATTCGTCCCCTCGCACATTGGCATGTCGACCTCGCCGTCGCGCGGCTTCGCCGTTGGTTTAATAAACAACGATGTTTACCCCGACGTCATCATTGGCAATCGCATATGGTTGGCCGATCCAGACAACCCCGGCAACTTCGAATTCGTCGAGCCGCGTGTGATCGGCAGCGAAGACTGGGACATTGTTTACATCGGAGAGGTGGATGGCGGCCCTGGACTGGACCTTTTGGTCAAGGTCGCGGGAACGGGTGAGAAGCGCCTGTACGCTCAGGTGCCCAACAGTTACGAAGACGGAAAGCTTCTCTTCGACGCACCCGTTACCTTTGGACACGTCGGCGAGGACACGCAAGCCTTTGAGCTTACTAAGACGTTTAAATATGACCAACTGGCCGAGGAGTTGACTCAACGCAGCGACGACTCCGTGCGCTTACCCTCTGAGTACTGGAGCGACTGTGCCGCGTCGGAGGCGCGTTCCATCATCACAATCAACAGACACGCCGTCGACCGAGTCTACGTGCCATGGGACTGCAAGCGCTCGACCGAATACGTTTCCGGGGTCATGAAGTTCCCAAATAAAAGGTCCTATTCAATCTCAGGCGAAGAGGTGTACGCCAGCACTGCCGCCCACTGGGTGCACACCAAGGAACACTGCAATGCCGACAGTTTGCCTTGGTGTTGGTATACTGGCCCAACTGCGCAGTCGTGGCTCGTCATTGCCACGGAAAAAAAGGGTCAGGTGTTTGTGCACAACACCTTCATCACGTTTCGAGACTTTCGGCATGTAGATTACGGCTGGGACAACCGCGAGTGGCGTGACAATTCGCAAACGCTTTGCGACGGAGACGTGCAATGCGACGTGCACACTGCCAGTATCAGTTCCTTTAAAAAAGACGATTCCACGTACGTCATGGCATTCGCCAACTCCGCGGGAGGCGTCGGCAGGAGCATGATCGCTCGATTTTCCGTAGGCCGGTCGTCACTGGATGCGTCCTCCGAGCTTTTCGGTGATCACTACGAGCTGGGTGGATGGGAAACGTATGCGATGACAGACACGACGGGACGCAACGTCCAGGATCTAATCTGGGCAGACTTCAATAACGACGAACGTCAAGATCTCGTAGAGATTGTGGCGGGTGGTGAAAACCGCATCTTCTATGCTAATGGCGACGGAACATTCTTACAGAACACGTCGGGCGAGTACTACACACATCCAACACGCCTAATTTACAGCCTCCCATCTGCCGAGTCGCTACACAACGCGCTGCACTCAAACTCGCTGCACGCAACAGCGGTAGACGTCGACGGCGACACCGACATCGACATTGTGGTGCACAACGCAGAGGCCCTTCCAAGCTGCGCAACCAGGTGTCACCAAGAAGGTCGCTTTGGGTACGACTCGTTTGAGGTAGTGGCGCTCAGTGGCACTGACGTGCAGTCGTCTGGGCGGGAGGCGGCTGCCTACTGCTTCTGCGGACAGCACTACGACGCGATGGCCGCCCCCGATCCACCGCCAAGTCCGCCGGCAGATCCACCAAAGCCGCCGGAGCAGCCATCGCCACCGCCGCCGCCTCCGCCGCACTCTCCGCCGCCAAGTCCACCATTTCCGTGCGCCGCTTTGCAATTCGAACCACGCACACGGGTACACACTCACCACCGAACACTTGTATTTGTGGCAGGCTCGTGCGCGCGGCAGGCTTCTGTGTGCTCCACAGCGAGTCGCCATTTCCTCCGGCGTCGCCATTCTTTCCGCCTGCGCCACCAAACCCGCCGCATCCGCCAACGGTACCGCCAGGGCAGCCACCGCCGCCGTCTCTGCCGCCGTCGCCATCGCTGCCGCCACCGCCGCCGCTGCTTCCGCCTGTCCCGCCTCGACCGCCACCGCGTGGACCGCCACCAAAGCCCCCGCCAACGCCACCCGCGCCACCCGCGCTGCCTCCGGCCTCCCCGCCGCCCGTGCCTGGGCCCGCAATGCCACCGATTGGAACGGATGGCAACTCGCGGATGGTCTTCTTTGATCTGAAGACCACCAAGCAAGAATGGCAGGCAGCGTACCCAGACGAGCCGTGGACGGCCTGGCAGCCGCACTCGGTGCGCGTGCTCAACAGCCGCGACGGGTTTGAGGATCCATTCTACGTCGAGTCGGTCCACTTTGCGTCACACCCGTGTCCGCCGGTGCCATCTGCAGCCTCGGGCAGGCACGAGTATGGCGACAACGCGCGCTCGCAGTTGCTCATGGGCGTCATCGAAGGCAGCGACCCCGACTGCGTCGTCGGCAAAGAGCCCGACACGCGCACGTTCCTCAGCTCCAATGCCAGATGTGCGCCTGGCAAGACGCCAATAGTGCAGGGTGAAGAAGTGCTGCCGAGTGACTTTGAACCGAAATGCATGATGGTGCTCATAAACGCGGCCAGTCGCAAGGAGCTCTTTGATCAGTTCATGAGCGACGGCCGGAACGTCAACTACGAGCTGCGCGTGGAGGTCAACTTTACCGTTGCTCCTGGCGCAGCCCCATTTCTGAATGCGACGGCGGTGAGCTGCGCGCTCAGCCGCGTGGTGGAGGAGAATCACGAGCGCGACTTTGAGCTGCAGTCCGAGCTGAGCGAGCTTGTCGCCACGCGCGTCAGTCTCAACAAGGAGACCGAGCTGTTGCAGTGGTGGCGACGCCAGGTGCAGCGTTTGCCCGCGCCGCAGATGTTTCCCCTTCCGCCGCCGCCTCCGCTTGGGCCAGGGTCGACGCCACCGCCTGCACCGCCAAAGGACCCAAGCTTTCCTGCGATCATTGCCACGATACAAGACAAGGTCGACGCCTACCAAGCACGCGTTGACGAGCTGAATGAGGTTGTGTCGGGATGCGTGCCCAGCTCCACAAGGACCTGCGGCCGCCCGTCCGCGGAAGCGCCCAACCCTTGGCTAGGAGAGAGAGGAGAGAGATGCGCTGGGTACGCCACAAAGGAAACACTGGAGGAGTTTATGTGCGGTTTCTGGGACAGCAATGCGAACCTTGATGCGGTTGAAGAAGATGAGTACGACGAGCTTTGGGAGTCGGGGCCTTACTGCCTCGGGGAAGATTTGCAGACGCGCATTCGATGCGCACCCACTGCCGACAGGACCGCACGATCAGGAACCTACGAAATAAACGAGTGGCAGCGCGATGACCGCGCCTACTGCTCGTCGCCGTTTTTTCGATCGCGGCAGGCAAACGACTCGGCATTTTGGAGCGAGCAGCTTTGCAACGCCGAGATGGACGCGCGCAACCGCACGTGCATGCTAGAGCAATGCTCGCAGTGCTTGTACAGCTGCGTCATTCCGTGGCTGCAGGCTGCTGTTGGAGTCGTGCGGTGCACGTTCCAAAGGGACAATCTCGGACAGCAGTATTGCTCATACGTGAGTGACGCCGGGCAGCGCATCAACGCAATGCACGGCGCCATCCGCACAACAGGATACCCGGCCGTCCCCGAACGCGCGTTCGCCGAGCAGTTTAAGATTTGCGTCGACAACAAGGAGGGCCGCCTCGCGCGGGATGCCATCAGCTGCCGCAAGCAGCATCGCTCTTCGCCGGTAGGTCGCTTCGTGCCCGGATTTGATGAAAAAGGGGCGCCCGCGAAGCGCACGGGATACGTGGTCACGTGCGAGCGCGACGTCGATTGCAGGGCGCGCTGTCCGCTGCATCCACTTTCAGGGGAGCATTACTTTTGTCAGAAGAAGTACATGCTCTACGACTACGCATCGACAAACGACGACGGGGGCATCGAGTTCCACCAGCTCGACGAAACACACCCAGGGGACCCCGACGCGGCGGCCATGGCTGCGGCAGGTGACACTGGGATCTGCGTCGATTTAAACTATTTGGTGCGCCTGCTCGCCACGCCGAGTCAACCCGCCCAACCTTTGCTAACACGCCGTTTGCCACGCGCAGTACCAACAAACGTGCCCGATCAAGCCGCTGAGCCAGGCGGTCGGTGCGATCGTCGGCTGCGGGGATACGTGGGTATCCAACTTTCTCTGCGGCATGCGGGTAGACCGCGTTGGGCCGGATGGTTCGGGCGTATCCATCACAAGCGGCCTTGCATACCCACGCACCCTTGTGACCGCCACGCCCGATCTCGATGGAGACTACCGCAACACGCCGGAGATGACCTGCTCGAATCCTTTGGATTGTGCGCCGCTGCTTTTGCAAACTGTGCCACCTCCCTCCCCTCTCCTCCCACGCGCGCAACTCACATGCACGCGCACCCGCGCAGGTACGAACAAATGCCGATATCTAGAGCGCACGAGCCGCGACGGCATGGGCGCGCCGCCGCCCTGCATGTTGTACGCCATGTGCAGTCGAACCCCTTCCACTGCGGCGCGTCCTCTCTTCACCCCATCCTCGTTCTTTTTTCGGCAGGTGCGACATGCCGTGTCCTTCCAACATCCTCAGCACCGTGACGGATTTGGTCTTTGCCGTGTTCAACGACGTCGTGCAAGCCTTGCGCCTCGCCACCGTGTGCCTCGGGTCCGGAGGGTTCCAAAAGTGCATCTGTGCGATTTCAGGCCTGCTGGAGCCACACTGGCGCAAGGTTACAACAGACCCACTCGAACGCTGCGAGTCGGGGAATCCGATAGGGCTTATCATGGGCAGCATCATGTCGGAGGTTGTCAAGGTGTCGGAAGGCATGATAAATGGCTTGGTCAAACCCTTTAGAGCGATAAAGCTTGGCGGGTGGAGACCGTTTGGATGGATGAAAGAAGTCTGCTGGGACCTGCCGCCGTGGGAACCAGATCGGTCTAAATGGCCCAAGTGCGGAGCGTACGGTCGCGACGAGGACGGCAACACGATATCGTGCGAGGACGAAACAAATGGAGCCGAGAACCTTTGCTATTACGCTCGCGCGAGAAAGATCTGTCTATCACCCGCGTACAAGGATGCTTACGACAGCCTCTTCAACCTTGGCTATCAGAGTGCGGACGATCTCAAGGAGCAGTACGCCGCCGCCTTTGGCGACTCCTTCAATTACATGGAGCCTGCCCTGGCGCGACTCTTCGAGCAAGTGGGCCAAGACGAACGCAACTTCGAATATGAAAAGAACATCTGTGAAGGCGTTAAGCTGTTTCATACGATGACGCTCGACATGGTCATCCAAAGCTGCGTATTCTCGATCCTCGACACGGTATGCTCTGCGGAAGACACGGACGATCTGGAGACGTTCTTGAGCAGCATTGAATGGAAGCTGCCCGACGTGAGGTACGAGTACGACGTGTCCCCGCCACCGCCACCGCCAAGCAGAGGGACAGTCTACGATTTTCTGCTCCAAGAGGACGCAGGAGGCATTGAAGACGTCCGCTTGAAAATGGAAGCGTGGTACCCAGAGATCGAGCTGGTTGCCACCACGAGCGCCGGATCATCCATTGGCGGCTACGGTCCGGAGCGGGCAATGACGCCTCACCAACTCACAAAAGCCTTCCTTGCGACTCGCGGGCTCACGCAGGACGGGCTGGCGGCGCGCATGATTGCCAGCAGGTTTACGAATCGTTGGCGTTATGGTGTGCATTGCATGCATTCGAACGTTCACACGTTGCAAATGTGTGAGCGCTGCGCCCCCCACCCTCCCTCCCTCCCTCCCTCCTCCCTTCCCCATGCTGCGTGTGCGTGTGTTTCTGCGCAGCCTGTGCCGAGCTCATGCGCTACATGCAGGACGCGGAGAACGCGGCCTACGGTTCCGACGGCATCGGTGCAGAGGGCGGGCATGCCAACCCCAATGGCTACACGTCGAAGCACGATCGCAACATCCTCACGTACTGGACGATGTGGTACAAGATGTCGCACGACCACGACACAGACGTGGACGCTGCGTTTGACCCACTCGAGCTCTACGCCGACATGTGCCAGGACGTGTGCGCGTACCGCACCCCCGTGCCTGACGAGTTTTGGAGATTCTACGGCTCGTACGACGAGGCGCCCGCATATGGCGACGCCGTGGCGTGCCGTGACATTGCACCGATCGTATCGTATGGTTCGCTGCGCCAGCTGCAGGCGGCCAGCGCGGGGGCCAGCTGCACGCGCGGCGCTTTTGAAGAGGACGCGACGCTGCGCGTCTACTGCAATGGAGACCACACCGGCAGCGCACCCATCCCGGCCTACACCTTCTTCGCCGCAGATATCGACCGACGTAAAAAGTATTCGGCGTTTTCGTACCGCCGCGACGTCATGTGCAACCAAAACTTGGAGCTGTCTGTGGAGGACGTGGTGGGCAATCCAGGCACACAAAGTGAGAGGCTGTACGACAGCACGGGTGCAACCGGCCAACGGCTAAATTCGCTTCAGATATCCCGCTTTCAGCGTGGCGAGTCGCGCTTTGACGAGCGATATCTGTCGCGATCGCTGCAGACGTTTGTCTACATTACCAGCAGCCACCACAAAAGCGTGCCGCCTGGCGTCTACAGAATGTCGGATGTGCCACTCTTTGCTGATGTGCCGTGCTCGCAGATCCCGGACGCGCCATGCGGGGGCATTCAAGAACAGTACGAACAGCCGCACAGCCACGAGGAGGAAGCTATGTTGGAGACCATCGCGCAATTTGAGCAGAACCCGCAGCACGCCGCGTCGGCGTTTGTTGGTTCATCTGATAATGGCTACTCGCTGCTCGGCCGTCGCCTGGACGTGCGCTTGGCATTCCGGTACAAGGAAACGGTAAGACTGCAAACAACCCCCTGGACGGACGATGAAAAGACGTACATCACTGGGCGCCGCTCTTTGCTCCAAACGCGGTGCTCCACGTACCTCGAAAATCACGAGTTCACAAACATTCCTGGCGCGTACGTGCAGACCGAAGGCTGCGTCCGTGCGCCGTATGACGGCTTTGAAGGGTGCACGCACGGCGATCTTACGATTGAAAATGCTCCCGAGAACTACGGCACGGGACACTTCAACTACCGTCTTTTAGAGCCCCCACCGAGCCCACCACCGCCGCCAAAGCCACCTCCGCCAGATCCGCCACACCCGCCGCCGCCACCGCCACCACCCGAGCCGCCGATTCTGTTTTCAGACGAAGATATTCGTGATTTTGTTCGCGACACGGAGGCCGAGTTTTGCGATTCTGTGTACTGGCTTTCGAGCCAGACGCGTTGCACGCAGCTCGCCGCCGCGCTGCAGCAGCGTTACCTCACGAATCCGTCGCCGTTGCCGCCGCCACCAACAGCATTTGTGACAACACCGCCGCCACCAAGCCCGCCGCCACGGCCGCGGTTGCCATCCGACTATGTGTCGATTCCTGTGGAGCACGTCATGCTCAGCACGCAGTTCATGCCGCCCGAGGAGACGACAGTGGTGGGCCGCGCACGCGCGCGGCGCGAGCTGCAATCGGTGGAAGACGCGCGAGCTGAAGGGAACGCGACGACGGCGGCGACGCACGCTCGTCGTGGCCTCTTTGCCGACTCCTTCAGCGCCGCTGAGTACGCAGCGGCGCTCTCACACATCTCCGCGCTGCCAGCCAGCAAGCGGGCGCGTTGTTCGGAGGCGCTCAG
>Ga0302126_10002241_pt1 | contig 11179 bp, 8 predicted proteins | sample CB4_20m_MG_FD_203108 | JGI IMG/M metagenome (GOLD analysis project Ga0302126, IMG submission 203108) | Marine microbial communities from Western Arctic Ocean, Canada - CB4_20m | ecosystem: Environmental > Aquatic > Marine > Oceanic | place: Canada: Western Arctic Ocean | collected 2017-09-24 | reverse complement strand
TCAAAGCTACCAATATCTGGAATAGGGATAGTAATTAATTTTGTCATAATTTTATAGTAACAGACGCCTGACGTCAGACAGCATCATTGCAAGGTGGCTAGTAAATCTTGCGCCATCAGCTCCATCTACGACTCTATGGTCATAAGATAAAGATATCGGTAGGATTAACCTAGGCTCAAAATCTTTTTTATCTCTATTATAAATTGGTTGCATAGCTGAACGAGATACACCTAATATCGCTACTTCAGGACAATTAATTATAGGTGTAAATTTTGTGCCACCAATTCCACCTAGACTTGAAATTGAAAAAGTACCTCCTTGCATTTCATCCATCTTTAGCTTTCTTTCGCGTGCTTTAGCAGAAAGCTTTATTAAATCATCTGCTATCTCAAGGATATCTTTTTTTAGAGCATCTTTTACAACAGGTACAACTAATCCATCAGGGGTATCGCAAGCAAAACCGACATTATAATAATCTTTTAAGATTAAACTTTCACCATCTGGTGAAAGTGAGCTATTAAAAACTGGATAAGTTTTCAAAGCGCTGACACAGGCTTTAATTAGAAAGGCTAAAAGGGTAAGCTTGATGCCTTTTTTAGCAGCTTCTTTTTGCATATCTTTTCTAAAGATCTCTAGATCGGTAATATCTGCATTATCAAATTGAGTGACATGCGGAGCAGTGACCCAATTTCTGTGAAGATTCGCCCCTGATAGTTTTTTGATTTTAGATAGTGGCTTTGTTTCAACTGATCCAAACTTAGAGAAATCAATGTTTGGCATTGGAATCGGCGCAAATTGACCACCCATATTCTCTGAGCGAGGCTTACTCATTTCACCTTTTACATAAGCTTGAATATCATCAATTAAAATTCTATTTTTTGGTCCAGACCCAAATACAAAACTTAGGTTGACCCCTAAGCTTCTTGCAAATTTTCTAGAAGAAGGCGATGCGTGAGATGGCTTGTCACTTACAACTAAATTACTCTCACCAATAGGAAGAGGCTTGTGCGTGGGCTCTTTTTTAGCTGGCGGCTCTTCAGACGGCCGTGACGGTTCAGGCGCTATTTTTTTTTCAGGAATTTTTTCAGCTTGTTTTTCTTGGACTTTTTCATCAAGAATTTCTTTTGTTTCGAGCAAGCCAATAACAAGACCCTCTTTAACTTTGTCACCAACTTTTATTTTCAGCTCTTTAATTATTCCTGCTGCACTTGCAGGTATATCCATTGAAGCTTTTTCTGTCTCTAAAGTAACAAGAGGATCATCTAATTTAATACTGTCACCAACATTTACTAATACTTCAATGACATCAACATCATCAAAGCTACCAATATCAGGGATTATAATTTCTTGTGTTGACATAGTAACCTTAAATAGAAACCGGATTAGGTTTGTTATTATTCATTTTATATTTTTTTATTGCTTTCGTTAGTATATCGATATCAACTTTTTTACTATCAACTAAAGCTTTAAGTGCCGCAATAACTATATAGTATCTGTCAACCTCAAAGAAGCTCCTCAGTGCCTCGCGACTATCTGAGCGTCCATATCCGTCTGTTCCTAGAGAGACAAATTTATTGGGTATGAAATTTGCTATCTGCTCTGCATAAGATTTCATATAATCCGTTGATGCAACAATAGGACTTTCTTTGTCGGATATAATTCCTTGAATTATAGATACTTTTTGTTTCTTATCAGGGTTCAACATATTCCAGCGTTCGCCATCTAGAGCTTCCCGTCTTAGCTCAGTAAAGCTTGTAACGCTGTAAATATCTGCAGCGATACTCCATTCTGATTCCAGCATTTTTGCCGCCTCAATAACTTCTCTTAAAATAACGCCGCTTCCCATAAGCTGGACTTTAGGCGATTTTAATTTACTTTCAGAAAACTTATAAATACCTTGAATAATATTCTTTTCAATATTTTTTGGCATTTCAGGATGTTGGTAATTTTCATTCATAACAGTAATATAGTAGTAAACATCTTCTTGGTTTTGGATCATTCGCTCCAACCCATTTTGAATGATGACAGCTAATTCGTAAGCAAAGCATGGATCGTAAGACACACAATTTGGAATGGTTGCAGATATTAAATGACTGTGCCCATCTTCGTGCTGGAGTCCTTCACCATTCAAGGTTGTCCTTCCAGCTGTTGCCCCTAGTAAAAATCCACGCGCTCTTGAGTCGCCAGCAGCCCAAGCTAGATCACCAATTCTTTGAAAACCAAACATCGAGTAAAAAATATAAAATGGTATTGTTTGAATTCCAGTCGTACTGTATGAAGTTGCAGCTGCAATCCAAGAAGAAAACGATCCGGCTTCATTAATTCCTTCTTCTAAAATTTGTCCATCTTTTTGCTCTTTGTAGAACATCACTTGATCAGAATCTTGAGGTTCATAGAGCTGACCAATTGATGAATAAATACCAAGCTGTCTAAACATCCCCTCCATACCAAAGGTCCTTGCTTCATCAGGAACTATTGGCACTACATATTTTCCAATTTCTTTATCTCGCACTAGAGTGCTTAAAATTCTCACAAATGCCATAGTGGTAGAAATTTCTCTTTCACCACTACTCGTCAGAACATTTGAAAATGCAGAAAGTGCAGGAACTTTAAGTGTATTCCCTTTCCGCCTTCTTGCAGGCAAGTGGCCACCTAAATTTTTTCTCCTTTCCTCCATATATTGAATTTCTGGTGAATCAGCTGGAGGCTTATAAAAGGATAAATTTTCAACTTCTTTGTCACTAATAGGTAAATCAAATCGACTTCTAAATGCTTTTAAAGCTTCAACATCCATACTTTTTTGTTGGTGTGTAATATTTTGACCTTCACCAGCATCACCCATACCATAACCTTTAACTGTTTTTGCTAACACAACTGACGGCTGCCCTTTATGAGAGGTTGCAGCTGCGTATGCTGCATAAACTTTATGAGGATCATGACCACCTCTGTTAAGCCTCCATATATCACTGTCTGACATAGCCGAAACCATTTCTCTTAACTCTGGATATTTTCCAAAGAAATGTTCTCTAGTGTATGCACCACCCTTGGCTTTGAAATTTTGGTATTCTCCATCAACACATTCTTCCATACGCTTCTTAAGTAAGCCATCTTTATCCATTGCAAAGAGTGGGTCCCAATAAGAACCCCAAACTACTTTAAGCACATTCCATCCAGAACCCCTAAAGTCAGATTCTAGCTCCTGAATAATTTTTCCATTTCCCCTTACAGGCCCATCTAGTCGTTGAAGGTTACAATTAACTACAAAAATAAGGTTGTCTAAATTTTCTCTTGAAGCTAAAGATATTGCACCGAGGGATTCTGGCTCATCCATCTCTCCGTCCCCACAGAAAACCCAAACTTTCCTATCAGAAGTATCCGCGATTCCTCTATCATGAAGGTATTTAAGATAGCGGGCCTGGTAAATACCCATAATTGGCCCTAAACCCATTGATACGGTAGGAAACTGCCAAAATTCAGGCATCAGCCACGGATGCGGATAGCTGGATAATCCATCACCATTTGTTTCCATTCTAAAGTTGTTTAGTTGGTCTTCGTTAATCCTTCCCTCCAGGAATGCTCTCGCATAAATACCGGGAGAAGAATGACCTTGAAAATATACTAAATCCCCACCAAAATCTTTATTAGCTCCGCGGAAAAAATGATTAAAGCCGACATCGTACAAGGTGGCAGCTGACTGAAAACTTGCAATATGGCCACCAACGCCAGGAGATTTTGTATTGGCCCTTAACACTGTCATAACAGCATTCCAACGAATTAAAGCCCTAATTCTACGTTCCATATCTGGATTACCAGGATGACGCTGTTGAAGATGTGAAGGTATAGTATTCACATATGATGTTGTTGCTTTATATGGAAGATTTGATCCAGATCGACGAGCTTGATCAATCATCATTTCAATTAAAAAATGTGCTCTTTCAGGACCTTCGTTTTTAATGACAGAATTTAATGATTCAAGCCATTCCTGGGTTTCTTGTGTGTCGCTATCTGGAAACAAATCCATTTAATATATTATCCCTATGAAAGTTTCTTAATAATACTGATAATTCTTTAATAATCTAAAAAATTATTTAGAATTAATTTGGTGAATTGCAGTCTATTCTTTAAAATCTATAAACATTAAATTGTTTAAGTAATATTTTCGTGTTTTTAAGTGATTTGGTCAAGTACTATTTAATAATATATTTAGTATATATTTGTCTTAAACTGTTGATTTAAATATAAATTATAGGGATATTTATGATTACAAAAATTGAAAAAAAAACTCAGATTCCAACAGAGGCTACACTAAAAAAAATTTCACATAGCCTTTACATAATAGATGAAAAGCAAAAAAACTTTCCATTACAAAGCATATTGCAAAATAAATTAAAAAGAATTGGAAAAAAAATAAATGATCTAAAAAAGACCCCAATCGCAACTGAACTTCCAGACGGAGGAGTTATTTGTTGGGTTATGGCATCTGATAGCCTTAATTTATTTCAATGCCACACGCTATTAAGGAAGTCATTAACATCGATTGTTAATGAAAAACCCAATAATATTTCTATTGTGTGTCAAGTTGAAGACAAACTTTCAAAATTATGGGGTGAAGCTGCAGTGTATGTAACCCTTTTAAATACTCAAAATCTCCCAACATATAAAAAAGATAGTAAGAATGAAGAACTTAAACAGCTCACGCTTTATGGAGCTAATCCCCTTATTGATTTAAATGCTATTTCGGCAAGTGTAGTGGGTAATACTTTGACGCGCGAGTTAACAATAACTCCACCAAATGAATTAACTCCAACTATCTACAAAAATAAAATTAAGAAACTAGCAAAACAAAACAAATGGAAGCTACAGGAATACTCTATGTCAAAATTGAAGAAAATGGGCGCCGGTGCATTCTTTTCTGTTGGCCAAGGGTCTGAACCACAAGATGCTGCAATTATTAATTTAAGATATGAGCCTAAAGGGGCAACGCAATCTATCGCGCTTGTTGGTAAAGGGATATGTTTTGATACAGGTGGCCACAACCTAAAGCCAGCAAAGTATATGAGTGGTATGCATGAAGATATGAATGGCTCAGCGGTTGTTTTAGGAATACTTCAAGCAGCCACATTAGCTAAATTTCCAGTAAAGTTAGACTGTTGGTTAGCTATTGCTCAAAATCATATAGGACCAAAAGCTTATAAACAGAATGATGTTGTTCAGGCATTGAATGGGATGACTATTGAGGTTGTGCATACTGATGCAGAGGGCAGGATGGTTTTAGCTGATACTTTGACTTTAGCTTCTAGAAAAAAACCAAAAGCTATTATTGACTTTGCTACATTAACAGGATGTATGCATGTAGCGATGGGTGATCGCTACAGTGGAGCAATAAGTAACCGACCAGAATTATCATGTATGGCAATTGGGGCAGGTGCGGAAGCTGGAGAGAGAATTGCTGGATTCCCTTACGACGAGGATTATGAAGAAGACCTTGAAAGTAAGATTGCAGATATAAAGCAGTGCAATTTGGAAGGAGGCCCTGATCATATTCATGCTGCTAGATTTTTAGGAAGGTTCGTTGAGAATAATGTTCCATGGCTTCATATTGATTTATCTTCAAGTAATCGAAAGGGCGGCTTAGGGGCGGTATCTAGTGATGTAAATGGTTTTGGGGTTAATTTTGGATTAAAGATAATTCACCAAATCATGAAATTAAGATTTAAAATCTAAACTCTAAACCCTCGTAGTTCAACGGATAGAATAGGAGTTTCCTAAACTCTAGATACAAGTTCGATTCTTGTCGAGGGTACCATATTTGTATAGGCAACTTTAAAGAAAAAAGAATTAATCTTGCATGGTAAATTTATTTATTATGAGGCAGCCATTCTCCTCCATGCACGGCCAATCTGATTGCCGACCACATGATTTTAGGGTGATAATACTTCTTTTTACGCAATAATCATTACCTTCAATTTTTTCATAACTGCCACATTCTTCATTTATCGTAAAGCTTCCTGCTGTTAATATTTTTTGTGTGTTTGACGAAATTTCTGCGGAAAGTATATTTTGATATAGAGCCAAGAGTAGGAAAAAGAATACATTCTTCATAATTCTGGACTAGTCTCTATCAGATTATTTTATTAGTCTAGACTTGGTTCTGTTACGGTTAGAATTGATGTCACAGGGTCAGCACCCATCTTAACGGCGTAACCAGTACTTCCATCACTAGATAGATCAACACTTACTGAATCAGTTAGCTTAAATTCCAAACTAAATTGTGAGATTTTGGTTATTTTTTTTGGAGCCGTCCATTGAACCACCCAAAGCATTTTAGTCCCGTTTGTACAAGCAGTGGCCGCAGAATTATCGCTTTGTAATATTTTTGCTTCTGCTGTTCCATTACTCATAGTTCGACCTGCTCCACTATCCCAATATCCATCCCAACTACTACAGGCACCACTAAAAACGTTAATCACTTCATAACTAAAGCCTGGAGTTGCAGCAGCAGCAGTTCCACATTCAATCGTATTAGTATCAGGCGCATTATCTGTGGCGGTTGCATCATGAGTGTTGGTTGTATTATTTACAGTTTCATTTGTATAGTTAGTCACTTTATCTGCGATAGACCAACAAGTTGTCCCTGTGCCTGTGAGCCCTCGAAGTGCTTCAGAAAATGTTTCTGTATGCTTAATACCAAATCTGTTAGACATAACCCCAACCATATGAGTATAGGTTCCTGGTGGAATGTCAAAATCTCCAGTTGGAAGAGTCCCCTCGTTTGGCATCCTTATAACATGATCAACACCCAAAGCATTGTCAAGCATGAATGAGCATGAAGCGAAATTTGGGTCTTCACCAGCAGCATTTATTGGGTCGGCAGTACAGATACCAAATTTAAAGAATTTTATTAGATAGTTTTCTGGAATTTCCTGGCATTGATTGGCATCTTCGCCAGCCTCTTGACTTGAGTCAGTTACCATCGCTGAGCCACCATCAGCATCAACAATAATTGCGCCTGCTGCATTTCTTAAGCAAGTTGCTTGAGAAGCAGTAGCCATTGAGAGCATAAATAATAAAAGTATAAAAGTTGATGTTGTTCTAAGTGTCATTTTGTTTAAAATCCTCTAACCGTAACTGTTGAGCTCTTCTTCTGTTTATAAATTTTATTTTCTCGTCTTACCTTCTTAAGACGCTGGTCTGCCATGCTACCCATTTTGTAGGCATAACTTGTAAATATTGGCGTTTTCTCTTTTTTAAATGCTTGAATTAAATCGTATTCAAATTTAACAAAGTTGTCGGTGGGTTCACTAGAGGAGTATTGCCTATGCCCAGCTTCAATTGCAAAGCCTGGAATAACTGGTACCTCAGCTCTTAATGAGAGATCACTTCCTATTGAATCTTTTTCACCCCTTATTACGCTATGCCATCTAAATGCCCTTGCATAGAATGTAGCCCAATTCATGTAAGGTAAAGGAATCCCAATTTCAACATCAACACCGCCTAAAGAATGTTCATCTAATCCGTTAGCCCCAGCTTGCCAGCTGGTAGTTGCCCAATACCTATTAAAGTTAAGTTCGCCCACTGTAGTTCTTGCTTCTAGGCCTAAACTTGCCCTACCATGACGGTATGGATATTCTTGGTCATAAAAGGTATTTACACCAAGCAGTAATTTTTCATCAGCCACGAGGCGTCGATAGCCTAGCCCAAGGTTTAGAGTTGCTCGACCTGCATCGAGGAATACACTTCCTTGTGTAAACCAAGTATTTTTTATATCGTCAGGATCAGACAGGCCCTTTACTACGAGTATACTTGCGCTTGAAAGGTCATCAGGGGAATCAATACTTAATTCAAAGACGTCGAAATATTTTTCAAGATAGGAAGATGCAATGCCAACCGCTTCATCTTTAATAGCCTTTTTTGCTGCGTCCTTAACTTTTTCAGCATCAACCGAATTTACTTGGGTTGCAAATAAAGCTAATGCTATGAATATATATTTTTTAATATATTGAAAGTTCATACACTGATAATACACTGATAATATTACAAAATTAGTATTAAATTCATTACTGTAATATCAATAATTGAATTTCGTTGTTTTTTACCAACAAAAATAACTTAATAGATTTAAATAGGGCGGTTGATAAGCTACTTAGCTTGCTTTGTGTTGACTAGAGCCTTCTAACATCAATTTCCTTGATGAAGGTGACTCTAAACTAATTTTCCCAATTACTCCGCTTCGGTAGTCATTAATAAAGGTAATCGCTGCTTTCAGGAGATCAAACTTTTTCCCTTTCATAACGAAGTTCCTTGAGCTTGCAATATGCCTTAGAAATTCCTCATCAGATGGTATAGGACTTTTAAAACTATATTGATTAATTAATAGTTCTGGATATTTTTCTTTAAGCGTGTCGCTCAGTGCTAATGCAGTTTCAATTTCGTCATAAGCATTAATGCCGATAGAATGCGAAGCTGCTAAGAAAAGTCCATCTAGTTCATTTGTTATTTTTGGCCACATCATTCCAGGCGTATCTGTGAGCACCATGCTGTTGTTTATTTCAATTCTTTGTTGCATTTTGGTCACTGCTGGAACATTACCAACCTTTGCAATCCTTTTATTTTTTAAAGCATTAATAATGGTCGATTTACCTACATTAGGTACACCCATAATTAACATTCTTAGGGGTTTCACGCTTGTTCCTCTGTGCGGGGCTAATTTTTCACAATGCAATAAAATTTGCTTAACATCGCTAGTTTTTTTTGCTGACAAACTAATTGCATTTATTTTTGGTTGGGAGTTGAAATAACTAATCCATTGTTCAGTGACCTTTGAGTCAGCAAGGTCGGCTTTATTAAGTACTTTTAGATGGGGTCTTTGTCGCGCTGAGCGAATTGATTCAATTAATGGGTTAATTGAGCTGCCAGGAATACGAGCATCCAAGACTTCAATGATGACGTCATTAAATTCCATAGCTTCTTCTGCTTTTTTCTTAGCAGAGGTCATGTGTCCTGGATACCACTGAATGCTCATTAAATCATCCTAGTAAAAAATTTATATTATGCAATTATGACCTATTAAAGATTAAGGTAAACTATTGGAATGCAAAAGCTAGAAGATATAAAACCTCAGCAATCAATCGAATTATTGAAATCACTTCACATTCTAACCCGTGATGGGAAAATTAATCAGGATTCTCGAAGAAAGTTAAAGCAGGTTTATCATCTATATAATTTTGCTGAGCCAATTTTGGAGAAAATTAAAAAAGACAATGAAAAATTCTTAATTGTTGATCATGGTTGTGGAAAGTCTTATTTGGGCTTCATTTTATATGATCTTTTTATTAAAAATACGTTAGGCTCTGTAACTGGAATTGAATCTAGAAATGAATTAATTGAGAATACAAAAGATTTAGCAAGTAAATTAAAGTTTGAACGCATGTCTTTTGTTAACTCTAAAATAGCGAGGTCTAAGGAATTAATTCTTAATGACGTAGATATGGTAACCGCACTTCATGCATGTGACACAGCCACTGACGATGCTATTCGTTTTGGGCTTGAAAGGAAAGCGAAATTCATGTTGCTAGTCCCCTGTTGTCAGGCAGAAATTGCTAAACACTTAAGAAGGGATAAAGCCCAATCTTTAAAAAAACCATTGGCAGAACTTTGGAGGCATGGAATTCATACAGTTGAAATGGGAAGCCATCTAACGAATGTCTTGCGTTGTTTATTGTTGGAATCTCAAGGCTATAAAGTTACAGTGACTGAGTTAGTTGGATGGGAACATTCAATGAAGAATGAATTAATCATTGCGGAATACATTGGATCAAAAAAAGGAAATGCAATTGAGAGAATTGATAATATACTTAAAGAGTTTAATTTACAGGCTCTTAAGTCAAGGTTTAATTTTAGTTAAAAATCGAGCTAGGCTATGAAATATTTTCTTGTAACACAGCATTCAAATTAATTTAAATTCTACTCTACCAATGCAAAATAAAATTATACAAAATATTGTCTTTCCAAAAGAGCTTCCAGTAAGTCAGAGAGTTGAGGATATAAAAAAAGCAATTACCGACAATTCAATCGTCATTATCTGTGGCGAAACAGGTTCAGGTAAGACCACGCAGTTACCAAAAATTTGCTTAGATCTTGGCCGTGGTATGAAAAAAATTATTGGCCATACTCAGCCCAGACGGATTGCGGCCCGCTCAGTTGCTACTAGAATATCTGAAGAGTTAAAAAGTGATCTAGGTGGATTGGTAGGCTATAAAGTAAGGTTTACGGATAAAGTAACTAAAGCCTCGTCTATAAAAGTCATGACTGATGGTATTTTATTAGCCGAAACGCAAAATGACCCTTTATTGAAAAAATACGATACCTTAATTATTGACGAAGCACACGAGCGCAGCTTAAATATTGATTTTTTACTAGGGTACTTAAAAAATATTTTACCAAAACGCCCAGACCTAAAAATAATTATTACAAGTGCAACTATTGATGTAGATAAGTTTTCTTCTCATTTTAATGACGCCCCTATTATTCAAGTTTCAGGACGGACATTCCCTGTCGAAATTTTATACAGACCATTAAGAAAAAAAACAAATGAGGACTTAGAGGATATTGAAGGTGCAGTCTTATCCGCAATCCATGATTTAGATAATCAAATAGGAGATATTTTAATATTTTTGCCTGGTGAGAGGGATATTCATGACATAAAAAGGTTCTTATCTGATCAGCTAAATAGTCAATTTGAAATTTTGCCTTTGTATTCTAGGCTCGCTATCAAGGAGCAACAAAAGATATTTAAACCCAGTGGGCTAAGACGAATTATTCTAACTACCAATATTGCAGAAACCTCATTAACTGTTCCGGGTATTAAATATGTTATTGATGTTGGGCTCGCAAGAATTGTCCGCTATAGCCCGAGATTAAAGATAGAGCAATTATTAATTGAAAAAATCTCACAAGCTTCAGCAAATCAAAGAGCAGGTAGGTGTGGGCGAGTTGCTCCAGGGATATGCATTAGACTTTATGAAGAGGAAGATTTTAAAACACGCTCTGAATTTACAGATCCTGAAATAATGAGGACTTCATTAGCTTCAGTCATCCTTAAGATGTCCTCATTAAATTTAGGAGCTGTAGATCAGTTTCCTTTTTTGCAGCCACCCATCTATAAATTTATTCAAGATGG
>Ga0302126_10002239_pt1 | contig 11185 bp, 7 predicted proteins | sample CB4_20m_MG_FD_203108 | JGI IMG/M metagenome (GOLD analysis project Ga0302126, IMG submission 203108) | Marine microbial communities from Western Arctic Ocean, Canada - CB4_20m | ecosystem: Environmental > Aquatic > Marine > Oceanic | place: Canada: Western Arctic Ocean | collected 2017-09-24 | reverse complement strand
CGTTGAAGCCGTTGAAGCCTTTAAAGTCGTCGTCAAAGTCGAATCATCTGCCGCCGCTGCTCGTGCTCTTACTCGTTGCGCAGAACGATGAGAGGGCAGAGTAGGGTGCCAAAGTGAAACTGATGATGATGATGTCCCTCTTCTTCTTCTTCTTCTGCTGCTACAACGACTACTATTATTACTACTATTATTGTTATTATTATTATTATTCTTGTCTTTGTTCAAAGCAGATGATGTGGTACTACTGTACTGCATCATCTTCATCATAATCATCATAATCTTTCAAAACACAGTCGCGCGTGTCTCTATGTATAGTGTTATCCCTTCGACTTCCCTCCTACTGATGTGTGAAGTGAACAAAAACAGACACGGCAGAATAGAAGTATTCTCACAGGTTCTCTCTCAATCAATCAATCAATCAATCAAACAATCACGCACGCACGCACGCACACGCACTGTCTGTCTCTCTGTGTGTGTGTGTTACGAACTACTACTACTACTACTACTAACGATTTTGCTCTTTTCTGATGATGAGGAGGAGGAGGAGGAGGAGGAGGATGGAACTTCTTTTAGGTTGTTTTTGCAGCAATTTCTGCTTGCTGATGGTCGCCCAATCATCACGTAATAAAATCTTCAATCAGCAGCAGCAGCAGGAGCGCGGAACATAATAATAATAAGAATAACATAATGGTCGCTTCTGATGAGAACTTACAGTACGAAGCGCTGCCGCAACGCGACAGTCGAACGAGAGATGGGAGGATTAAGACAGAGAAATTGAAGAGACAAAAAGTAGAAGCAAAACACGCAGTAGCAGAAGAAGCGAAAGAAGATTGGACGATTAGAACGGCGAAAAACGAACAGAACGAAGAAGTCGAGGACGATACTGAACACGTGAAATTCGAACCAGGCAGGACGATCGTGAGTTATTACATCAATACTACTACTACTACTACAAATAATAATAATAATAATAATAATAATAATAATGAACGTAAACAACAATATGAATATAAAGATCACACGGCTGATATACAAATAAGAAGCTGGGGGAAGTCGACCGCGATAGCGTTTGCGTGGGCCGCTTTAGGGATGTTTGATTACATGACCCCGTTAGAACAACTTCCGATGGAACCGAAAGTATATAGACGGTTCGAATGTTCGGCGCATGATTTGAAATCGTTACTATTTGCGTTTTTGGACGAATTATTATTCTTATTTCACACAGAACAGGTAATATGTACGAAAATACAAATTCTAGAGTTCACCAGAGGGTACGACGATAAGACCGAAAACGAGGAATGTTGGACGATTAAGGGGATCGTTGCTGGAGATTTGTTCATCGATGGCGTACACGAACAAGGCACGGAAGTGAAAGCGATAACGTATAGCGAAATGCAAATTCACGAAAACGCTAAAGACGGATCGTGCGAGGTTTTTGTCATCGTGGACATATAATAATTTTTTTTTCATTCGCAATATAATTGATGCGCGCGGTTGCGGCAAATTAGTAAATTAATAAATTAACAAACTGTCAGCGATTAACCATCATAAAGATATAGAACAATTACGCAATTATAGAATTATTTAAAATAGCCGTAGATTTTAATTTATGAACGATGCGTTCGAGCCATTCTAATTTGAACTCCTTCTCGAGAGGGAATAAATGGTTCGCTCCGTTTATGATTTCGAGGTTAAACTTGCCAGTGGTCATTGTTTCCCATTTTTCAACCATTTCTTTAGAAATCATGCGATCCTTATTTCCAGAGAACGCGGTGATTTCGAAATCGAAAGCTTTTTCGGCGAGTGTGTTTTCGTATTGATCGAATAACGAAAAGTCCGCTCGCATCAGAGGATGGTAAATTTTCCAAATCCCGGTAAAGACGACTTCGCCGACGTCCCATTTTCTTGCTTCGTCTTTGAACTCGTCTTCGGACAAAAACTTCCCAACACGCCATGGACGAACGTTCTTCTCAATCGTCGGTGCTGGAAAGTTGCTCAAGAACGCGTGTAATGGTTCTCTTATTTGAAATCTTTGTTTTAAAACCTGAACGAGATTCACGGAAACCCACGTGCCGACCGAATGACCGATTATTATCCAATCAGTATCAACGAGTTCATTAGCGATCACTGAAGCTAATTCATGACAGACGGTCTGAATCTTTGGCTCGTCCCAAGGTTCGCTCCTGCGATTTGCACGTCCTGGAAGTTGAACGCTTAACATCTCGCACTTATTTTGTTTACAAAACTCTAAAAGTGGACTCGTGATCTTCCTTTCACCTAATCCTTCTAAAGTGAACAAATCTTCCGCGTTACCGGCGTTTGCGAAACAAACGACTTTTAAGCGACATTTATTGTCATCACCGCTTAACTTAGTTCCACTTCTTTGTAATCCTGGGAACCATTTCTTGAACGTTTCTTGATCGACAACTTCGGTCGCGGTATTCATTTTTTTGTTTTTGATTTTAAATGAATAAATAGTTTTTTATATTAATTTAATATGCGTTTTTTTTCGACACGCGTTGTAAGGTGGCTGTTGGTCTCATTAGTATACAACAAACGAACAAACGAACAAACGAACAAACTAAGTAATGATCATCATATTATCACCGGCGAAAACATTACAGATACCGTTACCGCAATCACTCTTACTCACTAAGCAAGTCGTTCTTAGTACTACACAAACTATTAATAATAATCAAAATAATAATCAAAATAATAAACAAGAACAAGAAGAAAAACAATCGATGATGCACGAATTGTTATTGAAAGAACTGCGTGAGATGACGCAATCTCAATTGCAGAAAACGTTAGGTGTATCCGAAGCGATTGCTAGAGAGAATAAAGAGAGATATTTGAAATGGAACGAACAAAAACAATATCCATCAGCGTTCACATTCGATGGCCCTGCCTATAAAGCTTTAGATTGTAAATCAATGACTGTGCAAGAGTTGGCATACTTACAGAAACATTTAAGAATTATAGATCCTTTACATGGTCTACTGAAACCATTAGACTTGATTAAACAATATAGATTAGAAATGTCGACTAAGAATTTGAAAGCTACCGAAAGTACTGCGTCGTCTTTAGCAAAGTTTTGGTCGACGTTGATGACTGAACAGATCATCAACGATTTGAAAGACGAACCGAAACCGGAGAGGTTCGTCTTAGATTTAGCTTCGGAAGAATATTCAAAGGCTATAGATAAGAAACTTTTAGAGGCAAATGATGTCGGATATTTTCGAATGATCATCGAAGGAGCGACTTATGATGGAAAATACGGGCGAGGCTGCGCCGCTCGATTTTGCGCAACATCAAAAGCGAAAACGAGAGAAGATTTAATCAAATTCACGGGCGACGACAATGCTGGGAAATTATGGAAATTTAATCAATCGAGCAATAAAACGGTTGAAGGTAAATCGATTTGCTTTTCGTTTCATAATAAAAAAAGCGATGGCGGACCGGCGACGAAGAAAAAACACAAGACGAAATAAAAACATACATTTACTACGGTATGCATACAACACAATTTATTATACAATTACTACGAACGCATATAAATTCTTTTTTATTATACGAAGTCGAGCTCGCGTTGCCGTTCCGAACCACTAATTTCTAAACACATCCATTCCACGGCTTCTTTCAATCCTTGTCCAGTAAACGCGCTCGCGCCGATGACGACGTGTCGTTTATTATAACTATTACTATTCGTCTCTAATTCGTAACGACGATTTGAGCACGGAATACTTTCAAACGCGGTTTTAACCATTTGCATTCCTTCCGGTCCGCTCTCGTCTATTTTATTCGCCACGATTAATATCGGCGCATCTCTTAAATCTTCATTCTCTAGGACAATCTTCTTAAAAATCGCTTTCGCTTCGTCTATTCTTTGTTCGTCTACAGAGTCTACTATGAACAGAACGCCGTGCGAATCGCGATAATATTTCAACCAAATCGGTCTTAATCGTTCTAAACCACCTAAATCCCAAAACGTCCACTTACAATCGAATTGTTCCAATTTCGCTACGTTCAATCCAACCGTCTGCTTTATTTGCCCCTCAGGTATTGGTTTAATAGAACCTTCAGAGAAGATCTCCTTCATTCTCTCAAGAACGTTCGTCTTACCCGCGCGATCTAAACCGATTAAGAGAACTCTGAACTCCCGTTTTTGGAACATCGGGAATTGTTGACACAGTTGAGCGATGATCTGCGTAAACATTTTTCTTCTTGTTGTTGTTGTTGTTGTTGTTGTTGTTTTTATGATTATTATAGTTTTGTGAGCAAAATTATCACAAAAACGTGATGCAGATGAGTGAGTGAGTGAGTGTGATATTTGTTATACCAGATTATGGTACGAATCATGCAATAAATTAATAGTGTTTTTTTGTGAGGACGTGGTAGACATTTAAAATGGTCGCGAGGAAGTTAATCACAATTGGTTATTAATTGCTTATTATTGTGATCAATTTGATCAAAATTGTTATGGCGAATAATGCTTCTGACGTCTGAAGCTGTTCATTTTTTTGTTCTCTGATGCATCAGTCTGCATCACTTTGTCAGTTTGTGCGCGCGCGCTCGTTTTTGCACGAACAGTTTCGGGTGATTTTCATATTATCTATTTTTGTGTCCATCATACGTTGCTATTAAGGTAGGACAAAGCAGTGTATCACGTTATTAATAGTAATACATAACAGTAACAGTAATAATAATAATAATACGTAATAATAATCAAATACTAATTGAAAATTATTATTACGCGGTATTATAAATCATCGCGATGACTACTGCTGTAACTCTTACTACTGCTACTGATGCCGATGCCGTTGAAGAAACTGTTGATAATGAACAAACAGTAGTGTTACGAACGAATCAGAGCAATAACGGTAACAATAACAACAAAAGTATTGGCAACAGGTTATCAGAGTTAAGGGAGGAGTTAGATTCTTTGAAAGAATTATTGGACGAAGAGACCGAGTTAAGAATGAAATATGAACAAGAGAACGAATCTTTACAACTAGAGAACGCAAAGTTAGAGGACGATCTTTCAAAGTGCGAAGAAGAAGAGGAGAAGACTTATAGGAAAGCGTTAGAGTTCAAAGAGAGCTTGAAAGAACTGACGTCAGTGCAAGAACTGAATAAGGAACAACTGTTGAAAATAACGAAACAGGACGAACGCGTTCGACTATTACTAGAACAAATCAAAGAAATCGAGAAGAGAGATATGAAGAAAGTACTCGAAAGAGAACAACACATCGAAGAGTTCAAGGAAGATATTAAGAAAATCCACGAAGAAGAAATGGGAGAGTTAAAGGAGAAGTATTTACGGGAGCTCTATCGCATCGAAGCAGAGCACGAGGAAAGATTTCAAGAAATGAAACACATGCTCGAACAAGAGATCGAGGAAACGACCACGAAGTTAACTAAAGAACTTGAAGAGACGCGTACGAAGTTAACGATAGAGATTGAAGAGACGCGTTCGAAGTTAACGAAAGAGATTGATTTCTATCGCGAAAGAGCGGAACGTCAAAATTTGGAACACGCGTTCGAGATTGAACAAATGAAAGAAATGCACGCAATCGAAACTTTCGAACAACAAGAGAGGACGTATAATCGCGAGCGAGAGGTTATATTCCTCGTCGAAAAGACTTCAGAGAGATACGAGGAAACTTTAGATCACGTGCGCGAGTTGAGGAGATTGATCGATAAATGTGCGGTGCAATTTCCTGCAGTGAACGATATATTCGAGAACGAAATACGTACGTATAGACCGGACACGACTGGGAAGAGGTTGGAAACCGCTACGTTGGCCTTGAAATTATCCGCGAGAGTCCCAGTTCCTCCTTTACGAAAAGAAGAGGAGAAGAATAAGAAAACGACGCGAGAACAAGAAGAAGAAGAAGAAGAGACTAAGCTTACTAAAAAAAACGACGAAACTGATAATAATATTAATAATAACGGCGGCGGCGGTGGATTGTATGACTACATCCCATCATTCAGTTTTCCGAGTTTTTTTTGATTATTATTATTATTACTACTGCTATCGTATTGTTATTATACGTTTAAAATTGCACACCCAAACTGTTTCTAAAGTCGCCTTGCACTTTTATCACGAAACAAGAACTGATGATGATGATGATAGTAAATTTAAATTCTTCCCCGCCATCAATAAAAAGATATTTTTTGCGTATCTTCTTTACATATTATTCATACATTTATCACATATAATAATATATCACGGGAGCGAGCGAGCACTCGCTCGATTGATTGATTAGACAGACAGAGATTAAAAAAATGTTGTGCTGTAATCATTCATTCTATTTCGTTAATAGTAAAACTGTAATAAAACGATCTTCTTCTTCTTCACCGAAATTAAATAGGACGACGACGAAAGCGATGGCGAGTAGTTTTACTGATAATAATAATACTATTAATAATACTATTAATAATAGCACTGAGCAAACTTTGATTATTATGGACGAAGAAGAAGAAGACCAACGACGACGACAACAACAACAACACAATAATAGTAGTAGTAGTAATAATAATAATAAGATTGAATTAATATGCGGCTATGAAAACGCGATTATGAATTTAATCAAAGAAATTGACAATACATTCGCAAACGACGAGATTCAAATTTCCGTATACGTCTTCGAAGATGGAACATCGACCGAGAACGTCATTAAGAGTTTACGAAGGGCGTTAGATAGAAAGGTTTGCATAAAGATTAAAGTAGACGGATCGCCGGTGTCTAAGTTCACGCGTTGGTGGGAACGATCGACGACGTTGGTTTCAAAGTTGAGAGAATTAGAGACAGAGTGGGATAATAAGGAGGAATTCATGTTAACAGAGTCGACGGTTCCAACGCATGCGAAATATGCAACGTTTAGACGTAAAACCAATAATGGAGGAGTAGATACGGGGATTTTAGGCGGCATTAACATAGGCGATAGATTTACAAATTGGCGCGATTTCACAGTTCAAGTCACTGGAAAAGCTCTCGTCGAACAATTGACCTCGAGTATTAACGATAAAGAGCAAATCTTAAGCAGTAGTAGTCGTAATCAAAACTGGACCGTGGAGGATACTCGAAATAGGACAACGGAGACGAAATTTGTTTCGAACAATCCAACAGGGATGTCGTTTTTATCTTTTTGTTTCCCTCAAATGTTCTATTTTCCAGGTCAGTTTGATGTGAAAAAATCGTTCGAAGCGATTTTGAACGATTCATCTTTTGATGATTATACTTTTTCAATCGCGTATTTAGATTCATCGGGCGTTCGAATGATTCGAAAAATTTTAGATAGAAATGCATCGGTTACGATATGTATTCCCGAGAGTCCGAACGTTTATCATCACGCGAATAGGAAAGCTTTAGCAAAACTCAAGAAAGTACACGAGTTAATAAAATTAAGGTCGAAAACATCGGCGCCAAGTTTGCGAATCAAAATGTTGCCAGACATGTTGCACGCTAAAGCTTTTGTAGCGAAAAGTACGAACGATCCGGGAAATAAAATAGCCACTATTGGTTCCTGTAATTTCCGTCAAAGAAGTTTTAGTCAATTTCAAGAGTTGAATATCATCTCGCGCGATGAACGATTCGTTACTGAGCTAGAAAACGAACTCAACTCAATATGCTTTGGCTCGTTCGATTGCGACTATGAAGAAGATTTCTTATTCGATGAACCTCGCGCGTCGATGGAAGAGTTTTTTGGTTAGTTTTTAAATCAATTATTCCTACACGCATACTTACTACGTTGGCACATATTTCAATTACATTCATTTTTAGCGCATTTTTTTCAAAGGAGGAGAAGAGATAAATGCGATGAAAAAAACGCTCAATTTCTCTGGTTTCAATAAGTAAGATAAAATTTAATTTACTCAAAGAAAATATTCATCCAACAATGCGCGTCTTTATATATACCTAATATATTATCAATGGAAAGAGTATATGTATGATGATGAGAGTATCTATAATACTTTTCTTATGCGCAAATACCCTATGTTTGTATCGCACGTTGGTCAACGCTGCCGTATTCAATGGTGATATTTTTGTAAATTATGATCTCGATCTTTTAAGTGGTGTTCCTTCTTTCCGTCTCGTCGTCTCGAGAGATAACGATGACGATGACGAAAACACGTTAGCAAAATCATCATCGATATCTATGGAATATATTTTAAACAATATTACGCACATCAACGGAAAACTATCTTTTTCAGGAAGAGGAGGCCGAGGCTTTGTTTTCAAAAAACTTTCTTTCGTGGGGGAGGTCGAGATTGAAAACTTCGAATCGGATGGCGAAACGTTTGACTCGCTATTATACATAAACGGTAACGTTACAATTCGTGACAGTGTTCTAAATACGAACAGATTCGCCTTTGCAAGAAATGTACGAACAATACGCGGTTCGGTTGTATACGAACATACTGACGAGGAGAACACGTCTTCGGCAATAATATTAAGAAACGTGTTCATGAACGTCGAGAGTATCGGCGGCAATGTAGAGATTCGAAGTAGTAGTAATACTAGCGGCCTAGAGCGAATAGAGTCCACGGCATTTCCAAGTCTTGTGACAGTTGGGGGATCGTTTTTAATAAACTCGACGACTTTGCAAACTATCGAAAATGGTGCGTTTAGGCAATTGAATCGTATAGGACGTGATTTCATAATTCGCTCAGACGTTTTAAAATCAATTTCGAATTTTCAAGCGCTTCAAGTCGTCGAAGGTTTACTTGATTTACAATTTGCAGTTTCGTTAGAATCTCTTGATGGAATGCAGAACTTAAGACGCGTCGGTTCGGGTGATATTAAGTTACCAAACGACCTCCTCAAAGGAGAGTTTGGCTTTTGCGGCAACATCCGCCCGCTAGAAGAAGATACAAATAATAATATTACGAAAGTAGTGATTACCCATCGCTGCTTTTATGATAATTATAAATTCTGTCAGAATGTTATTCGAAACGTTCCAAACGCGTATAGGTGCGTAAACACCATCGCTACCGTTATTACTACAAATCAAAACTTGCGAAAGTTTTCTCGTCTTCTAGAAGTGTCCGGTGAGGTTTTATATTTACAAGCGCTCCAAAAACCGCTGACAATATTTGCTCCAGTCGATTCCGCGTTTCTATACCTTCGTGGCGACAATAATAATAATAATGATACGAATTCACAGACGTTCTCTGAAGATTTAGCCGTTTTGAAAAGCGTCGTTCGCGCGCACTCGTTTTCAACAGAACTTCGAGACGTTTACGATGGCGAGAGATTAATATCGAAATTAGGTGAAGAAGAGACACTCCAAATTCTTCTTTCAAGAGACGGCAGTAAACTAAGTTTTAATAACGCAGATTTAAAAGTTGCGCACGCCGTTGAAGTGCAAAGACAGCAGCAAGCCTTTTTGACAACCGCGCAACAGCAACTATTAACGTCACCGATTGATTCAGTAGTGTGCGATACTTTCTTCAGAAGTAGAACGGGCGCCTCGGAAAGTAGCGTTTTAAGTGCTAAATTTTGTTCTCAAAGAAGTATTGCACGGATTAGCTTGCGCTCGATTGATATCTTGCCTTACGATGAAAATGATGCTTATACAAATGCTACTACTACTACGAATACTAATATAAACGATAGTGGTGGTAGTAATATATACGTAAATTTATATTCGACATCGTGCTTGGATAGATGCGGTAGCTTTTCAATCGATTCTTCTGCGTCGTGCAGTTGCGACGAAGCCTGCAAACAAAATGGTGACTGCTGCGGAGATTATAGTTATTTCTGCTCGATTCAATACTTCTTGAGTCGTGCGGCACCGGCGACGTCGTCAAACCGTTTATTATCATCAACATCGTCAACGTCATTCAAAACCAGCCGTGATTTCTCATCCAGTGCTGGAGAATCAGAGAGAACCGCGCTTGTTATAAAACCAAACGCTCTGGAAGCTTATAACGGCGTATGTCACTTCGTCGACAGAGTTTTACACCCTCTATCCAGGTATCAGTCGAAGAATTTGTTGATGTACACGGCGGCAAAAAAAGCGACGGGCGGGGGAAACGGAGAAACTGATCTTTCGTCAAAGCCACCGCCTCCTCCTCCTCCAAGACCACCGCCGGCGCCGCGACGCGTCACGAGTGTTGAAATGCTTTTTTCAACGCGACCGCCTCCACCGAGCGCTTCAGCCGCATTGAGATCCCCGCCGCCCCCTCCTACATCATCTTCAACAAAACCTCCCCCAGCGCTTACATCGACGCCGCCTCAGTCATCATCATCACAACAGCCTCCTTCTTTCTTTCAACCTCCTCCTCCGCCGCCGATTATTACAACACCTTCAACTGGAAGTTGTAAAGTACAATCGCCAAATATTTGTGGACTTTGCGACTATAGCGATGAATCGAGTATCTGTTGTTGTGACAGCATGTGCGTGACGACGGGAGATTGCTGTCAGGACTACTCGTCTGCTTGTATATAAAAAACAAATTATTATTACTCTTTTCTTCTGTGACCGATCTTCCGCGCTGGATTACCTGCCCATATTTCAAATTCAGGAACGTCCTTCGTTACAACTGATGCGATGCCAATAACTGCGCTTGAGCCAATTACAACGCCATCTACTATGCTACAATTCGCACCGATCCACACATCTTCTCCGATTTCTATTCCTCTTGAGCTCACTTTTTGCTCGCGTATTGGTATCTCTAAGCAATCGAACGAATGATTAAAAGCGAACATGGACGTGTTCGGACCTATGCGAGTATTTTTACCAATAGAAATTCCTTTCTTCCCGCCTTCGAAATGACATCCTTGATTGATTGAAACGAATTCGTCTACGGTAATAGGTCCGTGTAAGTAACAATTTGTGGCTATTCTGGCGTGATCTTTAATCACAATAGCCCTCGACGGTTCGGCGAATATGCTCATTCTGTCATCAGAGATGAATATATCGTCTCCAATGAACTCGATAGTTTCCATATCCATCAGGTTTCTTTGCCACGCTCGTTGCCATTCGTTGTGATGGACAAAATGCTTTTCTATGTCATATAACCATGGCATGGAGTTAATCCTCTTTCGTTTCTGAGCTTTATATTTATCGTTATTATCATTATTCGTCTTCGTCTTCGTATCAGTATTAGTAGTATTAGTAGTACTAGTCACCTTACTGCTGCTTTTATAAACATAGTTAATAGTAGTCAAAAATGA
>Ga0302126_10002233_pt1 | contig 11203 bp, 9 predicted proteins | sample CB4_20m_MG_FD_203108 | JGI IMG/M metagenome (GOLD analysis project Ga0302126, IMG submission 203108) | Marine microbial communities from Western Arctic Ocean, Canada - CB4_20m | ecosystem: Environmental > Aquatic > Marine > Oceanic | place: Canada: Western Arctic Ocean | collected 2017-09-24 | reverse complement strand
AAAGCATTAAAAGTAAATAAAAGTGAAATTAATGCTTGCACCAACTCAAAACAACGCACAGTCTTATATCGTAAACAAATTACTAATGGAAAATAAAAACATACTACAAGAAATCCAGTCAGAGCTAAAGGCTCCGAAGGGACAGCGCAATAACTTTGGCAACTACCAATACCGTAGTGCCGAGGATATTTTAGAAGCAGTCAAGCCCATCCTAGCTAAGCACAAATGTGCGCTGGTTATCAATGATGAAATGGTTGAAGTCGGGAGTCGCATCTATGTGAAATCCACTGCAATGCTAGCACTTGAAAACCAACCCTTCGCAAGCGCCACTGCCTTTGCTCGTGAAGCCGAGACAAAGAAGGGCATGGACGATGCGCAGATTACTGGTGCTGCTAGTTCATATTCAAAAAAATATGCACTAAATTCACTATTTGCTATTGACGACACCAAGGACGCTGACTTTAGTAATAAGCATAACAACAACTCTTCAGTTACCAAGAAGGTAGCTACAACTAACAACGAACTAATATAGTAGACTATAATCATGGAAAAACAATACGACAATACAGACCGAGGTGCATTATTCAAAAACGACCGCAAGGAAAAAGATACTCATCCAGATTTGGGTGGCACTCTTAATGTGGGCGGCAAGGAGTATTTCATCAACGCATGGAAGAAAGAATCCAAGGCAGGTGCAGGATTCTATTCCCTATCAGTTAAGCTGAAAGAGCCCAAGGAGGATACAGGCACTGTAGCTAGCTCAGAACCCTTTTAACCCTTTGCTTGGGTAGCAAGGCGTAGTGATCGGCGGGACAAAGTTGTGGTATTCTTTGTCCCGCTTTTTTGCTTTATAAACCAAATATAAAAACACATAATGATTTCATCAGACAATTCAATTTTACCATCCAGCGGATCAATGACTAACTTCTCTACGGGAGCCGTAAGAGACGCAATGCAGGGCAAGGGCTTTCCATCACTGATCCCAACGTGCGCACTAAAATCCCTAGCTAAGCGCTTTGAGGATGGAGCCACTAAGTACGGCAGAGATAACTGGCAGAAGGGTATCCCAATCTCTCGCTATTGTGATGCCGCACATCGCCACCTATGGGCACTGCGTGACGGACAAACAGACGAAGACCACTTCGGTGCTGTGCTCTGGAATATAGCTTGCTGGCAAAAAACAAAAAATATGATTGACTCTGGTATCCTTCCAGAGGAACTTAACGACATCTAACCCACATAACACTATGAAAGATTACATTGATAATTACAGAGAAGCATACGACAGAGAGTTTTTAGACGAGGGAGACGAGGACATCCGCAAGGCATTCTGGAAGACAGCACGCATAGAAATTAACGGTGCAAAAAGAGTTGGACTAATTCAAGAAATGGGTATTGACGAGTATCTGGAATCCAACTACAAACCTTACTCGAAAGTCTCAGAGGAAACACGCAGAGTAATTCAAGGTAGCGACATTATCCCAGCTAGGCTGCTAGCAGATCACTTCAAAGTTTCGCTTTCAGCCATACATAAAATTAGAGCCAACCATAAGAAACAGTAACAACCCAACAACCCAAATAAAATACCATGAACGAACTAAACGCAATTGAAGCAGAGGAATCCATACTAGCTAGCTGCATCTCCGACTTGGACGGTGCAGTCTACGACGAGTTATCAGCCATCATAACGAAGGATGATTTCTACAGCAATAAGAACTCATCTATATTTGATAGTATCGGGAAGATCATCAACAACAAGGATGAGATCAACGAGGTGAATGTAGCTAACCAACTACGCAGCATCAATATGCTGGACGAGGTTGGTGGGTTGATTCGCATCATGAGCATTATGGATTCCCCTTGTACCCCACTCGCTGGGCGTGCTGCGGCTAAGATCGTTCTAGGTAAGAGTAGAGCTAGACAGCTAGCTAGGCACTACAAGCTACAGCTTGAGTCCCTAAATGAGAATGCTGACACCAGTGACGTTGCCTCCAAGACTGAGGCTGAAGTCCGTAAGATCATGGATGCCAGTGCCAATGCGGATAATACCCTGTCCGCTGCGGCAAGCGATCTAAAGACTAGGCTTCACAGCATCTCAGACGGAACATACGTATCCAAGAAGATATCCTTTGGTATCCCTCACTTGGATGAGAAACTAGACGAGGGTGGCATTGCACAGGGTGAGGTCTGTGTGATAGCCGCCCCTACATCCTGCGGAAAATCCCAGTTGGCATTGAACTTTGTTCTTAGGAACTCAATCTCCAGCAGTATCCCATCAGCTATCTTTAGCTTTGAGATGCCAGCACAGCAGTTGACCAAGCGCATGACGCAGACGTGCTCCGCAGTTAATCTAAAGAAGTACGTGGACAAGAGCATCACTCCCCATGAGATGACGCTAGTGGATGAATCCATCGACAAGATTGGCAGAGCCCCTATCTATACAGTTCACCATGTCCGTGGCATCGATGACCTGCGCTCCAAGGCACGATCCCTAAAGCGCAAGCACGGCATAAAAGCAATCGTCGTGGATTACTTGCAGTTGATCCCCTTCAATCCAAACATCAGTAAGCACGAGGGCATCTCGCAGGCATCCCATGGCATCAAGCAGATGGCAATGGAGTTAGACGTAGCTGTCATTCTATTAGTTCAAGTCAACAGGACGGGTGCTATGCGGGACACTGGACTTGTGCTCTATGACCTAAAGGACTCTGGTGATATTGAGAATGATGCGGACATCGCTTTGCTAATGTGGCCAAAGGGTGGCAACGCAGATAGCTGCAAGGCAGTGGACTCCAATGGAGTTAGCTACCTAGAGATGGACTACAACGTAGCCAAGAACCGAGAGGGAGAGCGTGACCTAAAGGGACGCTTCAAGTTTATCAATCACATCGGACGCTTTCAGTAGTAGGTACTATGGACATTCAGTAGAAACCCGTGATGCTGGGGAGCATCGCAACTACGAACACCAACCCCTTCGTCCCTCATTAACGTGAGGTGACGGAGGACACTTTAATTAGCTATTTCCAAAATGGAAAGAACTGGAAACAACCAGCCCAATAGGGCGCACACATTATGAATGAAGAAACTAAAGTATGGGTCATATCCGTCGATGAAGACCCGATGCCGTGGGAAGACTGGGACTTACCGCATTCCGTATTCACTGGGACTGAAAAAGATGCCGAATCATACAGGCTAGGACTAGAGGCAAACAACCCTAAAGAATGGCTATGGTCGATGTGCTCGACTCAGGTCAACACAATCAACTCAGCCCAGTAGGGCGCACACAACAAATAAAAATAAAATGAACATAACAACAGCAGTACAATACTTGGAATCCAAGGAATCCTCCATACTCCCCACTGAGTTTGAAAAACTAGCCGCCAAGGTTAAGTCGGACATCAGTAATAATGCATTTGGCTCGCTACTGGTTTTTCCCATACAGAAAAAGAAGCAAGTGAGATCCAATAGCTTTAACGAAGTAAAGGGTTTAGAGGCAGTTCAAATCGTCAATTCCCATAGGGACAAGGGCATGACAGCTCACGAAGCATGTAAATTAGCTGGACTCAGCCACTCTACGTACAGAGACTGGTGCGACAGACTTAGAGTTATCTACGTAAAAAAACATTAAAATGAGCACTGAAACCCAACCATCACTTTCCAGTATCCTACGAGAGCTAAAGGATGACTTAATCTATTTCCGTGGAGAGAATCTACGACTGCTGGAGCAAATTAATCAACTCAAGCAAGCCATCGCAGCACTGAACAAGGAACCAACTAACTCCTTGTGATTCTCTTGACATAATCCATGGATCATAAACAATCCATGTTATACTTTAACAATGCCTAGGAACTATAGAAGCGAATACGACAACTACCAGAGTAAGCCCGAACAGCGAAAGCGTAACGATGCCCGAAAGAAATCCAGACGGAAGATGGTGAAAGCCGTCGGAAAGATGAAGCTCCAAGGAAAAGACATCGATCACAAAGACCGCAACCCCTGCAATACATCTCGTGGTAATCTTCGTATTCAATCAAAAGCAGTAAACCGTTCTAGGAATAAATAGTTTATCGGTAAGCCAAGTGAGCAATCCTTGGCAGGTGGGTTTCTCGTTCTCTCCCTCCTTATTAAATCCGATGAGAAAACACAACCTCCTCACTTAGCTAATACTAGGTGAGGAGGCATTTTCAAATGAAAGCATATAGAAACGAACTAGACAGAACTGGCAGAGCTAGCAAGCAGGGAGCATCAGCCGAAAGTAATTTCAAGAAATCCATAGATGGTTTCTTTGGCTCAAACATTGAGCTAACTGGAGTGCACAATGGTCAGTTTGACCACATAGACTTCCGCTGCAACGTATCAATGGATGTCGATGTTAAGTCCATCAAAGACCCAGAATCCCTGTGGATTGAGTTCAAGAACATAGCTGGGAACGACGGCTGGCTATACGGAAGGGCTACGCACTTTGCCTTTGAGCGCAAGGAGGGGTTCCTGATAGTTTCCAAGTGGGACTTGATCCATCTAGTAGATAGCTTGGTAGATAAGGACACTCACGTTAATTCCCCCAAGGCATGCATGTACAAGATGTATTCCAGAAAGAAATACGGTAGGGATGATTTGCTATCTAAGATTCACCCAGATGACCTATACAAGATACCCTATATCTTGGTTAGCAAGAATGCTATGAACTCTACCTCTCGCCCAGTGGATTCGGGGACTTCCTCTTTGAAAGAGGAGAAGGAGCAAGATCCTTGGATCTAAGTCGAGATAGTCTTTCCTCTGTCTCAACACCCCGACCCTCAGCCCAGTAGTATAGCTTGCCAACGAAGGGCATGTATTTTACACTGCGCATGTCCGAGATTTTATCCATCTCTTGAGCATCCTTGAATACATCAGCCATCATCCCGAATTGGGGTGGAGCGATTGTTTTTAGTATTGCCGTATCCAGACCCTCTTTTCTCATCTGGACAGTAGTGTACTTGCTTACGCCGAAGAGTCGAAGCAGCGTGTCCCACATAAAGTCATCCTCATCAATCTCACGATTGAATACAATTGCCTTCAGAACATCTGCGGATCCGTTAGCTAGGGTAGAGAATGCTAGGATTCTTGCCATGTCAACGGATGCTTCTCCGACCATCTTGGGATCCTTGTTGAGTAGACCCACGTAGAGTTTCTCAAACACACGCTCCCGAACAAAGTTGAATTGCTTAATCGTGTAGGACTTTAGGCTGTATATGATTCTAAGGTTTGGATTACCCGCATAGGCTTCTGGCATCTCTGTAAGTGAGATGGGAGCTACGTCCGCAAGCTCATTGTAGATAGCTTCGATTACATAGGGACTCTTTACTCCTCTTTGCAGATCGGATATAGTCTTGTATGCGTCATCCCCTTGGATTCTCTTGAGCCTAGCTAGCGTCTTCTTGTACTTGTTGGTGTTCTGCCCAGACTTAGCTCCCTTAGTTAGAACTCCGAAGGTAGCATTGATGTTGGTGTTCTTAGCAAGGCGATCCATTGCCGTTAAACCCGTCCATTTAAACACATTATTCACGCTTTTGGAGAACATACCAGCACCCTGCTTGCTATCAATTTCAACCATGTCCTTAGCTATGCCCAAGTCCTCAACGGTAAGACCCTTCTTTCCGAAGGCCGCCTCGATGGTTGGGATCAGTCCGTTCTGAACCATGGTGAAGTAGAAGTCTCCCAACTGAGTAAGTGTTGAGCCAACATTTCCCATTGTAGCTAGGTAGCCCATGTTCTTAGCTCCCTTGATAAATCCATACTGAGCACCGTGCTGTCCGAAGCGAGCAGCTACAGCTCCCTGAATGACCTCGATTTGATCCTGACGCAATCTACCCTCACTGGATAGCTTTTCCATCACCTCTCCAAGTTTACCAGCTACTGGATCAGCACCCTTTGCCTTGCCAGCCGAAGTGTCCCCGATTAGCTTCTTCGTCTCAATGGCATTCACCATCTTATCAATGTAGCTATCCAATGCAACTTCTGGATCAGCGTAGTATTTCATCTGGGGTTCCTTGATAAAGTCAGTGATGCGCTCCTTCATGTTGCTGGGTGCATTCACTCCGCTCCTATACAACTTGGATCTAGCTAGCTTCTCAAACATCATCTGGCGCTCAGCTTCGTTTAAGGAACGCCCAGTCATCTTCTCGTAGCGTCGAATCTCTTGATCAACCGCACCAGTCTTCTGTCCGTAGGAAGCCTTTAGGCCATCTAGATCAGAAACATACCTTGGAAAGTAATTTTCAATGAAGTTAGCATCCATGCCTAGCTCAGTGTACTCAGCCTTAATTCTATCTAGAACGCTGCGAACACCCCTGTAGTCCTCGGTCATGCCGTACTTCTCTAGGACTCGCATACCGTCATCGGATAGTCCCCGCATCATCTCCTCCTCGGAAGCCACTCTGGACTTCTGGCGACGAATGTCGTTGTTTTCTAAGCTATAGCCACCGTCATTTCCAGTAGCGGACTTAACGCCATTTTTATCCCAAATTGCTACAGTAGATAGACCAGCATCTGGATCCTCCGAAAGGAATGCTCCATCATACCCAAGCTTCTTGAGCGCCTCTGTCGTTGGGACATTTTCGATGTAACGGAATGCACCAGACTCAATCATGCTTCTGTCCCAGCCAAGCTCCTCCGTCCACTCCTTGCTCTTGCGTAGCTCGGCCATTAGGCGATCCACATGAGCTGGGTTGCTTGGATTCCAGATGTTCTTGGCGTTGAGATACACTGGCATAATGCTCAGCTTGTCGAGCTTTCTGTAGCTCTCTGCATCCATCCCAACCTTGGAAGCTATATAGGCATCCTCGCCAATGGCGTTGAGATTCATGGGGCGAAGTCCTTCTAGGTTTATTCCATTTTTCTCTGCGTACTCCTCTCGGATCCTCACCCTTTCGTCTAGCTCAAGATCAGCATACTCCTCGTAGTAGGGCTGCATTCTATCATCAACATCCAGTCCATCCGCATCGTAGCTTTCACGCTGACCACCCATTTCCTCGGATAGCTCTGGGTTTGTTCCAAAATATAACCAGTTTGGTGTCTGTGAATCTTGATCTATATTCTCCTTTGAAGTGAACTCAGTAAAGTCCCCCTTCGTTCCGTGGTACATAACCATGGGATCCCCATCGTCATGAACGAGCTGACCCTTGCCCATCCATTTCTTAAAATTAACCGAGCCCCGTACCTTAGCTAGCTGTTTCTTCTTGAGTCTTTTAGCTGCCTTAGCAAAATCATCTGCCTTGGACACAACTGGCTTTCCGACGAGGGACTTGTCAGTGCTTTGAAGATCAGCCACTGTAACTGTCCTAAAGTCCGCACCCTGCCTGCTTGTCCAGATCCCAGCACCCCCACTGAACTTAGAGTGCGGTATGTTTTTCTTGCCCGCTGCCTCAGCTTCCTTCTGTAGCCCATCAACGACCTCTGGGGATAAGATGTCCACAACGGATACCTTGATATCTGGGACTCCCATATACTGCCCAGTAAGAGCATCTGGGTATGTGCTGTGACCAGACTTACCCTTCTTTACCCCATCAACCTTGATCAATCCAATGATGTCCAGAAACTTAAAGTCATTTCCAGCAAAGAACTCATCTCGCATTGTGCTGAAGTCTGGGAATACCTCATCAGTTAGTTTCTCCAAGGGCTTTACCTTGGTGTCCTCTGAATAATTTGTTGATGGATTTTTTACCTTATACTGCCTAGACTGCCCAAGTACATCCTTCCAAAACTTAGTTCGTCTGGTATTTGCCCAATCCTTTCCCCCTTTGGCTACATTGCCAAAGAGCGTATCTGGATCAGAGAAAGCCTTGTCTCCCTTAACGGAGACCTCAAACATTTTTTGCTGGAGCCCAGACATATACTTGGACTTGGGCATTACCTCTAGGTATTTCTTGGCAAAGTTTTGCAGGCTGCCATGCTTCTTCTCAATGTTCTTTAGGAACTGAGCATTGATGGACTTATTGAACATAGCCATGTACTCGTGATGTCCAGAGACCTGTAGCACGTAGTCAACCTTAGTTGCCTTTGATCCCCCTGCCGCCGCCCAAATACCTCCCTTGGGATCAGCAGCATAGCTAGGCCCCCCGTCGATGAATACATCTTCCCCAGTAACTGGGTTATTCCATGTTCCATACCCAGATTGATCAGCACCCCAGAAACCAATGTTTAGGTTCTGCTCCTTGGCTGTCTGTAGAAACTCAGCTAGGTTAAACTGATTCTTTTCAGTAATCCTAGACATCCCCAAGGGCTTCTTGGGAAATACAACTCTAGGAGCCTCGGATAAATCCTTTAAGTAAAATTTGCTAGCACGGGTGGCTCCAATGATTTCCTCATTGGCTCCTCCATTTACCATGGAATCAATACCATCCTTGGACACCTTGCCCTCCACTAGAACTTCTGGATTTCCAGCAAACCTAGCAAACGCATTCAGTTGTCCAATGACATCCGCATCTGTATCCGCCTCCTTGAATGTGCCAGTCATTCCCAACTTGCGCATCACTTGGTTTATCCAAACTTTAATGCGAGTCTTGGTATTCATGTCCAGAGTCTCGTATTGAGCCGCTAGCTCTCCTACGGTCTGTGCCAGAAACTCCTCGTTCCGAATGTTCTCATCGTACTGAGATAGGAATCCACTTAATTGATTGTGAATAGAAGACCCAGTGGTAGTTGCACGAAGGACACTCTCAAGCATTCCCTTCGTTAGATCCTGTAACTCCAAGTCATTCTTAGTTATGGACCCCAGCGCAGCGTGAAGATATTCATGGCCAGTTGTCGTTGCGTCAGCCTCAGTAGCACTGACAGCTATAGTCCTTGTATTTGGATCGTAATACGAGTTCCCTGATTCAACGATGCGTACATTTAACCCAAGCCCAAGCGATTCACTGGCCTCCCTTACCTTGGAGACTTGCTCATTGATGACCTGCGCCTCTGGATTTCTTTGATTGAGAAGCTGTTCGCTATTGGACTGAGCTACCTCTGGCTGAATCTGTGCCTTCTTCTCTAAGTCCTTCTGTACGCTATCTGGTAGAGACACGGATAGCTCGTTGGCGTTCGCCAGTGCCTGTGAAAGTATTTTGTAATCCTCTGGGCTCTTCTTCTTGAGCTCAAGCATTCTCTTGCTGAAGGGTGCTGTTGCGTCCTTGAACTCCTTCAACTTTAGTCCAGTATCCAATTCATACTTACGAAACTCACGGACAACTTCCTTGCCAGCACGACCCAAGCGACGACTAAGAGGAGTCAGTGACTTGGATATTAGATCAGACATGCTGTTGCGGTCTGTGATTGTTGATTGCTGATTGCTGTCTGCCTCTGGGATGGAGTCATTCTCCATGGCGATGGCCGCAAACTTGCTTCCAACATCCTCGTCAATCACATCATTGGCATTAATGCTACCGTCCTGCACTCCAGCCTTCAGTCGATCACCCTGTGTAAGCGCACGCTCCACGGTATCCACACCAGCATTTACACCACCACCCACTAGGAAACCAATGAGTGCGGATTCAGCCATACCCTGTGTAATGGGACGATCTGGATCATACTTGCCAACATAGCTAGCCATGGCATTGATGATTCCCGACTGAGCTACTTCCGTAGCTGCTTCACCAGCACCCGCCGAAAGGTATTGACCAATGCGGTTCATCACCTGACCCGCAGGGATAGCACCCTTAGTGAAGGGGTTTAAAATTAATCCAGCACCAAGCTTCTCTGCTAGTGCGATGGGTACAGCACCAATGGCTCCCACCTTAACACTCTCGGACATCTGCTCATCCGTTGCTGTTTCCGATGTTACTCCCTGTGTAGCTAGGTAGTCATCACGCACCTGCTGTCCAGCGGATGCCAAGAAGAACCCATTGGCTCCAACCTTAGTCAGTAGCGATGGACGCTTGGCTATCAGTGCGGCTCCCAAGTAGGGAATTGTGCTACCCAATCCAGATGCTATCTTGTACGCAAAGTCACTCTTTACGGACTCTGGTGCATCACCCATGATGGCATCGTTTAAATCCGTTCGGACTTCAGCAATGCTCCTAGCTAGGCCATAATCCCCAGTGAACTCCCCGATAGCAGAGGCAACTCCCTCCGCTGCACCCGCAGTGATATCCACGGCTGTAGCTGGGACTGCACGGATGTAATCCCCAATCGTAGCTGTTGCATTCTTCTCTGCTGGGCTCTTGCGTCTAGTGGACTCAAGCTCCTCGTTGGAGATTATGCTAGCATTATTGACTGCACTGGGCTGTCTTTTGGAGCGAAGTTCTTCAAGTTCCTCATCGGAAATTATAGTAGCCATATTTGATTGTGTCCTAGTTTACTTGTACAAGCTCGCCATTAGTTACTTTCCATATTCTGCCAGTTCCATCATCTGCCCTTATGTTGGTTCCCTCTGGCTGACCCTTGGCTTGGGACTGAACGCCCTTTGGTGGTGCTAGGAATTTATCGCCGCCCTCCATTTCTAATATCTTCTGATATAGGTCTGAGTCTGGCATTAGATTTACCTCCTTGCTAAAGTAAGCAAAGCCACCATCCTCATCGGTGTAAGTGAGATTCCCAGTTTGATTATCTCGACTGACACCCAGTTTATCCAGTAGCGTAACAATGCCCTGAAACTCCGCTCGGTCAAGCCCAGTCTCCTCCTTGGTCATTGATTGCATTGTCTTAGCTAGTGAAGCTTGCTTGGCAGTCATGTTTAGATCATCCATCTCCTTTTGGGAAATGCGATCCTCAGTGGCCTCTGAGCGCTTCTGCATCTCATCCTTAACAAACTGTCGAGTCTGTGCTGGAGTGTAGTCAGCGGCACGTGCTTCCTCGGTTAGAGACTTCTCTAAGTCACGTTTCTCGCGGTTCTCTGGTGTTCCAGCTACCATCTTGCCGCCCACACGAATCTGCGCTTGGTTAAAGTCCGATGTGCTTGAGTCCGATCTTGACCCAGTTGTTGCATTAAAGTCCGACTTCTGATCCATACGAGCCTCACGAGCAGCGGATTCCGTTGCGTAGCTAGAGCGACCATTGTCTGCCTGTGTGCTTCGCATTCTGCCCTGTTCATCTGTTTCTAGTCCACGCTGGCGGGGTGCGCCGAACTCTCCAGCTTCCTGCCTAGCTTTGTAGCTAGCTAGAATCTCTGGATCAAACTCACTGGTGTAACCCATCTCTGGATCAAACTCTCTTCCCATGGATGCCCCGAAGTCCTGTGCGTTG
>Ga0302126_10002231_pt1 | contig 11207 bp, 9 predicted proteins | sample CB4_20m_MG_FD_203108 | JGI IMG/M metagenome (GOLD analysis project Ga0302126, IMG submission 203108) | Marine microbial communities from Western Arctic Ocean, Canada - CB4_20m | ecosystem: Environmental > Aquatic > Marine > Oceanic | place: Canada: Western Arctic Ocean | collected 2017-09-24 | reverse complement strand
TTAAACAATTTTATTTTAATTTTAATTTTAGTAATATGTATTTTATTAGCTATAAATGAATTTATTATACTAAAAAATATAAATAAAATTAACAGCCAGTTAACTAACAATGAGTTGATTATTAACGATCAATATGAAGAAATTAGCTTATATTCTTCTGGATATTTATTAGGTAAGCAAGGGGAATACGATAATGCAATAGAAAAATATAATGTTCTTTTAAAATTATTTCCTGAAACTAGTAATATCGATATTATTTATTTTAATATAGGAACTTTATTCCTTCAAGATGGATTATCTAAACCATTAAGCGATGATGGAAAATTAACAGTTGAAAATTTTCATAAATTACAGAGTGCTATTATTTCATATGAGAAAGTTTTAAAGATAAATCCATTAAATAAATTAGCAAAATTTAATTTAAGCATTTTATATTCATCAATGCCGGATAAACCTTCAGCAATTATTTCAGATAAAGCAGTTCAAGAGCTTAGTAATATCCCAATTGGATTACCATGAAATTAAAATTATTAAATTTCATTCGAAATAAAAAAGAATTATTGGTTCTTATATTAAGTATTACTCTTTGCTTAATCGCTATTAATAATCCAATTTTAAAAATACAAAAATCTGTCTCTAGTTACATGTTTGTTGTTGATGTATCTCAATCAATGAATGCAGAAGACTTAACGTACAATAAAAAAATTATTTCTCGTATTGAGTACACAAAACTAATACTTAAAAATATTATTGATGCATCTGATTGTGGAAGTTTTTTTAGTATAAATATATTTGCAGCTGATAATGTTGCATCAATCATAGAGCCTGTTGAGAAATGTAAGAATTATGATGAGCTAATTGACACAGTTCAAAAGCTAGAATGGAGAATGGCATGGAAAGGTAATTCAAGAATTACTTTTGGTATAAAGTCTGCTGCTAAAATGCAAGATAGTCTTAATTTCCCCTCTAAAATCCTTTTTTTTACTGATGGAGATGAGGCTCCTAAAGTTAATGCAATTAATAAAGTTAATCTTGATAACTTTAGCTTAGGTAGCGAATTAATTTTTATTGGTATTGGTGGTGACAAAGATGTTCCTGTGCCAAGATATAATTCGAGAAATATGCTCGTTGGTTTTTGGGGTATGGATATTTATGATTCCCTACCAGGGGCGACAGGAGAAAGAAGTTCTGATAGCGGCAAAGATGACCCGGACCCATCAGTTGCATCTGCAGAATATGACCGCTATTTATCAAGATTATACGAAGATTACCTTTTAGAGTTATCGACCCAAATAAAATCACAGTATATTAAAGGTGATATTTCAAATACATTTGTAAAAACTATTCTTAAAAATAAGCCGCAAAAAAAGATAAAATCTGAAATTTTATTAGAGCGACCTAGCATCTTTATAATTTTATTATTAGTTGTTCTTTTATATACTGAAAACTACATAGCAACGTTATTTAAACGATTAACTCAAAAATAGTTATACAATTTTTCATGAAGAAGAATAATAAATTATTATCAGTAGTAGGTCTATTTGTACTATCTATTATATGGGGGGCTAATGTCCCTTATATGAAAGCTGCATTAGATTTTTCTGGTCCAGCAGAATTTGCTTTTTTACGAAATTTTTTTGGCGCTGTAGTATTATTTGGAATACTTTTATTCCTAAAAAAACCAATTCTTATTAAAGAAGCACCAAAGCTCTTTATTCTAGGTCTTTTTCAAACCGCAGGATTCACAGGGTTTCTAATATGGGCATTATTGGAAGGTGGAGCAAGTAAGACTGTTATTTTAGTATTTACGATGCCCTTATGGGTTTCAATAATGGCATGGCCATTTTTGAAAGAAAAACTAACATTTGGGCAGTGGTTAGCATCAGGAATATGTTTTTTAGGAATAGGAATAATTTTTAATCCACTGAGTATAAGTAATAATATTTTTAGCTGCTCGCTTGCTTTAGCCTCTGGTTTTTCATGGGCTTGTGGTGTTATATTATCAAAAAGAATTCATGTTAAATATCCAAAATTAGACCTCTTTACTATGACTGCATGGCAAATGCTATTGGGCTCAATTCCTTTATTTTTGATCTTATTTATAGTTACTTCAGAGCCAATAATATGGTCAAATTATTTTATAAACATTGTTTTATTTAATATTATTTTTGTGAACGGTGTTGCTTACTTATTATGGTTTTATGCATTAAAGCATCTTGAGGCATCCACGGTTTCGCTTTTGTCTTTATTAACGCCAATTGCTGGTGGTATATCTGGATGGTTACTGCTCAACGAGGTGCCTAATAAAATTGAATTAGTAGGTTATATTCTTATTTTACTTGGTCTTTTTTCTTTACTCTTTTATAAAAAAAAATAGAAAGTAATTAAATCTTAATGAAAATTTATATAAAAAAATTTTATTGATCAAGTTTTCTACAAGATGCTCTAACTTTTAATTTTTTATTATCATTATAAATTAACTCAATTATGAAAGGCTCGCAATTCTTCATATGATAAGTAGAATCCGGTATGAGAACAGAAAATTTCTTATTAGCCTTATATTCTAATTGCTTACTCCTAGTATTAGTATTAATAAATTGCTTATTGCTTTTATCAAGAATTCCAATATTAGTAAGTTCTGGAATATCTAAAGAAGTTAAAGTTCCAGCATAATGTGCATCACTCACAATGTGAAGCATAATACTCTGAAGAACAATTGGTTTAGATAAATTAAAATCTACCTTTATAAATTTTGTATTCGTAGGGAAATTTTCAATTGGTAGAAAATTTTTAACTACTCTTTTACAATTTTGTGAATTAGTAGGACAAAATTGAGAATAAGAAGCTGTTATATTTATATCCAACTGGGTGATCGATTCATATTTTTTGGGTACAAACATTCTCCACCCACCAAACCAATCATCAAGGTAATAGTGCTCATCTAAAATTTTTTTTACTGGGGCATATCTTGAATCAGGTATGGTGCCGGTTTTCCAGAAATTGCCAGATATAAAGACTTTATCGGATATATTAATAGTTAATAATTGAAGTAACTTATCATGATCACTTTGTATTGGGGAGTTAACTGCTGAACGCCTTAATGGTGATGAAGTATTTGTTTTAAGATAAAGAACGCTATCCTCCTCTGCTAATATAATAATTTTATCTTTTGGGTTAGCATTAAGATTGATTAATGCAACGCCATCAGTTAAATACTGATTATTTAATTTATTATTGATGATGTCAGGAATTCTGTCGGCTACTTTATTAATTACCCTAGTTGGTTGCAGCATTTGAACAAAAATAGTTACTAGGACAAAAGATATAACTGATACCGATAAAAAGTTTTTAATTCTAAACAAATTAGCTCGCCCGCTATTTTCAAGCAGCTTGTTCAAATAAATAGCTAACAAGATAAAACAGGGATAAAAAACGGGGAAAAGATTAAAGTCGTGGGACCTGTTTAAAAAATACATTGAAATTCCAAAACCTAAAATAGCCACGAAGAAAGCTGCACTATCTGAAACATTTTTGTTATTGGTTAAAATTGAGCTCAAGCCAATATAGATTCCATATAAATACACTAAAAATACTAAATTCCAAGCATGAAAAATTGGCATTGGTAAACTACCAAAACCAGTAATTGAATATAAATTTTGGTACTTAAAAAACAAATTCCAATCTGGAAAACTATTTGATTGCAAGTACATCACAAGGGAAAATATAAGAAAAGTGAACGTTAGTATTGATGCAGAAATAATTGTATGCTTAATAAATGCTAAAGCGTAACTTTTTAAATTATTGTCTGCTAATTTTTCATATAAAACATAAATATAAAATGAAAGAAAGCAAATAGCACCACTTTCAAAATTCCAAAGTACTGATAAAGAGGATATAAAAATAATTATTAAATATAATAATTTTTTTGGATTTACAATATAACTAAATACCGAAAATAAAATTAATGCAGGAAATAGCATCCTAATTGGATTAATTGAATATCTAAGATCAAACCCTCCAGAATAAAAGAGGATGAAATAGCCAAAATATATAATTGCCAAAAATGAAAAGAAGATAACAAGATTATTACTAATAATTTTACGCAATCCGAATAGGATGAGACCGTAACTGATTACAGTTAGTGAGGACATTGTTATAGAAAAGCTTACTACGTTCACATTAATTAATTTAAATAAAGGATACAGAAAATGTGGGTAAAGGCCATATTGAGCAGTAAAATCAACTAACATAGTCCTACCCTGTTGAACCTGAGATACTGCATAAAGCACCGTATTGAGATTTTCAATAAACCCAATATAATTATCTCTATTAAATATAGACAAAAGAAACATACTTAATAAAAAAAATAAAATTAAAGAATATAAAATAAAATTTATAAATTTGTTATATTTTTTGGGTATGCCATTAAAAATAAAGTATGTAATGAGTGGAAAAATAATTAAAGTTATTAAAAACCTTAATTCACTTGTAATTGTTTTAAAAAAAATTCTTACTTCTTGATTCAGCCATGTTTTATAAGGGGTCCAATATTCACGCCAAAGAGAATTAGGGTCTTCAAATTTAAAAGCTAAATAAAACAACATAACCATAAAAGAAAACCATAAGGCTACATTCAAATAATACATAACATCATTTGTTGATATTCGATTAAAAGCCTTAGAAGAAAATATCTTGATATTACAAAAGATGAGAATTGGAATAGAAATAATTGATACAATGGCCTGAATCTGTTCGACTGGTTGTGGCCAAACCCAGGTCTCATAATTGTATGCATTAATTATTTCTTTTGCTTCAATTTTTATAGCTTCGCTATTGTCTGGATAAATAAGGTAAATCACAAAATTTATTAATATCAGAACAACGATTGTAGATAACAAGGTGAGGCTTGACCTAAAAAAACTTTCTTTATCTTGTTTTTCTGTTTCAAATAGCCTTAAAAAGAATAATTTTATGGTGGTTGAAATATCAAGCATGTTATTATTCTACACTTTCTTATAATGAAGTTAGTAACTAAAAAATCAAAAAACTATTTATAATTTTAATGATCATGACCAATAATCTACATACCGAGATTAAACAAGGCTCACTTGAATTTGCCTACCTAGCTGGTGGCTGCTATTGGGGTATGGAGGAATTAATCAGGAAAATACCTGGAGTTTTAAATACTAGAGTTGGCTTTTCTGGAGGTCATGTAAATAATGTCTCCTACAAAGAAGTGTCTCGTGGAGACACTGGGCACGCAGAAACTATCGAAATTGAGTTCGACACTAAAAAGTTAACTTTTGAAGCATTATTATTTAATTTTTTTACTATACATAACCCTACAACTATTAATCAACAGGGTAATGATATAGGTACTCAGTACAGATCTTCAATATTTTATAATAATGAGGAACAAAAAAATACTGCTCAACAAGTCATCGACGCAGTGAATAAATCTAAAAAATGGGGCAGTCCAGTTATAACTGAAATTATTGCTTTTGCTAACTTTTATCCCGCTGAAGAAACCCACCAAAAATATATTCTAAAAAATCCAGATGGCTATAGTTGTCACTTTAGAAGAGATTTTGATTTTACAAAATAAACATCCTTATAATTAAAAAAGGCTATAAATAGCCTTTTTTAATTTTAATATTAAATCAACTTATTTCTAATAATTACTGATTTGCTGTTTTATATGGATTCTTATACCCAGCTGTAGGATTAGTTACAATAACACCTCGGAAGCTTTGTAAATCACCCATTAATTGGCTAATTTCATAATCAGGTACATTCCATGCGTAGAATGTTTGTAAACACTCGGTCATGATGATGTCAAATTCACGATCACTAATATTTAAGTGAGGGTGGCTATCCTTCATATTTTTACCTCTACCAAATTCATCAGGTTGATATATTTTTGGTCCACCCGTTCTTGCGACGACCCAATTAGTTAACATCACCTTGAATCCTGCCTTTGTATGAGCAGCATCGTGAACTGCTTTTAAAGCTGGATTTGCATTCAGGGCTTTATTAACATAAATTTTATCAACAAGATGATCAACTGTTAAAGCGATATTATATGTACCACCTAATCGTGTATATAATGATTCTTCTTCACCACCAGCTTTTACAACTGTTGAAAAAAATCCAATGACTAAAACTGCTAGTAATGAACCAAATACTTTTTGATATAAACTACTGTTTTTCTTTAACATCTTCACTCCTCCTAAAAGTAAAAAAATGGCTTTTATAGTTATTATACTTAGCCTTACATCATTATTAGTACACTAATCATTTGTATACAATATATATTTTAAATAAATATGAATTAATGTGCATCAAGTTTGTCGTATTGCATGGTTAAAAATTTATACTTTTTAATATTAATTCTTATCTCTCAATATTCACATAGCTACCCTGCCCAAGCAGAATTGTTTGGCTTGAGTGAATCAATGGTACAAGTATTCGTAACTTTCAAAGGGGGAGTGACTGGCTCTGGCTCTGGTATTGTAATTAAAAAAAATCATGTAGCTACAAATTGTCATATATTTGCAGATAGTGATGGTGTTAATGTAGTTAAGTTCTTTCAAACATATACGCCAATTGCTGTATATGCTGACTGGGAAAAAGATTTATGTATTTTGAAGTTTGATAATCTGCCTTTAGAACCTGTTAATCTTAGGGCATCAAAAGATTTAACCTACGAGGAAAAAGTATTCTCTTTAACATTTCCAAATGATAATCCAATGCCCCTCCCTTCTTATGGAAAAATTAAGGCTTTATACCCATTCCAAAAAAGTAATATTATAAGATCTTCTGCTGGCTTTACTGTTGGTTCTAGTGGGGGAGCATTATTTGACCTTGATTATAATCTTGTAGGCATCACAACATTTAAAAGTCCTGGAAGAAGGGAAAACTATTACTATTGTCTTCCAGCTGACTGGATTAAAGAATTAATTAAAACTAAAGAGCGAACAGATCTAAAAAGTAATGCAGCTCCATTTTGGAGCTTACCTGAAAATGAAAAGCCTTTTTTTATGCGAGTTGTCTTACCTATGCAGAATGAAGATTGGCCACTTATGTTAAAAATAGCTAAATTATGGACTCAGGCAGATGGAGAAAATGCAGATGCATGGTATTACTTAGGTTTTGCCCAAAGAAAAATGTCTAATTTAGATTTTTCAAAATTATTTCTCGAACAAGCAATAAAATTAAACAATATGCACTTAGATTCTTTAATTGAGCTAACTAAAATTAGTATTGAGCAAAATGATAGCTTAGAGTTTAATAAAATAATGAATCTAATGTTAAAGATTGATGAAGACCTAGCCAAATCTTACATAGAAAAAAACTCATTATAAAAAAGTTGGCGCGCCCGAGAAGATTCGAACTCCTGACCCCTTGGTTCGAAGCCAAGTACTCTATCCAGCTGAGCTACGGGCGCAAAAAACCTAGATAATTGGCGCGCCCGAGAAGATTCGAACTCCTGACCCCTTGGTTCGTAGCCAAGTACTCTATCCAGCTGAGCTACGGGCGCGTGAGCGATATTATAACTTAATTTCGTGGATAATTTAGGTAGAAGATTTTCTACTGAGATACCGGAAGAGTTAAAACAGGGCCGACCTTTTCTAGATTTCCTGATTGAAGCGCGCTAATCTGATTGAGAAGCATAAGGGTGTACTTACTCTCCATATCATTATCTTTGATGAAAAACCAATGCCCTCTATATTTTACTTTTACAGATGCATTACTGGGCTTGTCTTTTTGGGAGTAAACAACAAAAAGATCAGACAAAATGTTTTGCCAATTAAAATTTTTCCCATCTTTTGTTTTCGTAACCTTAATTCGGCTATTAATGATGTCGTCATTAGGAATAAGAACTCCATGAGACAGAAAAAATTGTATGCCTGCTAATGACCTTAAATTAATTTCAATAGTTGCCCCTTCCGCCCCACTGGAGAAATTTGTTGTTAAAGGAATAATTGTATTTCTAGTAGATAAATTTAGTGCGGTCAGAAGGCTCTTAACTTCATTTGACTCACTAAATTTTTTCCTAATTAGAAGGGCAAGTTGCTTACTATCTCCTTCTAATTGATATCCAAAGCTAACGATATTTTTTTGCTGAAGTTGGTAAAAAATCTGGGCCAATGCTTTGAATTCTTTATAAGATGGTTCAAAATTAGGCGTTGGTCCAGATGCTTCTGATGCATTATTGATCCCATTAATTTTATTTGCTGTTAGCCTTAATAGCCTCTCAATACTCCACCCCGATCTAGTAAGAAGCAATATAATTTCAGGCTTAATTGGACTTAATACGTTTCTTACATAATTAGAACCTTGGAGGGGTAAGTAGGTGATAGTTGGCTTTTCACTATAAGATCCATCACCACGGATGCCAAGATTATTATTATCGGCACCTTCGAAAATATTAGCGATTAAACCACCACTTCGCTTCCATTCAAGGGACGTGGATACACTATTTACCTCTAAAATCGCAATACTATCGGCATATCTTCTTCTGACTAGATTTAATAACATTTCTTCGTCATTAGTGTTTGCTAGTACTTTGTTATATTCATTTCTACCATTTTCCATGAAGTCTGGGCCAAGCTGAGAACAGCCTGACGTCAAAAATACCAACAGAGTGAGAGATAAGAGGATAAAGCGTTGGTATAAAATTTTAGTCAAAGGGTACACATGAACATTATAGTTAGTTTTAACTTGCTTAGCTTTTAAAATTAAAATTAAATTACTTATTTTTATAAATTATATTTAAAAAAATGAGTTATTTTTTGGCAACTATAAAAACTGATCGTGTGGCAGCGGTGAAATCACATTTAACAATATTCCAACCCGCAGCTTTGACAGCATTTTTTAATTTATTTAGTGGGTAATTTTTAAAACCGATTTCCCACTGGTGGCCTAATTGACCGTCGACTGGATCTCCTTTTTTAAAATTCCTAAAACTATTTCTAAATTTAAAAGCTGTATTTTTTTTTATAGTATGATTATTTATATATAAACTAAAATTTAGTTGCGGAGCATTGTAAGGAACAGATAAAATTAAATATGGAACTTTACTTTTATAAAATTTAGACAATAAATCACAAGATTTTTCAAAAGGAAAATGTTCTAAGACTTCGCAACATAAAATACAATCTTGATTTGAATATACCTTAGGAGTAGCTTTCCATAGGTCAGCAACAATATGTGAGGAAGCTCCTAAAAGATTACGCTTCATGAAATCTAATGTTGTAACCTCGTAACCTGCATTAGCAAGTAACGCAGTCGGCACACCATATGCCGGGCCTATTTCCAAAATACGTTGCACAGGTAAATTTTCTAAAAGTTTAACTTGAAACCATTGATGTACGATTCTTTTTTCAGAATAGTAAGCGTACCATTGACGTTTGTGTGCATCTAATTTTAAATTTTTCATTTTGAAACTCTTTATGTGAATAATATTGTGTTAAAAAAAGTATAATGAATTCTTAATTAAAAAAAATCACGTGAGGTATTTAATATGGCTTTATCAATGTATGAAATTTCGATTCCAATGTTTATTCATAACTTTAATATTCTATCCCGTATTTTGTTAAAAGCAGAAAAAGATGCTAAAAAAAGAAATATTGATAAATCTATATTTATTAATGCAAGACTAGTCCCAGATATGTTTCCATTAACAAAGCAAATTCAAATTGCAACTGATATGGTCAGGCTTGGTATTGGCAGATTAGCAGATGTAAAAGCTCCATCTTTTAAAGATGATGAAATTACATTCTCTGATCTACAGAAAAGAATTAAAAAAACTATTACATTCTTAGAAAAAATTAAATCAAAGCAGATGAATAACTCTGAACTGAAGAAAATTGAATTTTCTATACGCAAACGAGTTTTTAAATTTAAAAATGGTCATCTATATTTAAATGATTGGATCATTCCTCATTTCTTTTTTCATATGACAACTTCTTATAATATTTTAAGAGCAAACGGTGTTAATTTAGGTAAACGTGATTTTGTAAAAATGTAATTTTATGCTTAATACTATCTTTAACCAAAAATTCTTAAACCTGCTTATTGCAATAATTTTAGCGATAATTACTGCCGGGTATTTTAGAGTTCACTATATTACATTTTTCCCAGAAGGTGATGGTGGTTATTACACTTATCTTGCACAAGAAATTCATGCAGCTCTAAGTAATAGGCAGAATATCCCCTCTGATATGTCTTTAGCTCTATATCCACTTATTACTTCTTGGATTTTTAATTTAGAGATTAATCAATATATAGCTTTACGTTGGATTGATTTATTTGTAGCTGTAGTAGCCTCTTTTTTATTTTATAAAATTATTTTAAAAGAAAGTGGGAGTACTATTTTTACAATAATGCTGGCTGGATCAGCTTTATTATTGATGAATGATAAAGATATTATTCTGTTTGGCTATAGGAATAGTATTTGGGTCTCGTATATTCCATTATTTGGTGCATTAATTACTTGGCAAAGCTTTTCTAAATCAAATAGCTATAAGTTCTATCTAATTGGAGCCCTTGTTGCTTTAGGAATCTTATTAAGAGAGCCATTCTTACCATTTTTTATATTAGGTGGGTTCTCAATTCTAATAGGTTACGGGTGGAGTTCATTCAGTAGGTATCTAGTTGGTTCTGCCGTCCTAGGAATTATCAGTCTCGGGTTTATTTTAATTTTTCGTGAGGGTAATTTACTTGACCTTATTAATTCATATATTAGCTTGAGATCAGACGCTAATAGCTTAGGACGAAATTCTTTTATCAATGATGGCTTATCAATGGTTAAAGTATTTTGGTTTGGAATATTTTTTTCTATCCTGTCTATTTTATATGCCACTAAAATATACTGGCATAATAAAGATTTAATTAATATTAATAGATTTATCTTTTGGGGTGCATTAGCACTAATACCAATTTTAGAGCCATTACTAAAACTACCAGCACCATATCATTTTACAAATTGCATCCCTGGTCTTGTAGGTCTAAGCGCTGTGGGATGGAGTTATTTTTCTCTTTATCAATCTAAAAAAGTAAATAGATATAGTATTACAATCATTATTTTAATTTGTATATATGGTATCTACCCCCACCTGTCAGCATCTTTAAATTCTAAAATGTTATTGCAAAAAAATGTCGTTGCTAATGCATATAATGCCTTGTGGATCGATATCTATGGT
>Ga0302126_10002221_pt1 | contig 11231 bp, 11 predicted proteins | sample CB4_20m_MG_FD_203108 | JGI IMG/M metagenome (GOLD analysis project Ga0302126, IMG submission 203108) | Marine microbial communities from Western Arctic Ocean, Canada - CB4_20m | ecosystem: Environmental > Aquatic > Marine > Oceanic | place: Canada: Western Arctic Ocean | collected 2017-09-24 | reverse complement strand
AGGGGCAGCGGGTACGTTTTATGCCCAGAAATATCTTTATATCGATCCGCCAATCTCCTATTCGATTGCGCTTTCTGTTGAAATGCTGCTGGTAACTATTGTTGGTGGTATGGGTACAGTCTTTGGGCCGTTGGTTGGCTCATTCTTTCTGCATATCGTGAATGAATTTGCTCGTCACTTTATCGACACACCTGGGGTTAGCTTAATAGTCTATGGCTTTATTCTTATCCTGATTATCTCTTTCCTTCCGAATGGGCTAGTTGGCCTATTCCATAGGGCGCGCAAGAAAAAGGATGATAATGATGCTTGAGGTAAAAGGCCTCACCAAACGATTTGGCGGACTTCTTGCGGTATCCGCTGTTGACCTTGAGGTTGCAAAAGGAGAGATCGTATCTCTCATTGGTCCAAACGGCGCTGGTAAGACTACATTATTTGCCAGTATTTCCGGGTTCTTAAAACCTGATGAAGGTGCGGTTAATCTTGATGGACGTTCCATCATCAATTTGAAATCACATAAAATTTGCCAGCAAGGCATGGTCCGGACGTTTCAAATCACTCAACCGTTTGCAACCTTGAACACGCTTGAGAATATCATGGTTGGCGCGTATTCTAACACCAGCAACAAAAACATTGCACAATTGAATGCTGAACGTGTTGCTGATATTCTTGGCATGACATCTCTGCTGTATCAAACAGCTGACGGATTGACAGTAGCGGCGCGTAAACGGCTTGAGCTTGCCCGTGCATTAGCAACCAATCCTAAACTGTTATTGCTTGATGAAGTCATGGCTGGCTTAAACCCAACTGAAATTGATGAGATTGTGGAGGTAATCAAAGGCATCCGGGACAACGGCGTTACCATTTTCTTGATTGAACATGTAATGAAGGCTGTGGTTAATCTTTCAGACCGAACTTATGTTTTGAACGATGGTAAATTGATTGCCCAAGGTACGCCTAAGTCTGTAGCCTCGGATCCCGTAGTTATCGAAGCTTATCTTGGGCATGGGGCTGCTAAGATGATGACAAATGGAGGTAAGTCATGATCAAGGTCAATGGGTTACATGCTGGTTATGACTTGGTTAACGTCTTACGTGATGTGACGATAGAAATTGGCAATGGAGAAATTGTTGCTGTTTTAGGCAGTAATGGGGTCGGAAAAACAACGCTCAACAACACATTATCTGGACTTATCAAACCAACATCGGGTGAGATTTATTTTGATAATGTGCTTATTTCAGGCCGTGACCCAGTTGAGATTGTCGAAATGGGGCTAATCCATGTTCCTGAAGGACGCAAGCTGTTCCCGAACCTATCAGTAAAGGAGAACCTTGAGCTGGGCAGTTACCGCCGTGGTAAGCTTAACCGCGCAACCAATTTTGAGCGGGTACTAGAAATTTTTCCTAAGCTTAAAGACCGCATTCGCCAAACTGCGGGAACTCTTTCAGGCGGAGAGCAGCAAATGGTTGCCATCGGTCGTGGCTTGATGAGCGATCCGCGCATCCTTCTGCTTGATGAGCCTTCATTAGGCCTATCGCCCCTGCTAGTGGAGCAAATGTTTACTTTGATCAAGCAGATCAACGACGACGGCTTGTCCATTATTCTAGTTGAGCAGAATGTAATTCAATCACTTGCCATTGCAGACCGCGCCTATGTCCTTGAAGGTGGCACTGTCAGTTTGTCAGGTCGTGCAGATGAGTTGAAAGAAAATAGCAATTTAAAAAAATCATATTTGGGTTTGTAATTATTGGGCTGTAAATCCACCATCAGCCACGACTACTTGCCCGGTCATAAATGAAGACGCATCCGAAATTAAGAATGCAGCAAGGTTGGCAATCTCTTTTGCGGTACCGAACCGCCCTAGAGGAATTCCTTTTAGTAAAGCATTGGACCTGTCCTTATTAGCACGGGTCTCAGCAGTCATGTCGGTTGCGATTGGGCCCGGGGCAATTGCATTAACCCGAATGTTTACGCCTGCAAGTTCAAGTGCCATCGATCGCGCCAACCCATTGATAGCTGATTTAGATGCCGCATACGCCGCCGCATTACGATGTCCAACTAGCCCTATCTGGCTGGATATCATCACAATTGACCCTGGTGTGCGTTTCCGTAAATATGGAATAGTAAGTCTTGCAAGGTTAAAACTGGCAGTCAAATTAACATCAAGGATCCGCGCCCAATCATCTGGTTTGGTGTCTTCGCTAGTTAAGAGTTTGATGATGCCGGCTGACGCCATCACGCCATCAATACCACCGCAGGCAGAGGCCGCTTCCGACACCGCGCATTCCAAGGCGAATGCATCAGTAACATCCATAATAAAACAACGCTCTATAGGGACAATGCCATCCAAATTTCTGATCTGCTCATCGCTAAAGACAGTACCAGATACCATTGCACCCAGGCTATGGGCAAGGCGAGCGGTCGCAAGGCCAATCCCTGTTCCGGCGCCGCTTATAAAGAGGCTTCTATTGACAAGTGTGATCATTAGTGGCGTCCTAAAAATATAGAATTCAGTCAACGTTTACACAGTCGGTAGAGAATATGAAGCAAATTTTAGTCATTGTTCCCTTTCCCATGTCCGATCAAAATCTGGCCATGCGCAAACAACAACTCAAGTCCGTTCAACTTTCTAACAAAATGGAATTTACATTTCGTCCAGTTAAAGCGGCGCCAAAAAACTATGTTTCTGAAGCAGACATGGTGCTTGCTGATATAGCTATTCTCGAAGCTGGCTTAACGGCAGAATTAGATGGGTTTGACGCTGTATGTATCGATACGATGAGTGATTCAGGGGTCGCCGCTTTGCGGTCATCACTTTCTATCCCTGTTGTTGGTCCCGGCCGAGCCTCTATGTTGACGGCGATGATGCTTGGCCATCGGTTTTCAATAATTACCATGTGGCAAAAATGGCAACATCTTTATGAGAAGACAGTAAATGACCTAGGGATCCATGCAAACTTAGCGTCAGTGCGGTCCATTGACGTTGCACCTGACAATCAAGCCCTACTTGACGGAAAAGAAGATGATATTTTTCCTTTGTTAGAAGCGGCTGCTCGGCAAGCTATTGATGAGGACGGTGCAGATGTTATCTTGCTAGGCTCAACCACCATGCACCAAGCCCATGCCCACCTCGCCAGTGCGCTGGAAGTGCCTGTGATCAATCCTGGCCCGCTTACCTATAAGCTGGTTGAAGCTCTTCTTGGATTAGGGCTTAGCCACAGCAGCAATGCCTACCCAAAGTCGCCAGCGCCGCGTGACGTGATGCTCCATGCAATGATGAAGACAGCTAGCGAATTTGACCATTAAGTCTGATTGGCATGGTCCAATGTATTTTCGCCTGCCATATAAACCCGAACCTCGTTAAATTTATCACCGTAGCTGGTAAAAAAGTTGCAGTTTGATTTATGAACAAGCTGGCCATCATGCAGCTGATTAGTAACTCTGAAACGGACAGCTATAGCGTCACTCTCTACATTTTCAACAAATGAGAATTGGTCATGGCGAACCCATTTATGATTTGACCAGAGGCGGTGAAACATCCCAGTAATAGCCTCATGGCCAATGAGTTTTATGTTATGAGTTTCAATTGAAAATACGCAGTGCGCACTGAGCGTGTTGAGCAACAATGGTAGATTTTCGTGATCAACACCATGAAAATAACTTACTACCATTGATTTGAGTTTGCCACCTTTCATCGTCTTAACTCACGTGCTTCAGCCAAGTCATTCCAGACTTGTTGATGAGTGATTTTGCAATCACGTATCGAAAACCTATCAATGAAGCGAATTCCATCAAAATTTGTTCCATCCAACCAAACACCTTGCAAGGTTCCATGGCAATATACTGTAGCGTCTTTGCTATTGAATGAGGTTTCAACCCGTTCAAACGTTTTCAATACTGATTGATAGCGGGTCTTCGCCCATGCTACGATCTCTACGAGGGCCGTGAAACGTTTGCCGCCCGGGAATACCATTTCAGCTCCGTCAGCAAGCCATTTCTGTGCATCATCAAGCTTACGGTTGTGCATTGAGGATAAAAACTGCTTAACTATCTCATCTGGCTGGATTGGGGCGGGCGCTGGTATTTTTTGGCTTCGACCCCGCATATAATTTTCTTGTGCCACTTCCTTGACAGTGACAATCACAAATTCAGGCGATGCGCCAATAGCCGAACAAGCTGCATCAGTAATGCGCTCTGACACCAAACGGCGAGTGTCAGAACTATATCCTTCAATTAAGGTACATTCAATCAGTGGCATTTTTCTTCTCCTCAAGTCATCAACGTTAAATTTTCTATTATTATCAGATAACTGTAATATTAGTCATATATTAAGGCAAAATTTTTTTATAGTATTACTGTATTTTTATGCTACGGCTTTTGTATGATGACATTAGCAAAAAAGCTTCTTTCTGCGGCCTCCGGTCAACCCAAACTCAAGGCTGGCGACATTATTATTTGCGATGTTGATCTTGCCATGATCCATGACTCTGGCGGGCCACGCAGGGTGAAACCAATTTTGGAAAGGCTAAATCGCAAGGTATGGGATAAAAATAAGATTGTTGTTGTCACTGACCATTATGTCCCCGCCGAAAGTGATGAAACTCGCGCCATTCAGGCACTGACCAAAAAATGGGTAAAAGATCAATCGATTGAAAATTTTTACGATGAACAAGGCATCTGTCATGTAGTCTTGCCTGAACGCGGCCATCTGACCCCAGGCATTTTTTGTGTTGGAGGTGACAGTCATTCGCCAACTGGTGGTGCCTTTGGCGCTTATATGTTTGGGATTGGCGCAACTGAGATGGCCGGCGTACTTGCCACGGGATCCATTTGGATTCAGACGCCAGAAACAATCCTAATGTCATGGGAAAACCAATTACCTGAATACGTCACGGCAAAAGATATGATGTTGGCAATGTGCGGTAAAATTGGCATGGGTGGAGGCCGCTACCAAGCTATCCAATATGCTGGTGAAACAGTACGAAGCTTGCCAATGCAAGAGCGAATGACTTTATCAAATATGGCCGCCGAACTTGGCGCGCAGGTGGGGCTAATCGCTCCTGATGAAACGACTATCGCTTATGTTGAAGCGGCAGGTGGTCAAGTGCCCAAAAATTGGCGTGACTTTCAAATTGAAACCGCTGAAGAAACAAGTAATATTATGTACTTTGACGCGGCAAACTTATCGCCACAAATAGCTGCACCGCATTCTCCTGCAAATGCTGATGATGCAAGTGAATTTCGTAATATAGGCTTTGATGTTGCTTATATTGGCGCCTGCACAGGGGCAAAATATATCGATCTTGTTGCTGCAGCCGAAGTGTTAAGAGGCAGGCACATCGCCGACGGCATAACACTTAAAGTTGCACCAGCAAGCTTGCGTGACCAAAATCGCGCTACAGACGATGGCATTATGCAGGTACTGCAAGATGCAGGGGCTGAATTTCTATCAAATTCTTGTGGTATATGCGCAGGCTATGGTGAAGATCGTTTGGGTGAAAATCAAGTTTGTATTTCTTCCACCGCGCGCAATTTCAAAGGTCGGATGGGTGCACAGACTTCGGCAGTTTACCTAGCATCACCCTATACCGTTGCCGCGTCTGCTGTCACTGGTACGCTAACAGACCCTAGACTTTTGATGGGGGAGTAATAGATGCCGCGACTGTGGAGACTTGAAGGCACTATTGACACTGATGTTCTGGCCCCCGGATACTATATGAAATCGCCATTACCTGAGCTTGCCAAGCATTGCCTGGAAGCTGTGCGCTCTGACTTTTCCCATTCAGTAGATCAAGGTGACGTAATTTTGGCCAATGCCAATATGGGGGTAGGATCATCACGAGAACAAGCAGCTGAAGTATTAAAATATTTAGGCATAGCGGCGGTGATCGCCCCGAGTTTTGCAGGAATTTTCTACCGTAATGCCATTAACCTTGGCTTGCCTGTTTTTACCATAGATGAGGCGCTGATGGATATGCCCACTTTAGTTGATGGGGCTAAAGTAAGGTTTGATTTTGATACTGCAGAATTACGGATTTTAGACGATGCAACCTCCATCAGCTTGATCCCGTTTCCAGATTTTCTGAAAGAGTTAATATTAGACGGTGGATTGGTTCCTCACCTTGAAAAACGGTTTCAAACTGAAGGGTCGTCAATATGAGCTTACGCAACCTAATAACAGGAGATGAATTGCTATTGGCTCCGGGCATTTATGATGCGCTATCTGGTCTCATAGCCACTCAATCTGGGGCAAAGGCAGTTTACTTGTCTGGCGCAAGCCTTGCCTATACAAGGTTTGGTATCTCTGACATCGGACTTGTCAGCGTTTCTGAAGTAAATGACACAATCGCCGCAATTACTGATCGCATAGATACGCCAATTATCGTTGATGGTGATACTGGCTTTGGTAATGCCCTTAATGTCCAGCGTACCGTTCGAAGCTTTGAGAGGTCTGGCGCTGATGCGATCCAACTTGAGGATCAGTCGTTCCCCAAAAAATGTGGCCATTTGGATGGTAAAAAACTGATTAGTACTAATGAAATGGTGGGTAAAATTCATGCTGCCTTGGACGCGAGGGCTAATGAAGAAACCTTAATCATTGCGCGGACTGATGCGCGTGCGGTGGAAGGTTTTGCTGAGGCTATTGACCGTGCTGGAGCATACAAAGACGCCGGCGCAGATGTACTTTTTGTTGAGGCACCACAATCGCTGGGCGAAATGCAGAAAATCTGTGCTGAATTTGCTGACCAAATTCCATTACTTGCAAATATGGTCGAAGGCGGCAAAACTCCTATTTTTTGTGCTAATGACTTAGCTGCATTAGGATATAAGATAGCCATTTTCCCAGGCGGTGCTGTGCGGGCAATTTCTCATCACATGGAGGCTTATTATATTGGCTTATTGGCAAATGGTAGTAACGATGCTTTCTCAAATAAAATGCATAATTTTGATAACTTAAATAATTTGATAGGCACTAAAGAACTGATTAAGCACGGGGCCAAATATGAAAACAAAGGAAACGATTAGTTATACCATGAGTGAAATTAAAATGGACCCCGTCACCCTTGCTATCTTGAAGGGTAGACTTGAACAGATAGCAGATGAAATGGACGCAACCTTGTTCCGTTCTGCATTCAACCCGATCATCGCCGAAGCCCATGACGCTAGTCATGGCATTTACGATGCTATTACGGGAGAAACTCTTGTTCAGGGAAAGTCAGGCTTGCCAATTTTTGTTGGTGTGATGGCGTTTGCTGTGAAAGCGGTTATCGATAAAGTTGCTCGTGATGGTGGCCTGCAAGATGGCGATGTCTATATCTTTAACGATCCTTATGATGGTGGCACTCATTTATCTGACTTCAGGTTAGTAAAGCCGATTTATCGAAATGGGGAAGTTTTTTGTTATCTTGCCTCAGTTGGCCACTGGCATGATGTTGGTGGTAATGTGCCGGGAAATTACAACCCAGAAGCCACTGAATGTTTTCAAGAAGGGATGTTAATTCCGCCAGTAAAGCTCTTCTCTGCAGGTGTCTTGAACACAGACATTGTTGATATCCTGTCCTCAAACTCACGGCTACCGAACTCACTATATGGCGATATGAATGGGCAAATCAATGCCCTAGACTTGGGCAAGCAGAGGCTTGACGACCTGCTCGACCATTATGGCGAGGATAATATCAAAAAAGCTCTCAGTCTATTAAAAATGCGAGCTGAACGTATGATGCGTGACCATTTATCCGCATTACCAAATGGGACAATTTCGGTCGAAGATTTTCTTGACAATGATGGTGTTAACGACGTTGCCCTCAAGCTTGCCGTTGACATGACGATTAAAGATGAAAAGCTTATTATAGATTTTAGTCGGTCGAGCCCTGCTTGTGCGGGCCCTGTGAACATTTCACGGTCAACCACTATTGCTGCTACCTATGTTGCCCTTAAACATATTTTTACAGATGTGCCAGCAAATGCAGGGGTTTTGCAGCCTGTTGAATTCATCATTCCCGAAGATAGCTTCTTAAGCGTCAGAGCTCCCAAGCCTGTAGGTGGTTACACCGAAACTATTCTTAGATTGATTGATGTTCTGTTTCAAGCATTTGAACATATTGCGCCTGAACGGGTAAATGGCTGTGCATACGGTACGATTAATGCGCTCTCAATTGCAGGCCATCGCAAAAATGGTAGTCGCTGGGTAATGTTTTCGTTCTTTGGTGGTGGTCATGGTGGCCATCCTGAAGGTGACGGTCTTAATCACGGCAATGCCCCCATTTCAACGGCGACGATCCCCCCTCTAGAAATTCTTGAAGCAGCCTATCCTGTTGCTTTCACCCAGTGGGCGCTCAGGCCTGATTCTGGTGGCGCTGGAAAGCATCGTGGCGGCTTAGGTGCTATTTATGAGATCGAATTGCTGGAAAAAAGCGCAACCGCCTTCCTGTTTGGTGAACGCGGCAAATTTCCACCACCAGGGGTAGTTGATGGCGGCGCTGGAGCGGTAAATAAATTTTATTATGACAGTGACGATGACGATGCTGTAAATAATAAGAAATCACCTCCATTAGTGTCAAAAATAACTGGTATTAAGCTTCGTAAAGGCCAAAGAGTTAGGCTAGAAACCCCCGGCGGTGGCGGTTATGGAAAACCTGCGGACCGGCCTCAACATCTGATAGATAATGATATTGCCCAAGGGTATGTATCCGGGGGCAATAAATGAGAAAATCAATCGTAATTGGTGTAGATGTTGGAGGCACCTTCACTGATATCCTATCGCTTGATGAAATATCGGGTGAAGTACATGTTGAAAAAGTGCCATCCACTAAAGGCGACCAATCCAGCGGATTTTTAAGTGGTATTATGGCGGCAACCAATCACGATTTAAGCTCAGTTTCTACGATTATCCATGGCACCACTGTGGCAACCAACGCTCTGCTTGAACGCAAAGGTGCAAAGGCTGGGATTATCACTACGGAAGGTTTTCGCGATGTGCTTGAAATGCGCCGCCGCGATCGCCCTACCACTTGGGGATTGTGGGGGCAATTCACGCCTGTAATTGAACGCAAATGCAGACTTGAGGTGCCGGAACGTACTTTAGCTGATGGTACTGTGGTCAAAAAAATTGATGCGGCTTCTATTGAAGCGGCAGCAAAAGATTTGATTAATCAAGGATGCGAGTCCGTTTGCCTGTTTTTTATCAATGGCTACGCCAACAAAAACAATGAAACAAAAGCTGCAAAAATCTTACGGCAGATTTGGCCGAATGATTACGTCAGTGTAGCGACAGAAATTCTGCCCGAAATTAGAGAGTTTGAACGTTGCTCTACCGCCAGCTTGAATGCTTATCTTCAGCCTGTGGTGGCAAACTATCTAGCCCGCCTGGAGGATCGTATCGCTAAAGAAAATTCTGATTCTGAAATCCTAATCGTGCAGTCTAACGGCGGCATTATGTCAGTTGACGCGGCAAAAGCATTCCCAGTGCGAACTGCCCTTTCTGGTCCTGCAGCTGGCGTAGTGGCGGCGCGGCAAATTGCAAACGCAGCTGGATTTTTAAATGTTATTACTTGCGATATGGGAGGTACGTCTTTTGATGTGTCACTGGTGGCTGATGGCCAAAATATACTGACTGCGCAAGCTAGTATCGACTTTGGTATGGTCATCCGGACACCTATGATTGAAATGTCGACCATAGGCGCAGGTGGCGGCTCGATTGCTCATATTGATGAGACTGGACTACTTGAAATTGGGCCTGACAGTGCTGGCTCTGATCCTGGGCCTGTTTGCTACGGCTTTGGCAATGATCGCCCCACAGTAACTGATGCCAACCTAGTGCTGGGGCGCATTGATGCCCGCAAACCTATTGGTAACAAATTGACGGCCCTTGATCGGGACGCGGCGGTAATGGCTATAAAATTGCATATTGCCAGCCCGCTTGGCATGAGGGTTGAAGATGCCGCTGAAGCTATCATTAAAGTAGCTAATTCCAAAATGGCTGGCGCGATCCGCCTGATTTCCATTGAGCGTGGACATGATCCAAAGTTATTTGTGGCGATGCCTTTTGGTGGTGGCGGCGCGCTACATGCAGGGGCGCTCATGCAAGATATTGGTTTAGCAGCGGCGATTGTGCCACGATACCCGGGGGTCACCTCTGCGCTGGGTTGTGTCATGTCTGATTTACGTCATGATGAAGTGCGCACCTTGAACGTCATGCTTAACTCCCTTGATGATGATCACCTGCACAAACTAATCACTAAGATGAGTAGCTCAGCTGAAGGAATTATTCAGCAATCCAATGCAAAAATTGAAGATATTGAGACCATTATTGAATTGGATATGCTCTACCTCGGTCAAACCCATGCAGTGGCAGTACCTATCCCAAATGATCACGCTATAACAATTGATGTGATCCGTAGCGCCTTTGAAAAAAGCTACCTCAAATCGTATAGTCGCCTGCTCACGGAAATCCCAATTAGGATCCTTAACCTTAGGCTATCGATCATAGGCAAGCGGCCTCAAATTGACGTCAAGATGTTGGCAAGTGGCCCTCGTAGTGAAAGTGTTGAAGCCTGTCGTATCGCGGGACAAAAAATATTTGCTAATGGAATATGGTATGATGCAGCGATATACGAGCGTCTCAAATTGCCTGCAGGTAGTAAAATTTCAGGCCCAGCGTTACTGGTTCAACCTGACGCCACAATTTATATTGATCCTAGCCTATATGCCGTCGTTGATGATTTTGGCAATATCATCATGAAACAAGAGGTAACATAAAATGTCTAAACATCCGTTTGACCCGTTAACAACTGCAGTGTTGATTGTGGATTTGCAAAATGACTTTTTGGACCCTAAAGGCGCCTACGGACGGTCAGGAACGTCGAACCCAGATATTGCAGCATTACCTGCAAAAGTTGGGCCCTTGCTTGCTGAAGTGCGCAAGGCCGGTGGCTGGATTGTGTCCACGCAATTCACTCTTGTTCCAGGTAAGAATAGTGAGCCTTTCATCTCTAATCATTTGAAAAAACTGAGACCATTTTTAACCAAAGGTGACTTCATGCCATCAAGTTGGGGGCATTCACTTGTTAATGAACTTCAGCCTGCTGATATTACTATTGAAAAGGTCGCCTATTCAGCGTTTTATCAATCGCGTCTCGACTTTGCTCTAAATCGTGCTGGTATTAAAACCTTAATGGTTTGCGGCATTGTAACCAATGGTGGCGTTGCATCAACGGTTCGTGATGCCCATGTCC
>Ga0302126_10002214_pt1 | contig 11251 bp, 6 predicted proteins | sample CB4_20m_MG_FD_203108 | JGI IMG/M metagenome (GOLD analysis project Ga0302126, IMG submission 203108) | Marine microbial communities from Western Arctic Ocean, Canada - CB4_20m | ecosystem: Environmental > Aquatic > Marine > Oceanic | place: Canada: Western Arctic Ocean | collected 2017-09-24 | reverse complement strand
CAACAACAACAACAACAACAACAACAACAATCATGGGAGTGGAAAGCAGCATATGATCAACAACAACAACAATAACAGCATAAAATTGACGAACATGAGTGGAAACATGATGATGAAGAATAACAATCACAACAACAATAACGAGATGATGTTTGGACCTCGATTGCCGTTTGAATTAGAAGATTTAGACGATGATAATTTGAACGTCGATGGTTTTAACAGCAGCCATTTAAATCATCAAAGAGGTCAAATTCGAGGAAATATTGATGAATATGGAGAGTTTTCTGGGAAATCGTTTTACTACGAAGGCGATGATTCACAATCTGCCGGTCATCATCATCATCACTTTCATCGAGCCGCTCTAGCAAGATTACCAGAACCAAATTTATCAGAACTCTCAAATATTACAAAGGTATTGAACGAATGCTCTCCGTTTCAAAGAGAATCAATAGCGTCGATGATTTTGAATACGCCAGATTATTTGAAGCGTTTGCTTTCTATTTTCACAACCTGCGAAGATCTCGAAGACGATGAAGGTTTGCACGAAATGTATCGCTGTGTAAAAGGAATGGTGATGTTGAACGAGGCGAATTTATTCGATTGCATGTTCTCTGAAGAGTTCGTATGGGAAGTAGTAGGTAGTTTAGAATTCGATCCGAATATTCCGGTTGAAAATCGCTCGAATCATCGCGAGTTTCTGAAAAACGTCGCTGTATTTAAAGAAGTCGTTCCAATCACAAACGAAGTCACCAAGGCTAAAATCCATCAAACGTATCGAATTCAATATTTGAAAGATGTCATACTACCGAGCGTTTTGGACGACCAGGTGTTCCAAACTTTGCATTCGATAATGATGTTCAACAACGCTGAAGTTGTTAGAGAGTTGGACGAAGATCCCGTTTTCCTAAATTCGCTTTTTGAAAAGTTAAACGCGACGACTACGCTTGGCGAACAAAACGCAGAGTGGACGGATTTAACATTCTTCTTGCAAGAACTTTGTCACTTAGCAAGTGGATTGCAGATTCAGCACCGTACGGAACTTTATCAAAAACTCTACGATTTAGGATTATTGAACGTTTTAACGATGGCTTTGAAAGAAGGAAATAGCGAGCAAGTGCAAGTAAAAGCGGCGGATGTTTTCATGTCCGCTCTTTTGCACGATCCAGTGATTTTAAGAGAAAAGCTCGTAAAGCAAGAAAAGCACGCGATGATGTCTGAATTAGTCAGACTCTTCTTAGACGGCAGCGACGGTTTACAAGGCACTGTTTTAGAAATTTTGACCATCTTAGCAGACCCGGATAATATGGATCAAGAGACTGAAAAGAATACGTACTTGGAAATGTTTTACGATAATTTCGTGGACAAATTGACCGAGCGAATAAGTTTTGGTTCTGTTAACGAAGAAGATTGCTCTTCTCCAGAAAATGGTCACCAACAACAAAAGCAATTCGTGCATCCGTGGAGTTTGACCAAAATAGTTGATCTTTTGGTATTCATGGCGCAGCATCACGGGTATAGGATCAAATATTACATCCTGCGAAATAACGTTTTGGTGAAAGTTGTGGCGTTGACAAGACGCAAGGAAAAATTCGTTGTTTTAGCAGCTTTGAAATTACTTCGAGCGTGCGTTGGATTAAAAGATGAGTTCTATAATCGTTACTTGATCAAATCGGATTTGTTTGAGCCAATTGTGAGAGCGTTTCGCGCGAATGGAGAGAAGTATAACCTCTTAAACTCGGCAATTTTAGAACTTGTTGATTTCGTGCGTAGAGAAAACGTGCGAAACCTCGTCGCGCATTTGTTGGAGAAATTTAAAGATTTCGTCGATACGGTGGAATACTGCGATACGTTCAAATTATTAAAAGAACGTCACGAGATGAATGTGAACCCTTCGAAAGAAACTACAACTGTAACGACGTCGAGCATTCAACCGGCGCCGAGTTTGAATGGCTCTGAAATTTCGAGTGGGTATTTATCTCGAGAAACCATCGCTGCTCGTGCTGCTCACGATGCGCAGAGACGACGACGAGATTCTTCAATGACTCAAGATGAAGAAGATTACTTTGAGTCAGAGGATTATCAAGATGGTAGTGAAGGCGATTCTGGTGGGAGTGGTGGAAGAAAGTCAACGTCCACTGGGAGCTTATCGCCGCCTCCGCCAACTTCTTCGGCTCCATCGGTTCACCAAGAAATCGTACCATCGTCAAGGAGACCACGATCGCTCTCACCTCCTTTAATGGATGCTCTCGGAGCCTCAACGCAAGTACACTTGTGGAAACCAGGATTTAGAAACAGTCCGCAGAGACCTATTAAAAAAGAAACGACACCGACAAATAGTCTAGATCTTATTAGCGAAAAGAAGGAACAAACAGAAGCAAAAACACGGTCGCCTTCAATCGATCATGAGAATAAAACTTCGGCTGCGGTGGAAGATTTGCCGTTGTCGAAAAAAAGAAACTTGTCGCCATCGCCACCACCCCCATCTCCTTCTGTACTAGAGAATGATAGTATCAATACCGTCGCCGCCGCCGCCGCCGCTGAGGGAGAAAAGAAGAAGAGTAATAAGAAGAAGAAAGTTGGCGTACTCGATTTGTTCGGAGAAGATGAGGAAGAGAAAACAATGTCTCAGCGAGCGGTATTTTTACCACCAAAAGAAGGAGAAGAAGAAGAAAAACAATAATAATTAGAGCTTGTAACGCCGCAGTAGATTATATATATATACAATACAATAGAAAGTTAGTAAATTACCGTAATATGGTACGTTTTCAAAACTCGTTTGAAGCCTCTACATCAACGTCATCTTTTGGTAAAAAGTTGCCATGGTTATACCTACCTACTCGCCAACGCTTATATGCAGTGAACAATTCTTCTCCTTCAACTATTGCATCGCATCGCATTGACGCCGATGTCAAATCATCATTACCGTTATGCTTCGTTCCGAACCATAGAACTGCATCGCCTGCTCTTGGTTCGACAAAGATTTTATATTTCTCCGCGCATGCGCTAGGATTGCTATTGTAACTATTGCTATCATCAAAAAGTCTCTCCGTGCCTTTTGGAAACACGAGTTCGCCTCCTTTACCTTCTGAAATTGTATTTAAAAACAACGCGGTCGTTGCAAATCTTTGCCCGCCATTCTTTAATGCTTCACCATCTTTGTTCTCGTCAAAAATCTCTAGTCTTTCTGCGTACCCGTTCTTTGTCTTTTCGATGAACATGTTTTCGCCGTGCGTCTCTGGAAGCATGATGAACGCAGATAATCTTTGCTCGATCTTATTTACAATTTCATCGTGACCTCTCTTGAATTCGAACATATCGTTTTCGTTCTTCTTCTTCTTATATTCGTCCCTTAAATGTTTCGTCTCCTTTTCGGAAAGGAAGTTATGATAGACGTATATTCTTGGTTCCCAACTTACGTGTTCGATCCATGGCGTGTTCCCATCTGCAATTAGTGTTCTATCCTGAACATCTTCGTTTAATGATAAAAAATGTTCTCTATAATCGATCCAGTTTTCTATCGTTCTCGGGTCTTTGCCAACCTCTGGGTTCCCCAAAGCATCGGCCTTAACTCGTTTTATTATTAAATTAGTCGTCCCAGTAATGAATTTTTGACTTTGTTTCGTTAACGACGATGTTGGTGATAATAATACTAAAGTTAATACTATTACGAAAATGTTCTTCGTTAGAATATTAAGCTGCTGAATAAGAGGACGATGACGATGACGATGACGATGACGATAATAATAATAATGATTATTATTATTATCACAAGCGCGATCGTTTTGCTTCATCTTCACCTTCTAGTCAATCTCATATACTATTAAGCGTTGCTGCAAACTTATTTGTTATTATTGCATCAATAAAAAAACTGCTGCTTAAAATGTAAAACGCGTTGAAATTTTCGCGATACAAAATTACAAATTCTCGTTCGTGCTTGTACGTGACAAAAAACGTACTGTACAAATTGTATCTTGGTTCACATTTGCAACAAGAAAGCACGCCGTACGCGCTCTGTGTTACGACGTCACAAGAACACATACACGCGTAAAAACGAACAATTAATTTATATGAAAGTAGTCCTTACGCGTGCAATGTTTCAAATGAGCATAAATTTGTGATAAATAATAAGAAGAATGATTTAAACCACACTACTGATACGCGTACTGACAGTTTCGTTCGGTTCGGGCTCTTCTTCTTGTCCCGCTTTCAATTGATTGCGTTTCCAACGCATGAACAAAATTGGCCCGAACCAAACGAGCCAGGAGAGGAAGAACAAAGTGTTCGATAGCGAAAGCGCTAAAATTTCGATTGCTCCTTTAGGCACTGAACGCGAGCACGAAAATGGTGGCGCGCGCTTGAACGAATCACACGGGTGGCAGTTTGGCCATGAATAGACATATTCATACGTTTCTTTGGCGATTTGTCTATCAGCGAAATCGCATCTGTTTTGATAGTTTTTCCCAGAGAAATGAGTTCCTATCGAGCGCATCGAATGCATTGGCATGAATGGCGTAATGCCTAAACTCCGCGGACGCAATTGAACCGTGAAATCAACTTTTTCTCTATCATCTTTATTCACTTCACTAAGTGCGGAATCAGTTGACCAAACTTTCGGGAAAGCGTACGTCCCGTTTGCGAACAAATCATCTTGAAACGCTTGAGGGAAACTATCGTTTTCACATTGACTGACATAGTCGACTTTATCGTCGACGTGAAACGTCAATACTCCATATATCGTCTCCGATACAAATTGCTCTTCTCCGCTTTCGCCATAAACCTCATCTTCAGTGAATCCGTATATCGGATATACATAGTCCTCAGGCAAATTTTGGTATCCATATTCATTAATATAAGATTCTTCTGCGAACCAAGATGCGTTCAGCTTTTTATTTGAAATTCCAAATGGACCAAATCCTGTACAATAATTCTCCGCACAATTGACGATCGACTCTTCGACGGCGAGTTTCAACGGATGATCGATTGATATATCGGGCGAATACTTCTTCGTCTTCTCATAGCCATTGAACTTTGGCAACGCGCATTCGCGATTAAATGTATACGTCATATTCGACATCGTAGGGAACGGTTGATGATAAAACGTAAACAATTCATAGCTCGCTTGGCTTCGATATGTAAAATTCCATGGTCCATCATAAATCGGACCGTATATGGTATCTTCCCACACACCGTACGGTATCATATTCTCGTTCGTTGGAGGAGAGAATAACTTGGACATGCATTGATCGTAAGTCATCAACAAAGCGTACTCTGAATCCGGTACTAACGGTTGACAATCATACCCGTCTTTCGCAAATTCTTTCCCTATGATTGTCTCAACATCTCGTTGGGAAGCAAATCCATATGCGAAATAGATAAACAACGATGCCGCGATTAGGTTCGCGATTATATAATAAAGAGCTAAACCTGACTCTGTGGCGACTAGTTCGGCGCCACTTTAGAAGAGAAGAGAGAAGAGAGAAACGTTTGGTCTGTTGTTAGTTAAAAAACTCTTCTACAATACCACTTTGAGAAACAAAATAAAACAAAACGGAAAACGAACTTGGTTTATATCTTTCTATAATATTATCTCTCTCGCGCACTCAGTAATGAATTATAATCACAGCACACGTACTAGTGCGATCATCGACAATAAATTAGAAACATCACAGCGCGGTGGATATACATAAAAGGTAGGCACCCATTATTAAAGTACATTTTCCATCTTTCAAGAACAGACAGAGCTTTTGATACATACTTGACAGAAAATAATAAACACGCGCGCGCGCGCACGAATACACATAAATACATAAAAATAATACATATAATAAATAGTAATAACTCACGTCTTATCGAAAGAGTACCAACTTAACGGGAAATTAACCTTCTTCTTAATAGATCGGACGCGCTGTAAACTTTTCGCGCGCGTCGGTTTTCCCATTTGTGTATACTACAACTGATGAAATAAATAAATAATAAATAAACAAAAAGTGATGGAGGTTTTGTGACACGTGCTGCTTTAATTAGTATAGAAAATATAAATGTATGATATGTAGGGAGGGGTAAGAAAAAACAACGCGTGGAGTATTTACACAGATATATCCATAGGAGAGAGAAGGGGTAAAACGGCAAATCATAGTACGCAAAAAAAAAGAAAACGGAAAACATCACCACCACCCATCTTGTCATAAGAAATATATAAAGAAAGGAAATAATATATCAATAGTAATAATAATAGTAGGATAAAAGGATAAGAATAAAATGTCCGGTATTGGTATGATGGACCCTGCGTTCTTCGTAGGCAGGAACGAACTTCTCAGTTGGTTAAATCAACTACTGAATTTAAGAATACAAAAAGTGGAACAATGTGCCTCTGGAGCCATTTATTGTCAAATCATGGACGCAGCACATTTGAACATAGTACCAATACATAAAGTGAATTTCCAAGCGAACAAGGAGCATGAGTACGTGCAGAATTATAAAGTTCTACAGACCATATTCGATAAACTGAAGATTCCAAAGAACATCGAAGTCGAAAAGTTATGTAAAGCGAGACCTTTAGATAATTTAGAGTTCTTACAATGGATGAAGAGATATTTCGATGTTACGGTTGGAGAGGCTACGGAAGGGTATGATCCGAACCAACGAAGGATGAACTCAAAAGGAGGAGGTTTATTCAGTTCATCTTCTTCTTCTTCTGCTTCTTATATGAACAGTAACAATAATACGAGTAATACTAATTCATCACAACTCGTCGCGAAGAAACCGACGACAAAACGAAACAATAACAACAACCAAACGACTCATCATACTAATTTTAGCACTAATGACGATGGTAATATTGCATCAACATCATCTTTGGAAACGATGACAGCAACTGTGACGACGACGACAACAAAAGTAATGACGAATAAGAAAAAAGGAGGAGAAAATAATAATAATACGAACGCGTCTGGCATGCGAGAGGATTTGGCATCTTTACGATTGGAGGTTGAAAAAGCCGAACGCGAGCGAGAGTTTTATTTTGAAAAGTTGCAAGACATTGAGTTCATGTGTCAACGACCTGAATTTGAAAACGAAGTCTTGGCAAAGTGTATTGAGAAGATTTTATATTTCACTCAAGGCAAGCCGAGCGTGGAAGATATCATAACCGAATGCGGAGGAAAACCACACACGTATGTAGGAGGAGATGAAAACAGCGCGCCATCGATGTCGACAAAAAAAACACAATTTCCTACGCCTTCTCCAATCAATAATAAAAGTTCAGTTTCGCCGTTGAGTTCTATGCATACGCCGCCGCCAATGTTTGACATAAACGTCGTTCAAAAACTCTCCGCGTTGAGAATAGTGGACAAAAACGCAAAGTCATAGTCGTGAACACACGCACGCACGCACGCACGAGAGAGCGCGTTAGAGCGTTAGACTGTTACCCACTAACTATACACACACACATGCCATAAATAAACAGCAATAGTAGATAATATATACCATGTAATGATTTTTAAACATTTATAGAAATCGTGCCCATCAGCTTGTTAGAACACTATTATACATCACAAAGCAGACTGATTGACACACATCACAGGCTAATAATTAAATAATAACAATAATAATAATATTACGTGTAATAGGAAGAAATAGAAATAGAATAAAAATACATAAATGAACTACTCATCTGCGGGCGTAAGCGATGTACCTATGATGTTCGAATACCCTGGCCATAGTAATAAGACAAAAGAAGAAGCGGCAGAGGAGCAAGAAGAAATGCTCTGCGACGACGACGATGTGAATATGTTGACAACAAAGTTTACTACGATTAATTCGACGACACGAACGACGAACGAAGATGATGATGAAGAAGAAGAACAGAGACAGTTTGCAGACGAAAGGAACTTTGCTTGGGCGCTCGAAGAAACGAATAATAATAAAGCGACGAGAACGACGACGACGACGACGACTGCATCTTTAAAAAGAGCGGTTTTACCACAACAACAACAACAACAACAGTCGGTAATGATGAACAGCAACAATAACAACGAGACAAATAACTATAAGAATTATAAAAGTGAAGCAGATGCAATAAAGTCGATACTAAAAACAAGAACAACAAGAACAACAAATGATGAAGAGATGAAGGATGACGATGATTCAGAAAAAATTAACAGCGCTTCAACGCCATCGATAAACGTCTTAGAGCAAGCGAGGAGAACAATGCGAGACCGTAGACAAACGTTAAGAGTTGTCGAGCTCTTCATGACTTTGGAAAAATTTGATACAGAAAGTCAGTTAGTTGATATGGTTGAGAAGTCGTTGACGAGAAGCGAATTTAAAGATGCGTGCGAAGAGAGAGGCTTAACAGGGAAGTGTGGTTGGCCATTATGCTCAAAGGATTGCGTTTACGTGAAAATTAATCACAATAATAATACTAATGATAACAATAATAGTAATAAAAACAACAATGGAGGAGTAGGATATAAATCAAAAGCAATCATGAAACTATTAAGTGACGATGAAAAGACGTATTGTTCTGCTGCTCATCGCAAACAGTCTGAGCTTTTTTGTGAAAAATTCTTAAGGGAAAAGGTTGATGATAAGAAAAGCTTACCGCCGCGATCGGATAGACATACTAATTTTAGTGAATCGACTATGAATTCTCTCGATGTTATCGAGCGCAATTTTGATAAAAAAATGACGATGACAGAAAATAATAATGATAATAATAATACTAGCAATCAGTCGGTTAAAACTGTCGCAAATAATGATGAGAATAATAATAAGAATAATAATAATAATAATAATAATATTAAGAAGAATGAAAAGTCGGTGAAATGGAATAAAGAGCTCGACGATTCATTAAAAACAAAAGACGACAACAACGACAACAACAACAACAACAATTTGGTACAAGAGAAAAAAGAAGAGAAAAAAGAAGAAGTTGGTATTTTTTATTTTGATATTCACGAGGAAGGCATGAGAACGAACAATAGCAAATCTTCAAAGTTTATTCCTTCAATAGGGGGCAGATTTGCAGAAGGTCAGTTAAGTTCCGTACCTTTACGTCCAGATTCGCCGATGAATATTAATTTAGATACTAGTTTAGAGGAGGAGGGAAGAGACGACGGTGATGATCATGACGTTGACTTGAACGGAGAAGATGCAAAGATGATTTTTGATGATGGAAACAACATAAACGACATCAACGACAATAGCGTTCTTCATCGCGAGCTCATTAAAAAAGCGTTGTTAGCGAATCCCGTTTATAAGAAATATTCACCTCATGGAGAAAACGATGAAGCGGCGGAAACAGAGGAATCGGAGCAAGAAGAATCGGAAGAAGAAGAAGAAGAAGATGAAGAATCTTTTTTTATTCTAAAAAAAAAAGAAGAAGATTTATCGCTATTTGGTCAAACTTGGATGGTATTAGATGCGTGGGTGTCAAAGAGTACGCACTTGCATTTTGGTTCAAAGTTTTTAAATGATGATGATGATGAAGAAGTTTGTGCGCAAAAACTGCCGTTTCGAGATTCCAGAAGCGCTCAATTTGCTCAATCTACTTCCAATGAATTCGCTGCCAGTATGAACCGAATTTTGCGCTCATCAAATCAATTGAATAAGAAATTACAGTGCGAGAAATACTTGGCGTTGTTAATGCGTACTTTTGATTTTCAATCAACGTCGCACGTTCCAAAGTGGCCAGAATCTCGTTGGGATTTGATTTGCGCAATTTGTTTAGATTTAGATTCAAAAAGGAGCGGCTTTTGTTTCGATGATTATTATAAATTATATATCATCACGAACGATGATGAAGTGGATGATAATAATAGTTTAAGTAATATATTAAAAGAAGAGGAGGAAATTCGCTTAATTAAAGACTTGTTTTTATACGCGCGATATCGCGATTGATTTTGATTTGATTGGTTTGGTAGTTTAAGTTTTTTTACGACGACGATGGGTTTGTAGAAAGAATAGAGATGGTGGTGATAATATCCAGTTCTTGTTAGCAATAGAAAGAGTAATAACAACTTGATATATTATGCTGCCATACTGCTCAAGAATCGCTGAAATGTACAAACTCGAATATCTCGTTTTGGGCGCGAGAAGTGAAGAATTGTGATTGGGGTTCACATACGATCAATGCTGCAGCAATACGAGGAAATCTTGCCATGGTCAAGTATTGCGTTGAAAATGGATGTCCTATGGATGCGTGTGCGTGTTGGTACGCTGCCGCAAAAGGTCACTTGGACGTTTTGAAATACTTACACGAAAACGACTGTCCTTGGAATTCGGGTGCTTGTTTCGAAGCTCACGTAAACGACCGAATCGATTGCTTAAACTACTTAATTGAACAAAAATGTCCAGGCTGGCAGAAATTCGACCGAGATCATCCTAATTACAATCCTAACTACGTATATTTTACCCTAAACGAAGAAGACGAAGAAGACGAAGAAGACGAAGAAGACTCCTCTGACTCTGAAGAACGCTAACGCGCTCTCGCCGCGAGAGAAGAAGACGCGGTAAACGACTCTGCAATCATTACTGAACTACTTAATTGAACAAAAATGTCAAGGATTCGCAATCATATATTAAATTGCAGACTTTATTGTATGTTACTAAACCCTAACTTCAAACTTCGTATTAGAGTGTAAATTCTTTACAACGCCTCCACTTGTCCCGAGTTCGATCCTTGGTTGCGCGACAAATATATATATATATATAAAGCACTTATGTGCGTGCGATAGCTCAGTTGGTAGAGCAGTGGATTGTAATACAATCATTTTTTTTTATTTTTTGTGATATTTAACGAGAGCTCACCATAAAGAAAAAAACGCCTCCCGCGCAAGCGGCAAGTCTTGTCATATATTTTTTGTCATTTAAAATTATCGCAAACGCGCAATTATACTATATGAATCATACATACGTATTAAATATAATAGTATAATAATGATATTATCCAAATCCTTGTTTTATTTAAATGCAAGAAGAATACAATCATCGCATTCACGCATAAAAAATACTACTACTCAAACGACCATCAGTAAAAAAAATACTAATAATACGCGCAGAAAAATGCTCCTCTCATCAGGTGGAGTTCTTCTGTCCACATCGTCATCGCTCTCGATGAACACGAAAGGAGGAGCACAGGCGAGAACGAAGGCGTTCTCTTCTGAACAAATCGCGCAAGTCTTGAAAGACCCGCAGTTCCCTGCAATATATCCATTCACTCAGAAAGATATGCAACGATACGATGAAAGTT
>Ga0302126_10002213_pt1 | contig 11252 bp, 7 predicted proteins | sample CB4_20m_MG_FD_203108 | JGI IMG/M metagenome (GOLD analysis project Ga0302126, IMG submission 203108) | Marine microbial communities from Western Arctic Ocean, Canada - CB4_20m | ecosystem: Environmental > Aquatic > Marine > Oceanic | place: Canada: Western Arctic Ocean | collected 2017-09-24 | reverse complement strand
TGGTGGTTTCACCAAGACCAATCAATGGTCAGCCATCCTTCCCGAGATCATGCTCGGTGTGCTTGCGCTCGCTCTGCTCGGTGCAGAGATGGCCTTGCCCAAAAATAAACAGACGCTCATTCCTCGTTTTGCAATTTGGGGGCAAGTCATTGTCTTGCTTGTCGTCATCGGATGCGTCGGTTGGTGTAATGTCGGAGAGAATGAGTATTTTAGCGGTCTCATTATTCAGAACGATATGACACAGATCATGCGTGCTTTCTTCCTAGTCAGTTCGATCGTGGTCTGCTACCTAGGACAGATTTACTTGAGTAAGCAGTCGCTCCCTAAGACTGAGTTTTATGCTCTAGTCCTGATCATTGCTGCGGCCATGATGCTGCTCGTACAGAGTGCCAACTTTGTCATGCTTTTCGTCGCCTTAGAAACGGTGACGGTTGCCTTCTACGTGCTTGTTGCCTATTCCCGCACCAGTCCATTCTCACTCGAAAGTGGGCTTAAGTATCTAATCCTCGGTGCGCTCAGCTCTGGCATTCTACTCTTTGGCATAGTCCTTCTTTACGGCATCGCTGGCAACCCAGAGCTGATGGGCTCAAGTCGCGACTCGCTCAACTACAACGAACTGGCTAACTTCATCACCCTGAACACCAACACTCTGGTCGGTGTGGATAATATGATCGTGAAGATCGGTGCCTTACTCGTCGTCGCGGGTATCTGTTTCAAAATTGGCGCGGTGCCCTTCCAGATTTGGGTGCCCGATGTCTATCAAGGCGCACCGACACCCGTTACTGCCTACCTCGCAGTTGCTTCCAAAGCGGCTGGGTTTATTGTATTAATTCAACTTTTGCACGGCCCCTTCATTGGCTTGAAAGAATTCCTCGTGCCCGTGCTGTCTGTCATCGCGGCGGCTACGATTCTGTTCGGCAACGTAGCTGCGGTGACGCAGCGCAACGTCAAGCGCCTCATGGGGCTCTCAGGGATCGCGCATGCGGGCTACTTGCTTGTAGGGGTGATTGCTTCACTCTACGTCCCATGGGCGGTCTACGCAGTGATCTTTTACCTCATTACCTATCTACTGGCCACATTCGCCGTCTTCGGTGTGATGTCGCTCGCAGCGGATGCCGACGATGCCAACCAAGAGCTAGATCACTACGAAAATTTTGCCCGCAAGCGTCCTTTCCTTGGTGGTGTCTTGGTCTGTGGTCTCGGTTCACTGGCGGGGATCCCTCCACTTGGTGGATTCATTGGTAAACTCTTCCTTTTTGTCGCCGCCTTCCAGGCTGGCCTCTACGGACTCTTGGGCATTTCAGTGCTTGGAGTGGTTATTTCGATCTACTATTACTTTGGCTGGATCCGCGAATGCTACTTTTCTACGCCCTCAAGCGAAGTGTTGGACGACGCCTCTGGCGACGCGACACTAGGAGACCGTATTTTACTTGGTGCCCTGGTTGTTGCTACCGTCGTGATCGGTCTCTTGCCCGCTGCGCTACCGATTATTCGATAGGCATTTTGCAGAGGTCAGGGATGGATATTCATCAGTTTGAGTTCGTGGACCCACAAACCTCCATATGAACGCAATTAGTGAAAGCATCGCGCCATTCGAGATGCTCATGGCCTTGATTCTGTCGAAACGGCAAGCGCGAGCCCTACAATTGGTTATACAATACTAAAAAACGCTATGTTTTTCTGTCCATATAGTTGGATTTAACTACATTCTAGGAGTGTTGAAAAATTTCCTCTTGGCCATGATCTTCATGGGGTTGACCATGTATCTAGGCTACGCGCTCTATGAACGTAGTCAGCTTGAAGACGACGTTGTCGCTGAGCAAAGGGACGACGTTGTCGCTGAGCAAAGGGACGACGATGTCGCTGAGCAAAAAGGCAGGGCTCTCAGCTTGCCAGATGTTATGACCATTGTTCGTAAGGATGGAAGTTCCTTGGAAATTCGCCTCAAATCTAGGACGGTGACGGAGATTCATTTCGAGCGAATCTCTGATGGCGAAACTTTTCAATTTGGCATCAATCAGCTCGACGAGACGACTCGGGAGCTGGTTGAACAGTATCCTATGGGTTCTATTTCCAGTAGAGCAAGCGCGGTTGAAGATAATTACGTTCAGCAGCTGAGGGTAGCGATTGCTCGAATCGATGCCGATCTCCGTGATACGGAGATCGAATATGCCGCTTCTTCGAGTAAGACTGAACGTCGCACACTAAGAAATAAGGCGGAAGAGATGAATGCTGATCGCCTGCAGCTAGAAGCTAAAATCGCCGAGCGTCAGTAAAGCGATGGGGATTCTTAGGAGAGGGTTGATCCCCCAATATACTAAAAAATAGGCATTTTACAGAGGTCGGGAGTGAATGCTCATCAGTTCGAGCGCGTTGACAGATGAACCCTGCATGTATGGACTCTACTCATACTGTCCTGACTACTAAAAATGCGCCACCTTCTAATCGATGCCTATAATGTGATCTGTGCGACGGATTCACTGCGTGAGATCATGCAGGGTAAGCTCGACACCGCCCGCGATCGATTGGCCGAGATTGTTCGCAGCATTCATGATGCCGAAGCAGTGCATATCGCCCTCGTGCTCGATAGCCGTAACGACAAACTTGAAGTGGAGCATCCCTACAAAGTAAAGACTTTCGAATACCTCTACGCACCTGCTGCTTTGACTGCCGATGGAGTGATTGAACGCATGGTTGCCCGCGTAAAAAATCCCAACGACACGAGCGTAGTCAGCAATGACCGTATGGTTAGAGAGTCGGTCCGTGCCAACGGAGCCATCGCTCTGCGACCCGAAGAACTCTTCGAGTGGGCGAGGGGATGCGAATTACGGCTAGGTCAAGATACACGCCGAAGAAATGCCGCGAATGCCAAGGATTTTAGAAACGGCTTGGATTTAGATTTGTAGCTAGTAAGTTCGGGACTGGCCGACTAATTCATGAATATTTTTTGCCGCAGTTATGTTAAAAACTCGGCTGTTAGCTTGAATGCTATCTACTGCTTTGATTCCTCGGTCTAGTCTGTGCAAAAGAAGAATAATATCTTTTCGATACGACAACAGCTCTAGTTTTTTTCGAGATTCAGACCAAGCTTCAATCACTCTACTCTTGTCTGCATTGCTCATACTCCATCTAGAAATTTTTGTGCTGAGAGTGGAACGCTTTGCTGTGTGAAAGTTGTAATAACCTGAGTTACCGGTACTGTAATAAACTTTAACTCTTGGCCCTACCTTTCGAATCGCTCGCAAGACATCTTTGATTTGATAGAAGTGTGCCCCCATTTGAAGAGGCACTTTTTCGCCGTCAAGAGCACGTTTATATGCGCTATAGAGCTCGCGATAGGGGCTCATACTTTTCGGATTAATGTTAGTCCATGGTGTTGTTATTTTTTTCAGTTTGTTTGAGCCAATTAAAGGGGCACTTGGGACCAGTGAGAAAGTTAAACCTACTGGAGATGCTTGATGGATAGCGACAATTTCTACTAAACTCCCGTTGCTAGATTTCAGTGTAATAAGCTCCCAGGGATTGAACTTGGATTGGGGTAGGAGCTTTTCAACTGAAGTAATCGTCGGCTTTTCAACTGAATTACTCGTCGGCCATAGGAAATAGGCGATCACAATTAGGACTCCGATTGCGCATAACTGTAAAAATTTTATAAACAAGGATTTCATTCTATAGATCGTCGAAGGACGCACATCCGCTACAGGAATTGCAGGCCTAAGACTACACGTAAGCGGTTGCGCTGAGGGGGTTTAAATGCATTAGAATCACTGCGTTCTAATTGGCAAGTCGGAAGCAGCGCTCGATTCGGTGCTACTCAGCTTTCCGGGTTCGAGCGTTACGTGGATACGCTAGCTGGCTAGTTTGAGGCCTATCCATGCCGTAATAATGGATTGTTAGGCCTGGCTAAATAACAAACTTTAGGGCTCATCTTGGTTTGAGCTAGACTTCGTATTCGAGCAGTGGCTCGGGGTCGATTACCTTCGTATTGGGGAGACGCTTCTTGAGTTGAGCCTGAAACCAATCGCGCGCGTCCTGATCACCGTGGGTTAGGATGATGGCGCGGGCTTCCGTTTGCTCGGCGTAATCGAGTAGCTCGCTGCGATCGGCATGGCCGCTGAGGTCAAACTGATCGATGCTGGCACGGATTGGTGCGTTGTAGTCCAGCGCATCGAAAAAGAAGGTCCCCTCTTCGCCGTGAGATTCCAGGAGCTGTCCTCCTGGTGTGTCGGGGTCGCAGTAGCCGACGAAGCAGAGGCCGTTGTTTGAATGGGGCAGGAGCGAGGCAGCAATCTTGTAAGAGGGGGTGTGCTCAACCATCATACCGCTACTCACTAGGTAAATGCCCTTCCGAGGGAGATCGCGTCCCGGACGCATGTTGAGGTCGACGGAGCGGACATCCATCTTTTCCAGTATCTTAATATCGAAATCGATTAAGTTGGTTTGCTTGCGAATTTTATCGAAGTGCTCGCAGACCGCCATGCCGAGCCCAGCGGCGTGTATGGGTGACTTTGGTAAGCGGCCATCGTTGCGTGCTTCGTAAATGATTTTAAATAGCTCCTGCATGCGTCCGAGCGCAAATACAGGTATTAAGCAACTGCCGCCGCGCTCCAAGATCTCAGCAATCTGTTTGATCAGTTTATCGACCTCGGAGGCACGGGTCTTGCCCGGCTCGCGACCTTTGGCACCGCGGGTCGTCTCGAGGATGAGGGTGTCCAATTGGCCCGATGGCAGTTGAGCAGCTGGGAGGGTCCGTTGTGCGTCGAAGAGGACGTCGCCAGAGAAGACGATACGCCGATGTTTGTAGATGAATTCGACGGCGGCGGCGCCCGCTACGTGTCCTGCCGGGTGAAGGATTACTTCGATTTGGTCGCTGCCCTTGGTGTAGATTTCACTGCGCCCGAAACGCTGAATGGTTAACTGCTTGCTAAATTGGACGACATCGCGGTGGAGAAAGAGTGGATACTCGGCAATGCCGTGCTCCTCTCGCTGGCGCTTCATCACGTTGATTGAGTTGCGCAGCATGCGAGGCGCGAGGGTAACATTGGGCGCGGTGGTGATGACGGGCGTCTTTGGGTATTGCGCCGTCACGATCGGCATGGAGCCGAGGTGATCGAGGTGGCAGTGAGTTAGAACGATTAGGTCGAGGTCTATCTTCTCAATGGGCTCAAAGTCAGGCAGAGCGTCATAACCAAGTTTCTTTGGATTGAGCCCAGAATCGATCAAGATATTGAAGCTACCGATTTGTACGAACATTGAGTTCGCACCGATCTCGCCGTGGCGGTTGAGGTCGATTAGCTTCATATTGTGTTCGTAAACGTAATCTTCATTTCAAATGTCGTTATATGGAAATGTGCGTAGGCTCTGCCTTTTTGTGGACTAGGAAAAGCACTAAATGATACGAAAACTTGCTGTTGCTAGGTTTAGAGGCTTGTGAATTTTATCAATTGCACACCTGGGGTGCGATTGTCCACAATGCCATAGTTCCAAATGGCAAAACTCAACACAGCGTCTCGCATTACTTGGATTGGTTTGTTTCTGAATCTGCTCTTGGGCTGTGTTAAAGTCGCAGGTGGTTGGTCGCTGCAGTCTAAGGCGCTTTTAGCGGATGGGGCGCATAGCTTACTGGATTTATTGACCGATATTGCCGTACTTGTCGGGCTATCTCTGGCGAGTAAACCTGAGGATGCAAACCACCTCTATGGCCACCACAAGTTTGCCAGTTTCGCCAAGCTCTTTGTTGGCGGCATGTTGTTACTCTTCTCGGTCGGCTTGGTCGTGGCTGCTTTGTTTGACTTCCGTTCGGGGCTGAGTGCCCCCAAGGCGGGGACTGCTGTGGTGCTTGCCTTGATTTCGCTGGTAATTAAAGAGGCCCTCTTTTGGTGGACGCGTGGAGTGGCGAAGCGTTTGAAATCGGATTTATTGATGGCCAATGCCTGGCACCACCGAATGGACAGCCTATCCTCCTTGGGTGTGGCGGTGGCATTGATCGGGGTTTGGCTAGGTGGCAAGAGTTGGGCCTTTCTTGACGATGCAGTCACGCTAATACTGGGCGGCTATTTGATTTTCGAGGCGACTAAGATTTTTCTGCGTGCCTGCTCGGATCTACTCGATGCCGCGCCTGAGCGAGCGATCATTGAGGATCTGCGTGAGCATATTTTGCCGACTCCCGGAGCGGTTGCCTATCACGATTTTCGCGTGCGTCGGGTAGGGGATCTTTATGAGGTAGATCTACACTTGCAGGTCGATCCCGAGATTCCGGTGGAGGCTGGGCATGCCATCGCGCGAGCGGTGAAACGTAGCATGCGTGAAAAACATCCTGAAGTTTCCAAGGTACTTGTGCACGTGGAACCCGCGAATAGAGAACATATTATGAATCGAGGGCTTCATGGCTCAGGGGACACTGATGTTAAAATATCCAATCATTGAGAAATATAGCTTGTCTGTTCTTGGCTTACAGAATTGAAACGTAGTGCACGACGACCTCTCCACTAGTCACTTGAATCGACTGTCTTTTTTCCCTCTATGAGCGATTTTTTGAAGCACGAATGCGGTATCGCGATGATCCGCCTTTTGAAGCCTTTATCCTACTACCAGGAAAAATATGATACGCCATTGTATGGCTTCAATCAGCTGTTTTTGCTGATGGAAAAGCAGCATAACCGCGGGCAAGACGGTGCTGGAATTGGCTGTGTCAAGCTCGGCGTGGCACCAGGTGAGCCCTACATGGCACGCGAGCGCACGATCAAGGGCAACTCACTCTCACGCATTTTCAAAGGCCAGCTCAAGGCCTACCAAAAGATGGTTGATAAGGGTATTATACACCCCGAGTTTCCAGAAACGGTAAAAGATAAGTTTGGATTCGGTGGCGAAATATTGCTAGGGCATCTTCGCTATGGCACTTCGGGCGTCTATTCCTCGACTAGCTGTCACCCTTACGTGCGCCAGTCAAATTGGCCTACGAAGAATCTAATGTTGGCGGGTAATTTTACCATCACTAATGAGAAGGACCTGAATAACGACCTCATCAACCGTGGCCAGCACCCGATCTTCGGCACGGACACCCAGGCGGTGCTTGAAGAGATCGGCTTCCACCTCGATGAGGCACACGACGCGATTTACCATAAGATGCGCGACCAAAATGTGGAGGGTACGAGTATCCCTGGTATCATTAGCAAAGAGCTGGAACCTGTTCGCATCTTACAAAAAGCCGCGGCTAATTGGGACGGGGGCTTTGCCATCGCGGGGCTGATCGGTAACGGGGATAGTTTTGTGATGCGTGACCCGCAAGGGATCCGACCTTGCTACTACTTCCAGAACGACGAGGTGATCGCTTTCGCTTCCGAGCGCGTCGCACTAATGACGATCTTTGATCAGCCGATCGAGAATGTTTGTGAAGTCGAGCCTGGCACGGCTACGGTAGTGAAGAGCGATGGTAAAATCTACTCTGAGCGCTACACCGAACCTAAGCCGATTACCCCCTGTTCCTTTGAGCGTATTTATTTCTCGCGCGGTAACGACGCCGATATCTATGCAGAGCGTAAGGCACTGGGTGGTGCTTTGCTTGAACAAGTGGTCAAAGCGATTGATAACAATTTTGCCGATAGCGTCTTCAGCTTCGTGCCTAACACCGCAGAGGTTGCTTATTACGGGTTGCTCGATTCTGTCCGGCTTCACCGCCGCCAAGAAGTGCGCGACCGTCTGCTCGAAGCCAATGAGGCTGGCACACTGGATAAAGAATTGATCGACGAACTAATCATGGGCAACTGGCCGCGCGGTGAAAAGATTGCCCACAAGGACATCAAATTGCGCACCTTTATCTCGCAAGAAGAAGGACGGGCTAAACTTGTTTCCCACGTCTATGATATTACCTACGGCGTCGTCAAAGAGAATGACTGCCTCGTCTGTATCGACGATTCCATCGTCCGCGGGACCACGCTGAAAGAGTCTATCCTCAAAATCTTAAGCCGCACCAAGCCGCGAAAGATCGTCGTTGCTTCCACTGCGCCGCAGATTCGCTATCCTGATTGCTACGGCATTGACATGTCGGAATTGGGTAAATTTATCGCCTTCAAAGCTACAGTTGAGTTGATTAAGGACGACGGTAACAACGATCTCATGCAAGATGTTTACCAAGACTGCATCGCGCAGGCTGATCTGCCTTCCAGTGAGATGGTGAATCACGTCAAGCGCCTTTACGATCGCTACACTGACGAGCAGATCTCCGCTAAAATAGCTGAACTCGTTTACCCCAAGAACGTGCATTGGGAGGGCGAGCTTGAGATCGTCTTCTTGCCCGTCGAGAAAATGCGTGCCGCGATTCCTGAGCACAATGGTGATTGGTATTTTACGGGCAACTATCCGACTCCTGGCGGCTTCGCGACAGTGAATAAGGCGTTTATTAATTACTTTGAGAATAAGGCCGGACGAGCCTATTGATCATGCAGGAGTCGTTGCCTCTGTTCCCTAGGCTGCTGCGCATGCCTTTCATGAGTAATGGAAGACTAAAATCTAGCTCGTTTACTCACTGATCGCTGCGATCACATCGTCCACCGAATCGGCACTTTTAATCTGCTTACGTAAGCGCTCTCTGCGGCAGTTCTTCGCGATCTCAGCTAGCGTAGCAAGGTGGCCTTCGGTATCGCCCTTCGGACTAATAATAAAGAAAACAAAGTCAATCGCCTCGTCCTGCCCAGGAATGCTAATTCCCTCTTTGAGCTGCGCGATGAAACAGATACGATAGTCGAGGTTTTCGCAATATACGTGTGGAATGGCGATGCCGTGACCGAGGAAGGCAGGGAAGACACGGCCTTGCTCCTCGAGGTCTTCGAGTATCTGTTCTTCGGAACTCGAAGGTACATGTCCGGCTGCAATTTTTACGAGTTCTCGATAGAGGCTTTCGATGTTTTCACATTCGGTATTGATGAAGCCACCGCTATGGAGTGCACGTAAGAGGAAGCCCTCTGAGCGGCGCAGGCAGATCACCTCGTCTCCCTCTTTGACCATCGCTTTGAGTATGGCATCGTGCGGTACGGCTCTGAGTTGTTTTCCTCGGCGAATGAAGAGGGGATGCCAGTCGCCAGAAGCGAGGCTATTACCTTCCTCCCATTTTACAGTCTCAAAACTGCTCTCACTTTGCAATAGTTCGCTGCCGATCACGGCGGGCCGGGATAGGTCGCCGAAGACGCCTTGACCGGTCAACTGGTGGGCCTCGGTCGGGCTATCAAGTGGAATCCAACCAAATACTTTTTCGTTATCAAGCTCCTTAGCCCAGCGCTGCATAAGGATTTGGTTCAGTTCGACATTATCGGTAAGCGCGAGCACGTATCCCGCGCCGAAGAGGGCTTGCTCATTTTCATAAAGTTTCTCCGCTTCCATGCCGTCACGGTGTAGTGCGGGTAGGCCTTCTTTTTTTGCGAGCGCGATGTTGCGCGCATTGGTGTCGAGCAAGAGGACGTGTTGTTCATCCTTTCGCATCAGCTTGCGCGCCAACTCACGGCCAAAGTGGTGAGCGCCGATAACGACCCAGTCGTTCGGCGCAGGACGTTGTAGACCGAGTACTCTAGCGAAGATACCCGCCGAGAGTCCTTGGATCAGGACGGTCGCGCAGATTACTGAATAGACAAAAGACTCTAGTAGGGCGGGATCGCCCACTGGGTTTTCTTTGACGCTGAGACTTAAGGCAAAGAGTGATGCCATTGATGCGGCGACTACGCCGCGCGGAGCGACCCAGCTGAGTAGTGCCTTTTGCCGTAGGTTCAAGTCTGTCCCGAATGAGGACGCCGCGATGCTCAAAGGCCGGATGATGAGAATAACGGAAAAGAGTACCCAACCGCCTCCCATTTTGAAGAAATCGATAAACTGTTGCAGCTCCAAACGAGCCACCAAAAGCAAGAAAAGCATACCGATGAGTAGGTCGACGATCTCAGCCTTGAAGGCTTTAATTTCACGAAGCTGGCGTGGTTTTTTGATGCCTACGATGAGACCAGCAATCGTCACGGAGAGCAGACCAGCTTCGGGTTTAATCAACTCGGTTGCTCCGAAAATGAGCATGGCACTGGCCAATGCGAAGGCATTAACAATGTTATCTGGCACCCAGTTTTTCTTCATCACCCAATAGATTGAGTAGCCACCGATCAGACCGATGGCTGCACCGCTTGCCACACGAATCAAAAAGCTAGGAATAGCCACAGCGCCGCCGCCTTCGACCACCCACTCGTAACAAAGAATCGCCGTGAATACGCCGATTGTGTCGATCAATACCCCTTCCCAGTGAAGGATACTAGCCAACTTTTGCTGCACACGGATACGGCGCAGGAGCGGGACAATCACGGTCGGTCCCGTCACGATAATTAGGCTACCCATGAGCAGGGCAAAGGCCGGCGAAGTATCAAAAACGATGTAAGCTGTCAGTGCAGAGCCGAGCCAAGTGATGAGCACGCCGACGGTGAGTAAGCGCTTAATCACGGTCGAGGTTTGCTTGAATTCCTTGAGGTCCAGAGTCAGTGCGCCCTCGAATAGAATTAGCCCGACCGCTAGTGAGACTATCATGGGTAGGAAATCGCCCAGCGCATTTGGGTCGAGCACGCCGAGCCATTCGGGTCCCAGTGCAAAACCGCCGATTAGCAACAAGACAATGGTCGGCAAATGCAAGCGGCGCGAGAGTACCGTAAGCAGGCACCCAGCCCCGACTGCAAAACAGAGCGCCCAGAGGGCTCCTTGGGAATTACCCATAGCTAGGGTTTGAAAGGTGTCCATGAGTGGTAGTAAGCTTATTACTTCTTATTCTTAATTATACTCTTAACCCTAATCTCACTTTCGGAGCGGTAGGGGATTATGAGTGGGATCAAGAGTAGGATTAAGGCAGACGAACTAGTCTAGTTTGTGGCACATACCGAGCGCAGGCGAGACCTCGCTGGCTTTACCAATGATTTCCGCAGGTACGCCAGCAACACTCGTGTGTGGCGGCACATCTTTGAGTACTACACTACCCGCGCCCACTTTGGCACCTTCACCGATTTCGACATTGCCGAGTATCTTGGCACCCGCACCGAGCAGCACGCCCGAGCGCACCTTCGGGTGACGGTCGCCACGGTCTTTACCGGTTCCGCCTAAAGTAACTGCATGTAGGATCGATACGTCGCTTTCAACGACGGTTGTCTCACCCGCGACAAAACCAGTTGCGTGGTCGAGCAAAATACCATGTCCGATCTGGGCTGCAGGATGGATGTCGACCGCGAAAGTTTCCGAGATGA
>Ga0302126_10002207_pt1 | contig 11270 bp, 4 predicted proteins | sample CB4_20m_MG_FD_203108 | JGI IMG/M metagenome (GOLD analysis project Ga0302126, IMG submission 203108) | Marine microbial communities from Western Arctic Ocean, Canada - CB4_20m | ecosystem: Environmental > Aquatic > Marine > Oceanic | place: Canada: Western Arctic Ocean | collected 2017-09-24 | reverse complement strand
AGACCCTTCAATAAATGGTGGAGGTGGCGGGAGTCGAAACCACACCCTTAAAAATAAGGTGATCTGTAAGTGTATCTACTACAGTATATTATAAGTGTACTGCTTTTCTGACTTACGACAAGAGGTGTCATAAAAGCTCATATTAGGTCAGGAAGTTCGTAGGAATTTGGAGGAATTTAGAGTAGGGGGCGGGGGTTCGCTTGGCTGGTCTCTTGTTGATGTATATACATCAAGTGCCTTATAAAAAATAATTTCCTTATAAGGTTTTGGTACGCTTATAGCTATTTAAACTTATGAAGAGGATTCTCAGTGCTTTAATTATTGGCTTTATCGCTTGGTTACCAATTAAGACGTTCCTGAGTCCAGATTTTCCTTGGGGTAATATCTATTTGCAGAATTTTGAGGGAGAAGTTATGGGTCTGGGAGAAGCCTCCTATCATTTTAATTCTGAAGATGATTGCTACATTAGAGTTGAGAATTATGATTCTGAAAAAGGAGGATTTTATTGTAAATTTTCAGACGGAACATCACCTAAGAGACTCCAATTAACAGATATTGAATACTTCCCAATCCCACGTGTGTTGTCTGCAGTTTGTGATTTTACAAAAAATGGTAAAGATTACTTAAACGTTTATTATGATCAATATACGTATGAGAATCTAGAAAACTTTTCACGAGAAAATGGTTATCAGATAGACCCAAATTCTTACAAGGAGTCTTTACCCTATGATCTCTCTAATGGAGCTAAGCTGATTATTAAAGCACGCAGTACTAATTCGTCAGATTCTGTTCCAACAGATTTAATAATTAGTTTTGATAAACTGCCCCATCCCCGAAATGAATCATTATACGAAACTGAGAAAATAAGGCTAAATAACGAAATAAATACTTATGAAATAAGTATTCCAAAATTAAACTCAGGATCGAGTATTGGATCTATTTCAATGCGTGTCTTAAATAAAAACACCGCCTTAACGATTGAAGAGACAGTTCTAGAATATGATAAAAAAGGAAAAAAAGTCTCTGTAGAGTTAGTTTTTTCAGATGCTTTTGGCGAGGCGTCACTGCATGAACCGTTCAATGCCAAGGATTTAAAATGGGTTTATAAATTTAAGTTTAATAAAGATTTCTCAAAGATTGATAATGGTAAATTAGTTATTCATTCCATGGAATATGAACCTAGGACCCTTAAGTATGGTTCAAATTGGTTTTACAGTAAATTTGATAATGACGAATAATTAGGCCTGCTGGTCGCAGGATTGATTATAAAATGGTGGAGGTGGCGGGAGTCGAAACCGCTTCCTCCTAAATTCCTGCCCCTCTCTAGCCCGCTCCAGTGCTGCCTTACCTATTATTCATGGGGATCGTCTCCTGCCTCTTGGAGCATCAGATGAAATAAGGTGCAATATGCCGTGATAGGAATGACAGGAACCTGGCGGGAACTGAACAGATTACGCGGGTTAGAGTTGTCTTACTAACACAGAGGACAGAAGCCGAGTAGGGGGAGGGGGTTCGCTTGGCTGCCCTCTTGATGATGTGTATATACATCAAGTGCCTTCAAAAAAATACTTCTCTAATATGGTTCAGTCATCACGCTTTGCACGATAGAAGCGTTTCTGAGTGCCGACCGTATCGTAGTAGCGAACGATCTTATCGCTCGCTCCTAGGATGTTATCTTCCAATATGAACCAGTTTTCCAAATCTGTGGAATACTCGATACGGTAGTTTACACCGTTAGCTGCATTAAACCAGTATTTGACTGCTGTCTCGATGCCCGAGATTGCGTCGGGTGTGCTGCTTATGCTCAATGGGTTGTAGCCTGTCTCGACCTCATAACCATCATCAAAGCCGTCGTCATCACTGTCGGCATCCGCTGGGTCAGTGCCATAGACAATTACTTCCTGATACTGGCTGAGTCCGTCACCATCGCTGTCTGATGAGTCATATAGGAATATAGCAGTGATACTGCCGTCTTCTTCGACGGTAACAGTCAATGGATTCTCTTGTCCGAGTTCTTCGGGGACGTCGCCTGACCAGTAGCCGAAGACGTAGCCGTTATTCGCTGTCGCTGTGAGTGTGATTTCTGAAGGCTCTGTATTTACCAACGCACCCGATGGGGAAACCGATCCTCCTGTGGCGGCACCTGCGGTGGTGGTGAAGACTGAGCTGAGTCCGATGACGTTGCCATATTCGTAGGCTCCGAGGTCCAGCGTGGTATCCTGAATACGCTTGTAGCCTGCAATGTCCACAGGGAGTGATTCTGCGTTATCATCATCTCCGTCTAGATCGTAGGGATCCACGGGAAGGAAACTTGCATCGCCGAGACCGATTGCTGGGCTGCTGGACTGCAGCCTTAGACCGTCATCCTCTGTTCCCCAGATGTCGTCTGGGCCGTCGTGGTCTGCAATATTTACAAATAGGGGGTCTGCGTCCAATAGATAGGATTCGGGGATGTAATTTACTCCGCCAACAAACGCTGCACTTCCACCTTCGATTAGATTATACGCACGAGCTTCAAATGGACTCGGCGAGGTGCTTGCCGTGGAGTACAGGGTGACTCCATTAAATACACTAGTGCCTGAATTGTCGTGGAAGATATTGTTGAAGATTTTCCATGTGCCGGCGTGTGCCACGCCGCCTATCGAAGAAACTGAGTTCCCCGAGAAGGTGCAGTAGGTCGCGGTCCATGTGCTGAGGTATGCCACGCCGCCACGATTCGCTGAGTTCCCCGAGAAGGTGCAATTGGTGGCGGTCCATGTGCCGCCGTATGCCACGCCGCCGCCAAAATTAGCTTCCGGTGCTAAGTTCCCTGAGAAGGTGCAATTGGTCGCGGTCCATGTGCCGTTGCTTGCCACGCCGCCATTTATACCTGCGACGTTCCCCGAAAAGGTGCAATTGGTGGCGGTCCATGTGCCGCTGGAAGCCACGCCGCCGCTGTAATTAGCTGAGTTCCCCGAGAAGGTGCTATTGGTGGCGGTCCATGTGCTGCGGTATGCCACGCCGCCACGATTCGCTGAGTTCCCCGAGAAGGTGCAATTGGTGGCGGTGACATTACCTCCGCCATATACTGCTGCGGCACGATCCTTATTATTTTCTGAGCCGTTAGCATTGCCCTTGGTAATGGTGATGCCGTCAAAGGTAACAGTATTGTTATCAATCGTAGTCACGTGGACAGACCAATAGGCCTGATCCTCCCATATCTCACCACTTAGAATGGTCGGATAGGATTCCCAGTCTCGTTGAGCGAGGTCCGTCTCGCTGCCGAAGAAACCGCCATAGAGAGCGACTTGATCTTTGATGTAGAAAGTTGCCGTGCGGTCGAACTCCGCTTGGTTGTTGATATCTATCGGGTAGTAGGTGCCTTGGGCGATCCAGACCTGATCACCACGACCTGAGACAGTTACATCTAGGGCATCTTGTAAATAATTGAAGGCAGTCTCCCACGAGGCTCCATCACCGCCAGTAGCCGCATTGGAATTAACGTAGATGATATTAGCTTGGAGAGCCGTAAAAGACAAGAGACTGAGAAAAACTAAATATTTCATACCCAGAGCTAATGAAATATTTACCCTCCGATCAACTAGAAACTCTAGACCCTGTAATAGCTAGGAACCAAAGGAACAAAGAATCTCACTTAATATCCTCCGTACGCTTACCAACCGTCCCCCTTTACTCTCCCCTAAATAGAAACGCAAAGGGCTTGTAGGGACTCCTAGGTTAGAATCCTTGTGCAAGGACGGGGCGGGGGTTCGCTTGGCTGGTCTCTTGATGATGTGTATATACATCAAGTGCCTTTTAAAAAATTAGTCTGCCATCTTGAAGCGGAAGAACTTGGTATTTGTATCTGCTGGGACAGTCATAGTGGCGGTATCACCAATTTCAGTCCAGGACTCAAGGTCAGAGCTTTCCTCCATCTGAATTTGAACTGAAGCTTGATTCCCCGATACTTCAATCATTGTTGAGCCAATACGAAGGTCTTCTACGCCTTGGGTAATAATATTTTTGAGATTCGTATAATCTATAGTAGGATCAAATCCAGCATCTGCTACTTCTCCATCATTAAACCCATCAACAGATGTATCTGCTAAATTTGGATCTGTTCCAGTGTCTGTTGAGCTTACATATACACCTGTATTAGTTTCGCAACCATCTATTATTCCGTCACCGTCACTATCGTTATTATTTGGATCTGTTCCAGTGTCTGTTGAGCTTACATAAGTCCCTGTATTAGTTTCAAACATATCATATAATCCATCACCATCCGTGTCTGTTGTTGGAACTGCAGTAAAGTTTACTGGCAATCCGCCAAATGTACTTCCAAAACCTGAGGCATTAGCATTAACATAAACTTCCGCATTTGTATTTATATTATCTAATGCATTTTGAGATAGCTGTGGAGCTGTACCTTCAAACGTTATACTGATTAATGAGAAGCAGCCTGCAAATGCTTGATTACTGATAAATTCGACGCTACTTGGAATAATGATTTCACTTAAAGAGTTACAGTACTGAAATGTCCCAGATTTTATAATTTCTAAATCATTGGGCAATCTGACAGAAGTCAAATCGGGACATCTCCAAAATGCACCACTGCCAATGTCAATGACACTGTCAGAAATATAGATTGATACTAAGTCACTATCGGTAAACGCTGAATCTGAAATCTCGCTTACTCCATCTGGTATTGATATGTTCTTGATCCCAGAATCTCTAAAGGCTCCCCAGCCAATTGAACTAACACTGTTTGGTATGGTTAAAAATTCAAGGCTTGGGCAATACTCAAGCATAGATCCACTAATTTCATTTAAATTTTCTGACAGGATAATGTATTGAAGTGAGTCGCAGTTTGCAAAAGCTCTAATTCCCACAGTGGTAACACTATTTGGAATAAGAATATCATCAAGTAGTTCGCAATTTTGGAATATTTCAAATGGTAAATCTGTTATCCCTAAAGGAATATTGATTTCTTCGAGGGAGGTGCAATTTTGAAAAGCTCTACTTCCTATTGATATTATGCTATCTGGTAATAAAATTTTGGTTAAATTTGATCTATCTTTAAAAGCTTCATCGCCAATCTGAGTAATCGGCTTTCCAATGTATGAACTTGGTATATCAAGTTCCCCATACGCATTGCTTAAGCACCCAGTAACGCTATACTCAGTGCCGCCATTAATCGGGGTTAAGGTCAGGTGACTAACAGAAGCAGCCTGCAAGGATGCTACAAGCAACGGCAATATGAGTAGGGTTTTAAATTTCATACCCAGAGCTAATAAAATATTTACCCTCCGATCAACTAGAAACTATAGGCTCCGTAACGCTAGGGGCCAAAGGAACAAAGAATCGCACTTATCAGCCTCCCTACGCTAACCAAAGCATACTCCTATACTCTCCCCTTAAATAGAAAAGCAAAGGGCTTGTAGGAACTCCTAGGTTAGAATCCTTGTGCAAGGACGGGGAGGGGTTCGCTTAAGCTTCCTGGTAAGAACCATCAAGTGCCTCCTAAGAAATACTTTCTTATGTGGCCATCTAAGAATCCTTGATTGGTTAGGACCTAGTTTAGGCTTTGTCCGAGAAGCGACTCATACAAACTTAAACCAACAACAGCGCTGATGGATATGTAGTTTCCATTAGAATCAAAAGTGAACGCAATAATTTGTGTATTATTTTTTAAGATACAAATATACCCAGATTCAGTTGATTCAACCGCATAAAAGTTCCAGCCAGACTGAGAGTAGGTATCTGTCCTTAAATTTACTCCGTCTCTCATCAAAGGGGTATTTTCATCATTAACATATAGGTTATTAGACTCATCGTAGACTAATTTATCTCCATATGTATCCGTAGCGATCGCAAGGAAGGGTTCTGGTTCTAGCTGAGGACCTACGCTGACTCGCATAAAGTTCTTATCCGAGGGCATACTATATTCACGTCGAATGGTTTCCTCGTTATTCCACTCCTCAAGGTCGTTTGAGGACTGAATCGTGAAGTTCATCGATGCCTTATCTCCATTCGAGCTAATGCCTGGTTGAGATACCCGCATATCAAAGACACCTTCTGCACCCACTAGGTTATAATCAGAGGGAGAACCGATTACGTCTTGTTGGCCCTCTGATCTAGAGCTTGTTTGGGCATCACTTAAATCGGAACTAGTAAATAGGCTATATTGGGCGGGGTTGCCTGTTACGTCCGTCTGCCCAAGAGTTCTCGACTCAGTTCTGGCCGTGGTCATCTCAGTAGGCGTGTGCAGATCGTAGTCGCCAGGAGCATCCGTCACATCTGCCTGTCCTTGAGACCTCAAGTCTAATAATTCATAATTTTTGGTATTATAAAGTGCTTCGTAATAAGCTTCATTAATTTCTGCGGAACTTAATTCTCGATCGTAAATTTTTAGATGTTTGTAGTTAATATTAGGATTACTTGACCATCCAGAGTAAGATCTTCCTAACTTAAGCGGCTTAGTGTTGTTAATATCTGCTATTTGTTCTGACGTTATTCGGCTTGTTTCTAAGCCGTTAAGATAGGTGCTAATAGTATTCTGCCTTCGAGTAATTGATAAGTTATGCCAATGTCCATTGTTAAGGCCACCGACGATAGAACCTAATGCTACATAGGAAGAGTTGAATGAGGATCCTCCTTCACGTAATTCTATGACTAGCCCTCCATTGAGTGATTCCATGCCATTAATGGGGTAGAAATCATCGTCATTATGCATCCTCACACTTATGTAGTTACCAATTGCCGATTCTGCTCGGTCTCCAAAAATATCAAATAACATAGAGCCATCAGCATTGATATGATTTGTGACAGACAATCTGAACCATAAGCTAATTGTAAAATCATTTTGCCTGAATTGATCGACAGATTCAGGAATGGAAAAATAAGAATTCCCGCTACTATACTGACCACTACCTACATTTAAATATCCGTCATCAAAGGTGACGCCAACTCCATTTCCATGTAGCTCGTTTCCACTCACATCTGATACACCAGATAGCAGTGGATAGTAAGCGATTAAGCCTGGGTCATAGTCATAAATAGCAGAAACTTCATTCGCAGATAACGCACGGTTATAAAATCTTAGATCATCTAATGTAATGCCAGATGCTCCGAACTTAAAATTTGAAGTTCCAGTAAAACTGGAATCAGTATACCCCTCCGAGACTAATTCACCATCTACATAAATACATTTCTTAGTATCATTTTTATCATAGGTAACAACTACGTGACACCACTGTTCGAGGGCTAAGGGAGGATCTATGTCATACGAGAAACTATCGTCATACCACACTCCCCAGCCAATCCCAGTGGGGGCTGCGTAGTCGATATTTACAATCCAACAGTCCCCGTCGTCACCTATACTTATTACCCAGTCATCGTAATCATCCACCTGTTTTTGATACCAAAACGAAATTGAAACACTACTATCTCGAAGGTCTATTCCACTGCCTGTAACACCGTAACCGTCAATATTGCTACGCTCTCCTTCTATTCTTAGAGCTGAATTTGGGTTACCAAATCGGTCTGAACTAAAGCTAACGTGGTCGGCAGTTCGTCCGTTTATTTCATTTCCTGATTCATCATTCGCATTTCCATTGAATGGGTAATAAGCGATTAATCCTGAGCCACTATTATATGGAACTGCTGGCCTGCCAGCTACTTGGCTACTCCAACCGCTTTTATTTGAATCGTAGTATATCGTAACCGAGTCACTCCTATTAAATGCATCAGTTCCAAAGGCTGGAGCGTCTCCTTCAAACGTAATATTGGTTAGGCTACTGCACCAATTGAATGCACCCTCCCCAATCGAGATCACGCCGTCGGGGATCGTAATACTGGCTAGGCTATGGCAGCCATTGAAAGTATAATCTCCAATTGAGGTCACGCTACCGGAAATCGTAATGCTGGTCAGGCTACTGCAGTTTTGGAATGCATTAGTCCCAATCGAGGTTACGCTGTTGGGTATTGTAATACTGGTCAGGTTATCGCAATTGTCGAATACACTACTTCCAATCGAGGTCACGCTGTCGGGAATCGTAATGCTGGTCAGGCTAGTGCAGCCAGCGAAAGCACTACTTGCAATCGAGGTCACGCTATCGGGAATAATAATGCTGGTAAGACTAGTGCAGTTCAAGAATGTAGTAGTTGGAATCGAGGTCACGCCGTCGGGGATGGTAATGCTGCTTAGGTTAGTACAGTGACTGAGTGTACCAACTCCAATCGAGGTAACGCTGTCGGGAATTGTAATGCTACTTAGGCTATCGCAGGTTGAGAAAGCAGCGTCCCCAATTGAGGTTACACCGTCCGGAATTGTAATACTGGTCAGGTTACGGCAAGCGTCGAGTGCCTGATATCCAATTGAGGTTACGGGTAAGTCATTGTATGTGCTGGGAATGTCTAAGGACCCGCTAGCGGATGTGTCGCAATCAGTCACGCTATACTCGGTGCCGTTACCATTCAGGGTGAAGGTGAGGGGACCGAATTCGAGGAGGTAGTCAAACGAGCTAAGCGGATCATTATCATTCCATAAGCCAAGTCCAAAACTCGATTGACGAATCTCTAAATAATCTTCATCGCCATTGTTGTTTGGCTCACCACCAACCCAGTTGAATACCGTTATATCCGTACCATCAACCCATTTCCATTCGCCCTCATTCTCGCTGTCTGAGCCGCCAATATATAAATTACTCCAGCTACCTAGATTACCTAGGTACGCATTAACCTCATCTATTTTTTCCTGAGTATCTAAGACAGCCAATCGACCGCCTCTAGATTCAGCGTCAGCTTTAGCTTCGTGCCAGGTGAACGAGCCTTCGATGATTTGAAACTGAGCTTCGATTAAATCATGCTCCATGATGAATGGAAGATTAACCGACATAGGTGAACCTGGACCATCCTCGTCATTCCAGAACCCAAGATTTGCAGTCATAGTAATAACGTTCTCTCGAACAAGTGTCTCCGCCGTTCCAGGCGCAAAGTTCGAGTAGTCAAAATCTTCCCCAGTAACCCATTGCCAATTATTTAAACTTCCATCGTTTATGATACCACCGATAAAGTGCGATACTCCCGAAGCACCAGCATCTAAAACAGACTCGAATATGAATGTATTTTCTTCTGCATCAGTAATGGTTGCGAGATGCCAATCGGAATAAATAACCCCATCGATTTCAAAAGTATAAGACTCAGTAAACTGATTGGCCTGCTCCCATGAAAGCGGCGTAGAGTAACTTAAATATCTATGGCCCTTAAAAATGGTCTCTAGCTCCTCTAGTAGGTAACCAAAACCGCCCTGATTCGCTCTATGATCATTCCAAGCCCAACTATAAATAGAGTTCATGTGAACGTAGTGCTCTGAACCTCCACTGTTGGAGGGTTGACCTGAAACCCAATTACTCACAGTGAGTGGCGTCCCATCCACCCACTTAAATTCACCTTCAACAAGTGAATCACTCAATCCAATCCATAGCTGAGTTTCATTTGTTGGGGGTTGGTTCGTAGCCAGCGAAACGGCCGTATCGATCCTCTCCTGCGTGTTTAAAACAGCCAAACGTCCGCCACGTGCCTCCGCATCAGCTTTAGCTTCTTGCCAAGTAAAGTCGCCTTCGATGATTTGGAATTGTGGAGCATCTCGGATTAACATCTGAGAGGGCCTACCCTGAAATGTTGGCGTAATAAAACCAGTGGCATCGTCGTAATAGTAAATCGTAGCGGAATCACTATTGTTAAACACACCACCTCCAAAGGTCGGAGCGTATCCTTCGAATGTAACGTTGGTCAGGCTAGTGCAGTCAACGAATGCATAATGCCCAATCGAGGTCACGCTGTCAGGGATCGTAATGCTGGTCAAGTTAGTGCATAATGCGAATGCGTGTATTTCAATCGAGGTGACGGGTAAGCCATTGTAGGTGCTGGGGATGTCTAAAGATCCAGTAGCGGATTGAGCGCAACCAGTCACGCTATACCAAAAATATTCGGCGACGTCTAGGTTGCCGTCGCCATCAAGGTCTTCGGCGACGTCTAAGTTGCCGTCACCATCAAGGTCTTCAGCAACTAGAATCACTCCATCTCCATAAGAAGAGACCCATTGTAAGTACTGAAACCAAGGCATAGACTCACTTAACATTCCGTTACCATCAAGGTCTTCGGCGACGTCTAGGTTGCCGTCGCCATCAAGGTCTTCGTTTACGTCTAGGTTGCCGTCGCCATCAAGGTCTTCGTTTACGTCTAGGTTGCCGTCGCCATCAATGTCTTCAGCGACATCTAAGTTGCCGTCACCATCAACATCTTCGGCGACATCTAGGTTGCCGTCGCCATCAATATCTTCTGCGAATAATATGGGCCGCTCAACATCGCAATCCCAGCAAATCTGAGAAAACCAAGGTAGAGACTCAGTAAGAATACCATTTCCATCAAGGTCTTCGGCGACATCTAGGTTGCCGTCTCCATCTACATCTTCGTTTACGGGATCCATCACGCCGTCACCATCGACGTCACCATACAGAGTAAAGGTAAGGTCATCCACAGAAGCAGCCTGCAGGGATACTACAAGTAAGGGTAGTATGAGTAGGGTTTTAAGTCTCATACCCAGAGCTAATGATATATTTACAATACGATCAACTAGAATATCTAGGTCCGTAATAGCTAGGGACTAAAGCAACAAAGAATCGCACTTATGCATCGTTAAGCTCACCAAAGCATACCCCTTTACTCTCCCCTTAAATAGAGCCGCAAAGGGCTTGTAGGGACTCCTAGGTTAGAATCCTTGTGCAAGGACGGGGTATCTTATGGGGGGGCTGTTGTGTCGTGGGTTCTTGGCTCTTATTAATCTTTGGGATATGAGGCAATTTTTTACGCTTTGGTCCAAATGTTAATGTAACGCAGACTCGAGCGTTTAGCTGTTATAAATCACATTGGCATCAGCCATGCTATGACGTTATGTAAGTTGGCCAAAGAAAAATACATATCGTCTGTTTTAATGGTGGTTTTAATTATCTGCCTTCATGTTCTTTACTTTCTGCTCAACAGATCGTGACAATGGCAGTGTCCTATTAGCTCTTCTGAACTATTCCAAGAAAAGGTGCTACAATTCGGAAATGATTGCACGCTAGTTCCTTTTGAAGGCAGGGCTCATGGATTTTATAATGAGAATAAGCATGTCGCCATGAGTGATTATAGCAGAACATTGGATTATGCTGATGAATTCTTAGAGGAAAATTTTTGGTATAATAAGGTGACGATAAATGGCCAATAAAAAGGGCCTAGCTATATGCTAG
>Ga0302126_10002205_pt1 | contig 11279 bp, 6 predicted proteins | sample CB4_20m_MG_FD_203108 | JGI IMG/M metagenome (GOLD analysis project Ga0302126, IMG submission 203108) | Marine microbial communities from Western Arctic Ocean, Canada - CB4_20m | ecosystem: Environmental > Aquatic > Marine > Oceanic | place: Canada: Western Arctic Ocean | collected 2017-09-24 | reverse complement strand
GTTCGACTGGATATGCAAACATCAGAGGAGGTTTGAAACAACAAAGGTTCAACGGTGCACCTCTTACTCGAATACCCAATCAGGCAACGAAACATGCTGTTTTGCAACCTCTACCGTTAGAAACGCAAATGGAGCGCGATATATTCCTGTCGACGGTCAGGGTGTTGATCAACCTGAATTGACACTTTTCGAATATGCGCGATGTAAACTATTGCAGCCTAGCATCTTACAAAGACTCGGTACGTTGTACGAAAGATATTGTTTAATGATGTTTTTGCGCATCGATGACTTAAAAAAGTCCGTACTACGAGCTTTCGCAGAACCCTTAAATCGTCGCAACTGCCGCCCGCGAGAGATCATCTGCTCGTTCCTCTTCCCAATCTTCTTCTTCTCGTTTTCGTTCGCGCGGTTCGTTTTCATGAACGAAGCAGTGCCAGGGGAAGAGGAAGAGGAAAACCACATCACTGCGCAGGGTTAAATTACTCCAACAAAGAACAGCGATGGATTGATTTTGACTTTTTTTTAAGCGCTTTACTTACACACACGAAAAAATAACGCTATTAACGAAGACGGTGTCGTGCTCGCGCTTGCAACGTCTGTGCCTTTTTTTTAATCGCGTCGCGGCTTTGACGTCGTGCAGAGCATCTGGTACTACTAAGTTATTTTTCTTCGCTCGATGAGAGTATTGAATAACGTGCTCTGCTGATGATTTTTAATGAGAGAGAAAGCGATTTTGAGGGTGATTTGAGTTTGATTTCCCAAAGCCACGAAAGCCATCAAACACTCAGCAGTTTCCCCATAAAATCACACTTTCCATCAATAACTCGTAATTGAGGAAAAAGAGGAAGAATAAGGCCAATAAATGCACGTAACGAACGTTGGAGGATCACTCACGACCGCGGTATGCCTATCGTTAATAGCGTGGTCAGTGCGAGTTCTAAGGGCGACGAAGGTTTCGAACAGCATAGTAGACGCACTGAAACAGAGCAATAACAGTACTAACGAACAAACGAGTTCTAAAATAAATACGATTAAACAAAAACAAAGAAACGCGGAGAGACATGAATCGTACGCTCGATTATCGGCAATCGCGTTTTGGTTATTAGTGGAAACGAAACCTGTTGAGTATTTGATCGTTGATGTTTCAGATAAGAACGAACGATCGGAGTTAATAGAGGAGATCAGGAGACGAGTGAAGATGATTAAGATGGATTTACCAGAAGTACAGGTATTGTTGAGGAACAGGAACGCTGTGAACGGGCAGTTTATGAAAAGGTATCCAGGAGTGAAAGTGCCAGGGTTGAGAACGAATTTGTTGTTCGTATCACCGCATGGGAAACATGCTTCGCAGGCGGCGGCGCAGGCATCAAGTTTGGGGTTTTCGAGGTGCGCGACCGTCGTCGGCGGGTTAGTTTCGCTCATTCCTTTATTAGATTCTGATATGAAGTCGTTGATTTCGGAGGATGATGTTTCGTTGAGCAGAGACGCGTTTATGACGCTTTTAGAGAGCACGCATTTACTGTCAAGTGGTGCGGCGGTTATTATAGATATTAGAAGATACGACGAACGAGTGTATTACGGGACCGTGCGAGGGACCGTGCATATGCTCGTAGACCATATTCCTAAAGCTTTATTGTTAGGTGACGAAGATTGGTTTCGCTCGTTTCGTTTCCCGAAACCGAAACCAGAGACGTTTGTCGTACTATTAACGAATTGTTCGTGCAGAGCGAACTGGGCAAGGTTAGTGTTTTCTGACTCTGGAATAACAAACGTGAAAACGTATTCGGTCGAAAATGGATTTTCCTGGGCGCAATTTAGTCGAGTCACAAAGTACGAAATGTTCGAAGAGGGAGTTGAAGCTCCTCCGGAAAAATTAGATTTAGGGAATTCTTTACCATTTTCACGCGCGAAAGGTGAAGCGGAATTAAGAATAGCAGGTCGAATTGCGACTTGAAAGTTTTTTAGATTTGCTGCAACAAAAAAGTATACTGGTACCGGTATATTTGAATATTATTTGTTTTCGCTTTTTGTTTGGTACGTGCTATCATAATACTAAATCTAACTAACTAACTAACTACAGTACTACAGGTACGTGGTGGTATATCTCTATTCATAAGAACTTCAATCCTCTGATCCTTATTCTATTTTGAAAATACGCGTTTGCTATTCCAGAGACGAGGCTAACCAATCCAAGTCCTAAGACACCGTTCATTTTGAACCCATACCCGATAATAATCGGAATGATGTTCAAAGGCGTTGCGAGCGAAAGTGCCCAAGTTTCAGTGCTTCTTTGCTTATTAGAGTATAAGAAGAAAACGTAAAAATAGCAGCATGGAAAAGAAAATAGAGCGTAGAAAAATACCAGAAAAGTATTCGCACTCAAACCCAATACGGCTTGTAGGAGATATCCAAACGTAATCGCAATATACGTCCAAAATAAACGTCTTTCGTGAGTACCTTCGAGTAGCATGAGAATCATCGAAACAGACGGAATTGTTAATAAACTAGAATCTTCATCGTCCCAGAAAATATACAGCGTGGATAAAAATGCCAAAATCGTCGAAAAATTGCAAACGAAGGTCAATAATAGCGAAGCATTCAACGACGTCTCTACTTTCTTTAAACTATTATCATTTTTCAGTTTCGTTGTGCGCTTCTTCACGAATGGATTATACACTCTATCATCATCACCGTTCTCTTCTCGCGTTATGGAAGTTCGATCGGAATCAAATTTAACCGCCACCGCGCAGTGCAACAAACAAACGCTGACGACGGATAGAAAATTTTCTACGGCAGTAGCATTATTCTCATCGTCGTCCATACCACCATCGGCTAGATTTTCTATGAACATCTTCAAAACAAGGCCTACGAGAAGTGTTACTGCAATGAAAGCATAGAAAATGTATACATTTCTAGTTTGCACGAAAGAACCACACAATGCACACGATGCGCAAATGATGAATGGGAGCGTATAGACCAACGATAAATAAAACCCAAAAGTCGCGCCGCTCAAACCGCCGCTTCCAAATAAACCAAACGTCACTGACAAGATCAAAAACCAATTCTTGTAGTACGCAACTGAAGAAGAATCAGAATCAGAATCGCTTGCACTTCCATAAATGAACATATCGTCCGGTTCCCGATCAGGGACGTGGTCTTTGTCGTACCAAAATCCAACTTCTCCTTGCCACGGTAACGGAGGATGTAATAAAATGAGCATGAGGCCCGATATCATGATAATCAAACGCGCTTTCCTGAATGATCGAAACCCACCAAGTACGCTCGTTGCGCATAGCAAAGAACCAAACAAGCCAGCATCTGTTGGACGATGTCCACTCAAGAGAAATAATGCATCGAACAACTCAAATCGAGCGTATAAAAGTCCGAGAACGATGAAAGCCGTATACTGAGAAGCGCTCACGCACATCAAGACGAATATTTTTAACCACTCTAAATCAAGAAATATAGAGAGCTTGGATATATATACCATATAAATAAGCGACTCTGGGAATTTATTCTTTGTACCAAATGGAGTTCCGAGATTGAGCATTTTCGAAAGTTGGATCCCACAAAATGTTGTGAGCGCGACTAAATACGGAGGGTAAAATGTACTCCCGTCTTCTTGAATCTCGTTATATAACATCGCTTCTACTTGCGCCAATATGATAACTTGCACAAGCAACATTATAAATATAGTCTCTTGAGAACAATCCATTAAATATAAACCAGGGACGGCAAAGGTTATCGAGGTGATGAGAAGAATACCTAAACACGTGTTTTCCATGCCTTCGATGAACCAAAAGTTCCTCTTCAAGAAATATCCAATCGTTGCAATTGCAAAACACATAAACAATGCGTAAATTCCAACGTTCAACCGCGAAACATCAATGAGAGATAGTATTAAAAGAACGACTGCGCCGCCTAGGAGTAGTAGAACTGAATATTCAGTTGTATCGACTACGCGAAACCCTACGGCGACGAAAGTTACCAATAGTAACATCTTTTTTTTTGCTTTAAACAAAACAGTAGCGCCGAGACTGATTAAAATAGTAACATTCAAAGCGTGTTCGAATATCGATTCATAAAGTGTCGGCCAATGTGTCCCGATATAAACAGCCGCTGGACATAGTAAAACACAAAATTGATGAATTTTCCGTTCACGATTTGTTAATAATGAAGATATTCTTCCTGAACCTGGAGCGGAAGATGTTCTCTCATCAGTATTCTTCATATTCTTCATATTCTTCATATTATTATTCCTAATGTTAACAATTTGGTTCCTTTTGTTATCTATAGCGTCTTCATCATCATCATCATCGGCATCAGCGGCATGAAACATTACTACTAAAACACATTGCAAATAAAAAGGCGCTTGAACCGCTCCAACGGAAGCCATGAACATCCATCCGATCAACGAGCCGCAAACTGGCAAAATTGAACTCGCGAGAACGCGTTCCATCCACTCGCGAACGTTCTTACCGTTCTCATAACTATCCAAAACCTTAAACTGTATAGTCGCAAATAATCCGCATAAGAATAATAATATCCCATTCATTAGAATCAAAAACATTGAAACGATCGTTGGTCGATTCCCAAAGAAGAACAAATCGGACTCGATTAACATGGCTAAGTAACATGCGACTATTGTCACCCATATTATTGCAATCGTGATTTCTGGGTTATGTTTACACGTTAAATCTGCGCAGTATGATAAACTAATGCCTATTAAAACTGTCACGAACATTGATTTTTCGGAGGCACCGAATAACATTAATACGCATGGGAGTAATGCTACAAAGGCAAATTGCGTGAGTGAATAATGATTACTATGACGATGATGCTGATTATTATCGTTGTTATTCATATCTGAAAATAGTTATAATCTATTCGGTCATTGATATATAGTTACAAGTTTTATGTTTAACCAATTTATAAAGACACAAACATACGATGATTTTGATGATAATTAAAATTCGTTATTATATTAAGAACATTACGAGTATATTGTTCTTTTAATTAATTAGTAATTAATCAGAGCGCGTTCGAATTCCTTCTTGTGCGAATAGGATTTGAAGAGAAAGTTTTTAGTACCGGTAAGACCTCTCTCTCCTCTTTTACAATTCCTTCTTTGCAAAAAAGAAAAGTAAGAGGATGACGAGATATTAAGCGCACGAGCGGGAATAGTATAGATACGTAGATTTTGTTAAAAGAAAGTCATATAGTAAGATTTAAGAACAAGAATTAGCTGGTCCGTTAATTCCGCTAGTACATGTATATGTATTCAGAAACGCAGTCGCGCCAAAAAAAATATTAAGTTGAGGCGTCGTCGCCGCAAACCCGGTCCACGAGGGCATATTGTAACTAAACGAAGAAGCTTCATAAAACATATATCGCATACTCGTCACCGCTGCAGTATTCCAAATACCAATATCTTTATTGAACGAAGAAGCTTGATAAAACATAAATTGCATATTCGTCACCGCTGCAGTATTCCAATTACCAATATCTTTATTGAACGAAGAAGCTTGATAAAACATAAATTGCATATTCGTCACCGACGCAGTATTCCAATTACCAATATCTTGGTTGAATACAGAAGCTTGATAAAACATATCTTGCATATTTGTCACCAACGCTGTAACCCAATTACCAATATCTTGGTTGAACGAAGAAGCTACATAAAACATAAATCGCATAGTCGTCACCGACGCAGTATTCCAATTACCAATATCTTTATTGAACGAAGAAGCTTGCTGAAACATAAATTGCATATCCGTCACCGACGATGTGTTCCACGCCGATATATTGCCATTGAAAGTCGTTTTTTGTTGAAAAGCAGATGCCATGTCCAAAACCATGCTCGTTTCCCAGTTTGGAATTGTGCAATAATTATAATCACTCGACGCCCAAGTTGTGCACTCACCATTAATCGGTGCTTCTGTTAAACAAGCGTTGATAAAGGCAGCAAAATCTGCATTGGTTACTACGCAGTTCGGAGGCGGCGGCGGACTCGGTGGCGGGCTTGGCGGCGGACTTGGTGGCGGACTTGGTGGCGGGCTTGGAGGCGGACTCGGCGGCGGTGGATTCGGCGGTGGATTCGGTGGCGGGCTCGGTGGTGGCGGTCGCGATTCACAAATATTCGGTTTGACGCATTTTGGACCATTTTTGCCAACTGCATACTCAGAATCGCAGCAAATATACCCAATAGGACAACATTGCTCACCACAACAGAAGCGTTGGAAAGAATCGATAAACTCTATCGTAAACGCTTTCGGGCCACTGTCGCATCTCCTAAAGTCATCGGATTCCCCGCAAAAGTCAGCGCACATCGAAAAATGAGCGACGCAAACGGCGTTTCCAGTCAACGTCGCGTCGCAACATTTCCTGGGATATAAACAGTTTTCAGCGGTGCACTTTTCATGCTGGTTTCCAAGAATTATGTTATTATTATTATTATTATTATTATTATTGATAGTACCAGTAGCACTATTAGAGTAATCAAGACCGGCGCTTGTTCCAGAATATGGAAAAAATGAAAACAACCACGTCCAACTCGATAACGGGCACGCGGCAAACGGCGAATCTTCAAAACGACCTAAAGCGCGATGTAGTTTTTCACTTTGTTTCTTCTGTTCGTTATTCGCGAGATAAAAGCTTTTTGCACGCATGTAAAACGCATCCTCGACGTTGATTTCAACAGGTTTGTTCTCATTATTTTCGCTCGCTCTCGATGAAACGTTCGTTGTCGAATCGCCGCCGTTCAAAGTAGGAGTAGTAGTAGTGTTCTTCCGCGCGTTTATTTGATACATTCGATTCACTTGATCATCATACGCTCGCATATTAAATGCATCTAACAACGTGTCGAAGAAATCGAACAAAAAGTTCAAAGAAATTCCGCCATTCGTCGATTCGCACTGGGAACTCGCAAAGCGCGCTTCCGCTTCCGCGTCTCCGGAAAGCGCTATTTCTCTCGGCATCCTCTGTCGCATCTTACTAACGACTTCGGAAGAAATACGATACAAAAACTGAGCGTCTACATCGGCTCGTACTCGCACGATGGTATTTTCATCTCGCACAGGAACTTCTCTGCCGTTCAAAGTACGCGTAGTTGTAGTCGTCGTAGTTCGAGGTAAGTTTGTACTTACGAGGTCGCGCTTTCGCGCAACGTTATTATTATTACTATTAATATCGTTATTATTCAAGTCGTCGTAATCAGCATCACCCAAAGTCTTCGCGAGTTTATCCACGATCGCGTCTTCGCGCGCGTTATTGCGCTCGTAATCGCCCGCGAAAGCGTCAACGCAAAAAGTAACGCCTTTTACGAAATATTTAAATACAGCACAGTGCATAAAAACAAAGAGTACGAGTAGGTTTTTCAGTGAACATTGATAGCGAACCATTATTCGTTCGCACGCGATAATCGCTCCTATTATATGATTCGAGTCAATGCAGTGCTTGCTAGTAGGACGGTGTTGTTTCTGAAACGCTGTGCGCGCGCGATACCGTTTTCGGTCGCGACTTGTTCGATCTTAAAACGGACGAGACAGACAGAAATGCAAAAAATAATAAGTGACCGTGCTCTTTTAAAAGATCTTAAAAGTCCACACATTTTGTGTTTACGCATATATTATAGAGAGAAAGTGTGTGTGTGTGTGTGTGTGTGCAGAGAGAGGGTTTAGTATATCCTCAACATATCAAAGAGATCTTCGTTCAAGAGAGAGAGAGAGAGAGGCTTTGAGTGCAGAGAAGTTGATCGTGTGAATATATTCGCTCGCGCCAAGCAAAAAAAGAATAGCGCAAATGCAAATCGAAATTGAGTAAAGCTGCATAATGAGCTCTTTGAGTGCAGAGAAGATGATCGCGTGAACATATTCGCGCCAAGCAAGAAAAAGTAGAAGCTGATCGATGGACGTCGCGGTCGTCGGAAGGTTAACGACCGCGACGGTAACGATCGTTCTCGGGTATGCAATGAAGAAACTGAATTTATGCACGAAGGAAACGGCTAAAGAGTTATTGGCGATCATTTTTAATTGCTTGTTACCGTGTTTGTTAGTACAAGTGTTCCAGGACGTTGCGTTTGCGAGAGATTACGCTTGCTTCGGTGTAATGTCCGCTTTACATTGCGTCGTTGCCATGATTACGGGGTACGTAGTGTTTAAGAGAAGGCGCGCGGTCGATATCGATGGAGCGCATTTGTTAGGGTGTACGGTTGGGGTGAACTTAGGGACGTTTGCGTACCCGTTCGTGTTATCAGTGTTCGGTGTCGATGGATTGAGGAAGGCGATCGTGTTCGATTTCATGAATCAGATTAGTATCATGGTCGTCATGTACGTTTTATTTGCATTGAATTCGCCTTCTTCGAAGAAGAGTGCAAGCGGTGGCGTTTTTGAGACCGTCAAAGAAGCCGTGAAGAGGCAATGGATGCAACCGTGTTTGCTAGCGTTGTATATTTCAGTGATTATGAAAATTGGAGGCGTTAGCATTCCAAATGCGGTTGACCAATTTTTGGGGACAATTGCGGTTGCAGCGAAGCCAGTCGCGTTGTTAGCGATCGGTATTTTGTTCGAACCGCGAATGTCAAAATCTGAAGTTAAAGACGTGATGAGTTTGTTAATGATTAGGTATGGCGTTGGTTTGGTACTAAGCGGTTTAGCGTTTGCATTGAATTTACAATCAATCGTCGGCGCGAGTGGAATAGCCGTTTTAACTTTATGCTTAACAGCACCGGTGCCTTTGATTACTGTTAGGTATGCCACAGAATACGGTTTAAACGTCTCGAATTGCGCGGCTGCGGTAAACGCGAGTAATTTTGTATCTTTTTTGTGCATATTATTACTCGCTAGCGCAGATTTCGCGAAGAATTCGAAACAATTAATGTATTTTTTTCTCGCGTTAGGGGTCGCGTTAATCACTGGCGGTTGGTTCAACAACAAAAATCGAACAGTATCATCGCGGCATTTAGAAGAAGAAAATTATACTACAAAACGAGATAATGATAATAATAACAAAATAGACTTCGATATTTGCGACGATTTGGGCAACGGCCAACTCAGGTTTGTTTCAACAAAATCCATCGCAAACGCCCCGGCGAGAAGCAACAATAGAATGCGCGTCTTGCGTCAACCGCGAATCGTCGTGGTCGCTTCTTCTTCTTTGCCACAAAAACAACAACAAATAAGAAGAAGAAGAAGAAGAAGAAGCACTTTGAAGTCAACGCAAAATCAAACGCAATCGATTAGTTTGAGAAGCGCAATCAGATTCGCATAGGAATCTAGAACGTAAGAAATATATGCAAAAGCCAATGGTCATATATATTTACAAGGCTGCTAAGTTTTAATAATGTAATAATAATAGTCATAATAATAAATAAAGTAAACCGCGCGCGTTACGATTGATTAGTTATAAATCATATCCGGTTGTAAGTCGGTTAAGTAGCAATTCAATACCTTCAAGTCGTAGTGCTCGCGATCTTCGCTCGTAGCGCGTTTCATGAATGGATCTGTACCATCGGGCATCGCAAACCCTTCGTCTCGCATTTTTGCGTTGACGTAATCATCTTGACATAAGTGACCAAAAGTGAACGCGTCGATCATGTCCGCACCGAATCTGGCCATATACTTTTGAACCTTCTCAGCAAAGTTCGGACCAACTAAGTATCTAGCGAAACCGGCGCCAGAGCGATCTTTCGGCCAATAGTAAAAGTTCCCGGTTAATTCTTGACCTTTCTTTGGCCCGTCCTCGACCTTGATTGGAAACGTATTACCTTGACGAGCGCAGAATCCAGCTTCATCGGGTTGCGCGCATGCGGCTTCATAAAAGTCTGTTAATAAAACAAAATCGGCATCCGCTGGAACATTCGCGACGATGTCGTCTATGTGCTTCATCGGCCACGTCAACCCATCCGCTTCCATGATTAAAGACCATTGTTTATTAGAAGACTCTTGCACCGTTCTCCACGCGTGCATGTGTCCGAACAAACATCCAATATGATGCGAACCTCCATAATCGTCTTCGCTTAAGCTCCCATCAGGATTTCTTTCATCGATAATACCGACCCAAAACAAACCTTGTAAGTTATTTCCGTTTCTCCGAACGTCCGGATGTTTCCACCCCGCCTCAAAAAACTGTTTGTTGTATTTTCGAATCGGAGCGACGGCCCATTCGGCGTCATCGATGTGTTTCGGCCAATCCGCAGCCGTAATACCAGCAGTCATTTGCGCATCCGGCAACGTATGTTGTATCCGAGCAAAATTATCATGATCCTCTTGATCCTCCGGCTGCACGATCACCCAAATATTCGCGTTGTTCACTCTTACGGAGGAATCTTCCCACGGAACTTCCACGGCTGCTTCGTCGTCGCCAAGTCTCGAACGATTATCATCGACAACGACGGCACTAGTTCTTCGCTCTTTCTTACTCTCCCACGCTTGACGATACGCATCGTACACTTTCCATTTCGCGATCGACATCGCTCTCCTCACAAACGCGGACTTTTTCTCCTCTTTCTCTACCAAACGCTCGCCGACATTTTGCCCGCCGTGTGTTTGTCCAAGCTTTAATTCCTCGACTGTCACAGCAGATCGCATGCCAGTAGGATGCACGCGATCCCAATCCTCCGCCGCAGTCGTCTTTCCATTACTCTTCGTCCATGCGTTCGCTCGCTCGATCTCGGCCTCGTTCGTACTGAGTGCCGCGGCCTGAGCAGCATTTGGGGAAGAAAAAACTACGCACCCAGCTAATCCTGCGCAGATTGCAGCGCAACGAACACTTACGTACGCAGACGTTGCGTTCCTCGTCTTCTTCTTCTTTGTCGATGATCGTTTCTTGCTCATCATCATTACTCGATCGCGCTCATCGATATCGTTCAATCCTGATGACATTTTGTTTTCCCTATCCTCCTCTTTCCAATCGCACGTTGAGTGGGGAATAACGCGAGTAATCTTTTCTTCTGTAGAGAATAGGAACGAAACGACGATTTAATCTTAATCGTTTTCTGGTCAACGAGAGAGCGAGAGAGAGGTTTTGATCGTCAGTGAGTGCGATGAGAGGGAGTTTTCGTGGATTAAGTCGTTTTCTGACGATTTTCGTAATCTATAACATTCGTCTATTTCTTTGTTAGTTTGTTTTTTGTTAACTTCTAACTTCTCTCTGCTTTGTTATTCTTTCATGTCTTTTGAGTCGTCGATAGATTTATCGTCATCGTCGGCATCGGAATCATCGGAATCATCGTCTGAATCATCATCGTCATCTTTATCGCCCTCAGCTATTGAAGCGTTGAA
>Ga0302126_10002204_pt1 | contig 11280 bp, 16 predicted proteins | sample CB4_20m_MG_FD_203108 | JGI IMG/M metagenome (GOLD analysis project Ga0302126, IMG submission 203108) | Marine microbial communities from Western Arctic Ocean, Canada - CB4_20m | ecosystem: Environmental > Aquatic > Marine > Oceanic | place: Canada: Western Arctic Ocean | collected 2017-09-24 | reverse complement strand
CTTGCTAATTTTCTGCGCTACATGATCAGGAAGAAATAAGGTCTTCGACATCTTCAGCGTGGTTCTCCAGCAGGGCTTTGATTTCCTCACGAGCGTAGGTCAGGCCCCGTATCTCACCCACCATGAGTTTATAACCCTCCCAGTCTTTGGCAGCGTCACGAGCAAGAGCACTTGCAATATCTTGTTCGCGCTCTCGTAGTAGCTTATACATGTATGTCGCAAAGTCTACAAGGTCCATTAAAGAATATCCCTTTCTGAACCTTCAGCCATGCCTGTGATTGGCCCGCCCTTAACCCAGTCGTCACAAACTTTGTCGTCACAACACACGAATTTGTAAATCTGGCAGTAACCAAAATTACTCGACGTGTCTCCGATACACTCCAACATATCTTCCGTTTGATTAAACGCGCCACAGTTTCCACAGTGCTCGTCCGTTTCAACCGCACCGTCTTCGGAAGGATCTCGGTAGTTCGCTTCGTCCTGCGCATACATTTTGTTAACGTCGTTAACTTCTTCGTCGTGCGTGGCAATCGGGCAGCTAGAGCCGTTGTCATCCTCGTCCATCTTATCGACAGGGATTCCATCAGGCATTATGCTGATCATAATCGTAGGCATTAGTAAGTCTTCCCACGGTTCGGGTTGTCACGGACATCGCCGCCGCGACCATAGCCCTCGACCATGCCGCCGCCCATGTATGTCGGGGTGTCTCTAGGACTACCTTCTTCTGCGCGGCGTCGTGCCTCGTTATTACCACGAGAAACTGCGTCGGCGTTGTCACGGTCCGTCACATAGATTCCGTCAGGACTGCTCGTGCTGCCCTCGGTCTCTTTCGGGGACATACCTTTACTGTCGGACCTGCTTCTAGGGCGTAAAGATCTTGTTGGTGCTGACATGGTACTTCTCCTAAACCATAAGTTCAAAGTGGGGTCCGTCGATAAACGGACGGCGATTCTGTGAGCGGCGCTCATCGATATAACTGTTCATGGCATCTTCCATAGTGCCACCGTGGAACTGTGCAATGTTTGACACTGTCCACGCGGCGCCCCAACGTATAGGAACATCAACCTCACGGGCAGCTTCCGCCATAGCGTCAGCAATCTCGTCGTACAGATTTAACTCCCATGATCCTCGCGAACCAATATAGGCCATTAAATCCACGGCATGTCCGTCAAGGTGTTTAGATTTCATGGTTTGAGACGCGCCCTTTTCAACCAAGGCACGTTGCTCTTCCAAAGTTCTCATACCGCAGATCACTCCGAAATCTATCTTGCTCCTGTGAATGGCAGAGGTGACAACCGCAATCAGGCGTTCATCTAATCCGTCCAACCTATCAAGGCTGCGCTGTGATAACTTATACATTAGACTTATCCCTTCGCTATTTTCTTAGCTGTGGCCGACAAATCGTTCAAGTGAACAAGGTTTCGGCTACTCGCCGTGTGCTTTGCGCCCGACATAAGTTTACCACCCGTTTTGTGAGTAGCGCCTTTATGTTCCTTGCCATTACGAAAATAGTGCTTCATATTTTTAGCCATGTTACTTAACACCTCCACCTTTCATGTACTTTGATACAGCACGGCCACCAAACCAAAACGATATTATCGCTGCGAATAAACCAGAGGTAGCATCATCCCAGATCAGAGACAACGATCTTCCAAGATCATTACCCGCGCCCATTAACGCAACTATGGCCGTTACCTTGATGGCAACGAAAAGGCCAAAAAAAACATAAGTGATGACAGGGCGGACACTGCCTCGTAGTGCGTTAATAAAACCTCCTGCATCCATACTGTCATGTTTGTACAGCCCCTCTGTCTCTTTGATCCCAGCCTGCTTATCAAGAATATCCAGCTTCAACTCATTTCTACGAGACATTAGGTCCATCTCTAGCTTCATGCGCTCAAGACTGTGCTTGTGATCTTGACCCGCCCTGAAGAAGTTAAGTACCTCCGGCATAAAGGAGGTGCCAAATCCAAGTAAACTTCCAAGTAATGTAATCATTTGTCGTACCTTTCTTCATGCACAACTTTGTTCGATGTTACTGTGGTCGTGGACTCTTTACCCATCCATATGCCGAAGGCTCCTGTGAAAGCCCCGGTTACGACTGAAATTAATCCAGCCTGACTGACAGACAAATCTGGTTGTGACATCGCCCACTCTAGGCAACGTATGTACATAATGGTTGTCACCAGCATCATCAGACGCGGCAGAACTTTCCATTCATCTAGTCGTATCGCCATGTTAATCTCCGACCTTTACTTCAAAACACTGTACCATAATTGTCGAACTTGTAACTAAAACTTTTGCTTCAGTTCTAGCCTTCATACATTCGATCTGGTTTGGGTGCTGAGAAATCTGATAATACTTGAGGTCGTTATTGAAAAATTGCATCCACATTAAGAACCACATCACCACTTCTCCATGTATCGTCCGATTGCAAAAACAACTGCAACCATACCAGTGACCGCGAGAATGCCAGCAAAGCTGTACATAATAACTTCCATCAACTTTTCGCGTTCTTTTTCCTTTTGCTTTTGCGCTGCCTTGCGGGCCTTGCGGGCTTCAGCCTGAAAAAATTGCCATTTGTCCCAAGTGCCGGGAGGTCCGTACAATCTGCACCAAGACTCCAGTTCACGGCGCTGTTCTTGAATCTTTTCAAGGGCTTGGAACTCTTCCCAATCGCCCTCTGACCCGCCAGTTATAGCTGTGATCGGGTTGTTCTTTTTACGCTTTACTGCATCTTTTAGATCGTCTTCGGCGGAAAGGAACTTGCCAACATGGCCCACCATATCCTTAACTTCACGCCCATTCTCAAGGCATTTCTTTATAACTCCGTAGGCTGCATTCGCCGCCATGATGGTTTCAAGGACCGCCACAGCCTAGAACACTCCGAGAAACCTCTGAGGTCGGGCTATCGGACTGAACCGACTGTTAACCAAACCGCCAGAGGAATACTTAGTTTTCCCTGCATTGCTTAAAGCAATGGCAACCGCTTGTTTTTGCGGTTTCCCAGCAGCCATTTCGGTCTTGATGTTCTGACTGATTACATCTTTGGCACTACCTGTTTTGAGAGGCATTCCGTTGCTCCATAGCTTGGCGCTGTACGTCAATCCGTTCCCGGTTTACATCACTGCGCTCATCCGCAATCTGCTCCTGAAGCTCTAAACGAGCCGAGTCAGTTGTGGCCTGTTGCTGTAACTTCATCTGGTCAAGCTGTAACTCAGCTTGGTCCATCTGAGATTTCTGCTCCGCTTCCATCTGCTTGATGGAAAGCTCTTGCATACGGATCATAACCAACGGATCCTCTTCAGAACCGCCCTCACCTTTGTACGTCAGCATCGGCATAACCTGTTGTAGAAGCTCAATCTCAACCTGCGCAACGCGGGCCTCGATCTGATCTGGGGGCATCTGCCCCTGCTGCTGCCCCTGCATCTGTAGTTGCTGCATCTGCTGCTGGGCAATCTCAGGGCGGATAGCCCCAGTTTGAGCTAGCACTTGCATCTGAGCCATGCCCTGCTCCATCTGCTGCTGCTGCTGCATCTGCATCTGTTCAACCTCTTGCTGAACCATGGTCCGCGCCTTCAGGTGAACGTGTTGCAGGACGTGGCTAAACAACGCTGCCAAAACAGGCGGAGTTTGTTGCAGAATGTTTAACTCAAGAAGAGAAACGTGCGCCTGAATGTGAGCATCGTGGTCCTGCTGCGGGAACGCCTGAGGAGTACTGCCGCCAATCATAGCTGCATTCTCTGACGCAGGATCCTGCGGTTGAGGCTGCTGCTCTGGTGGTAAGATCTCGTCGATGTTTTGCACCTCTAATGCCTGATACATCCGACGATATGCTGCATGCAAGTTGTGCATCTGCGGGTTAGACTGGGCCAGTTGTAGCTGGGTTTGTGCCAGAGTAACGCGCTGCGACATCGAGAAGATGTTCGGGTCAGAGACGGGGAGGACGTCAACCCGAGCATCAAAGTCTTCAACCTTAACCTGTGCAGGAGCCCCTGCCACCTCGTACGGGTACATAGGAGGTAGGTTTTCGGCGAAGATACGCGCAAGCAAACGAAACTCCGTCTTCTGCGCGTAGTGCATCCGTTTGTGAATCGCAGACATGACCTTCATGCCACGCTCCAACATCGCAACAGTAGTGCCAACAGGGGTCTCGTTGCCCATGTCCGCCATCTGCTGATCAGCCAAAGCAACGAACCTGCGCCCGTCGTTCACAAGACCGCCTAGCATTGACGCAAGGGCCGCGGACGGCTCCTTGTACGGCAAAGGCACAATAGCGTCTCTAATGCTCCCCCCGGGCGCGTCAATGTCCCTCCACTCTCCAGGCTGCAACGGCTCGTCAGAGTTGCGTACACGCACTCCACGGGCCTTAAATCCAGCAGGTAGGTTGGATAGAGTGCCAGCGTCGATCAACTGGCGCAGCAAACTCGTGGCCGCGCGGCCCAACCCACCAATCATGTGAATTAAACCAAAGCCATAGAACCCTAGACCAGGCATAAACTTGTAGTGAACAAAATACTGGCGCTTGCGCTTTAGTATATCTTCCTCGTTATAGTTCCGGCGAATAGCCAAAACCTGTCCAGACGAATGATCCAAGGTCACAATGTACGGCAGATTAATTCCCGTAGGCTCGCCCGTCGCGGGATCCATGTCCTCAAAGCCCTCAATGTCCAACGCAGCGTGGAACTCCAAGATCGTCAGAACATCTTCGCTGTAGCTCTTGGACAAGCCCTCAAGCTCATTAACCTTCTGACGAACGGGGTTTTCTTCAATATCTTCCGATGCCTTCAGATCAACATCGCGGTAAACCCCCGCATACTGCATCTTGGCAACTTCGTTCAGATCCATACGCAGCACATGCGTTACACGGCTCGCCGTCTGTAAATCACTGGCCGAATAAGGAACAACCAAATCCTGCGCAGGAATAAACTTAGACACAGCCCGCTGCCGAGTCGGATCAAAGTATACTTTCTTGAACGTCGAACCAGACAACGGTAAATAAAACAACATCTGATCCATGTCCGGATCATACTCTTCCATCACTTCCGTGATCTGGTAGTTCATAAAATCCTTGACACGAGTAGCCTGCTCCTCGCGGGCCGGATCCTTCAAACCAAGAACACTCGTGCGAACAGGGCCCCCAGCAGGAAGTAACTCTTTATATGCTTGGGCTTGGAACTGCGTTACACTCTCCGCAACCAACGGATGCGTAATGCCAGAAGCTCCCTCAAACGGAGTAGAACGATCCTCGGTCTTAATGCCCAACAGGTCTAGCCCGTTGACATAAGCCGTCTCCCACTCAGACCGTGATTCAAGGTCCTCTTCGTACATCCCGCGAAGCTCAGTAGAAAGAGAACTTAACGTGGAATCATCCAAAAACTCAGCCAAGTTGGCATCAAACGGAATCAACTCCGCTTGGTCCATCTCGTCAGCCATGTCTATGGCTCGGACAATTGCCCCGCCTTCGCCGTCGTCAATAACTTCTGCTCCGCCCTCGAACATCTCAGGGGAAGCTATTTCCATCTCTAGTTCTGGAAGGCCTGCGGTGTCGTCTAGGTTCAACCCCGGTGCGACCATGTTTGGTGGTAATGCCATCAGTAATACTCCCGTTTACGGGGCCTCCATTCTAGTTCGTCTTCCTCTTCGCCCTTCAGAGAGATAAAACCTCCCTGCCTAACGCGCATGAGTGCTAAAGTCATACTATCACAAAAGTCATCATTGTCACCATTGGGAAACGAAACTACTTCTTCAATGACCTCATCAGCAAACTTTTCATGCATCGGTGCCCACACCATACCAGCTTCAAACAACGGAGCAACCATGTGCATACGACTGACCTTATCAGTTCCTTTGCCCGGTGAGAAGCCTAATGCAGGAATACCACGGAGCCGCAACTCGTCAATGAGAGGTGTGCCCGTCGCTTTCGCTTCGACCAACACCATGTCCGGCTCCCAATATTCGTGCTCCTCATAGGCTACCTCCTTGAGTTCAGGGAAATTCCAACGCCCGCGCCTAGCGTCCAGTAATACAACGTGGTCAGGCCCAGCTTCCTCAGGCTTGAAAATCCCCCAAGTCGTAATCGCAGAGTAGTCGGCGCTCTGCTTCTTCGAGAACGCCGTGTCATAAGCCTGTATAATATAACTCAATGGCGGGATCTTCTCCGCATCCCAGTCCCGCCACCACTCCCGCTTGATAATCGCAGACTCAGAAGACGTCGGTGTCTGCTGCCATTGCGCATTCCACTTGCCAACAGGCAGCGAAGCCTTGATCGAAAGCAGAGCGTCTTTGTCCCAGAACTCCGGCCATAAAGGCTTATCTGAGGGTAAAATAGCAGGGAATTCAACCACTTCCCACTGATCTGACATAACATCTTGGCCCTGCGCAGCCAACAAACGACCCGTCAAATCCTTCTTGCCCCAACGAGTCATAACCAAAATGATCGTTCCACCAGGCTGAAGACGCTGACGAGGACCAGAAGTGTACCACTCGTAAGCGTTGTCAAAAGCGTTCTCGCTTAAAGCGTCCTGTTCCGAATGCGGGTCATCAATGATAAGTAAATCCGCTCCGCGACCTGTAATCGCCGCGCCAACGCCAGCAGCAAAGTACTCCGCGCCTGCTGTAGTGCCCCACTTACCCGCACCCTTGTTGTCTTCCTTGAGATTAGTGTTGGGAAATATCTCTTTATACGCTGGATCATCAATCAAATCTCTCACTTTACGGCCAAACCGTACCGCCAACTCAGTATTGTGCGTGGCCTGAATAATCTTTAACTTCGGATTGCGGCCCAAAAACCACGCTGGCATCAAGAAACTTGCAAACTCCGACTTGGAATGTCGAGGCGGCATGTTAATAATCAAACGCTTGAGTTCTCCTCGAGCAACACGTTCAAGCTTTTCAGCAATAATCCGGTGATGCTGGCCCTCAATGAAGTTCTCGTAGACGTGATGCGCAAACGGCATGAACTTCTCAGACGCTTCCTCGCGCAAATCAAGCCGCTTCTTGGCCTCAGTTAAAGCCAAAATCTCTTTTAATGCTTCCTCGGGAAGTGCGTGTAGATTCATTAGCGAGGTGCTATCGGTATAGACGCCAATCCTTGCGGTGCAGGGACCGTTGGTTGTGCCGCAACTGTAATTGGTTGCACGTTAGGTGTGGGTACAGCGAAAGGAGTTGTGCCCGGTGCCAAAGTGGGTAGCGTCGTCGGCATCGCTGCCGTGTACGCAGAGGGAGTTCCCAAAGCAACCGTGTTGTTGTCTGCCCAGCCGCCGCCCGTTGTCTCCTCCGCAATAGTAGGGAAACACATGTTCTTTACTACGTCGAGCGTATAACCCTCAGGGCACACGCCATTTACTGGGGCCACACCCGTAGTCGTAGTCGTGGTTGTGTCCATAACACAGGCCGAAGTCGCCGGGTCAAACGTATAACCAGCAGGGCACTCCCCCGCCACGTCGTCGTTCGTGTCGCCTGCCAGGATAGCCGTCTCAACTTCCGCGCCGCCTTTGATCTTCGCCATAGCCAAGGCCGTGTCTATGCTCGGATCTACAATCGTGGCGTTTTCACTGCGACGCCCAGTGTACGCCAGAGGAACGCCGTTTCGATCCACGGACAGAGAACCAATGATCTGACCCCCCTCCATAACAGGAACGTAACGAGCCGTGTTCGGATTCGCTAAAGCACTGGGCTCATAAGTGTCCGTTAACTGCTCAAAAGCTCGGCGACCCTCCATGTCAGCTAAATAATCCAAGCCCCCAAGAATAGGAAGATTTGACATAGCCCCAAAACGAGGCTCATCCAAACTGCTGCGGAGATCCTCAAGCCCTTTGTCGTAATCAGATAAGCTCATGTCTGAACGTCGTAGATTCCCTATCTCCGTCCCAGATAACCGAGAGCCGCCCTGCATTATACCTTGGGCCTCTAACCTTGCAATCTGAGCCGGGGACAAATCCCTAGTTAACCGAAGGAGTTCAGAAACCGCAGTAGGGTCCCCCTTCCTAGCTTGCGCTAGTGCAGCTTTTCTTCGGTTCTCGTACGCCAATTGGTCCGCTTGAACCTGCAAAGGTGTGCGCACCAAAGGAATGTTTTGCGGAGTAGGATACGATAGCGACGAACCAACCCCGCCAGTAGACGAAGTTAACGCAGCCTGCTCCGCGGCAATGGCAGCATTCCGAGCCGCCGACGCATCCGTGGAAACAATCTTGCCGTCGACCTGCTGATACCCCTGATCCGCTAAACTCTTGGCGCTTACGTTTTGGTTACTCCCAGGGGCAAGACCTTGACCCGCCATGGTCTTTGCCATCTGTTCCGCCGCCGCCTTCCGCGCCGCGGCACCGGGATCAGAGGCAGAGGCAGGGGCATCATCATCGTTGGCCGTGAGCGCGGCGTTAATCGCCGCCGCCGACGCCGACCCACTGTAAGGAGTCCCCTGAGTGCTGCGTATCGCCTGACCTTGGTCATTAGGATTGCCGCCGCCGCCGCCGCTAGAACTGCTGCTAGGAACACTAATCCCTATGCTCTCAAAAAAATCTGCTATCGCGCCCATTGCACTAACCCTCTGCCACTTTGTTCACAGCTTATAGAACCTAAAGAAAAATATCAAACAACATCACGCAAACTCGCTAACCCCTCAAACCGACCCAAAGCATTCCCGCCACTGCCACGCTCAACACGAGCAACCAAATCAGAACTTAAACTCGGAGCCGAGCGAGGACCAAACGCCTTGCTCAATGAAGCCAACCCAGTCATCGCATTGCCATAATCCCGGTCCTCCGTGCCCCCGTCGTCCTCAAGCAACTTCTTTAATGCCGCCTCAATGCCACCACTCGTGTCAGGACGACGACCACCACGGTCAGGAAGAATCTTCGCCAAATAACCCAAAGTCTCTTCGTTCTGAGGAACGCCCCCAGCCTTCTCAACCGCACCAGGACCCGCATTGTACGCAGATAATGCTAACTCATAGTTGCCGTCAAACTTGTCTAACATCGCTCGCATGTACTCAGCACTAAACCGCAAATTCTCCTCCGGATCAGTCATCAAATCAGGCGATAAAGGAGCAACACCATAACCAGGCTTCGCCGCAGTCCTAGGCATAACCTGACCTAAACCTAAAGCACCGTCAGGACTAACAGCATCCTCGCGCCAACTGCTCTCCGCGCCAATCTGCCTGCGGAAAATAGCAGGGTCCAACCCATACCGATCAGCCATAAGGTCAGCTAACTCATAAAAATCCATGTCATCGGTCCCCGGTCCATTTGCCAAACCATAACCTAATCCCAAATGAAAATAAAGTGGGCATAAATTCCGCAGGAAATTAGACTCTATCTTCGACTTGTATTCTACTTGTGTGCCAAATGGAAAAATACCGGAATGATTTCATGGGACCATGTAATAAAGGCCCATACTGAGAGGCGGGGGCCCAAAAAGGGGGGGATGGGGGTCGGACGTCGCGCCGTGGGCGCAAGCGGCGGGGCAAAGTAACCCCCAAAGCGGGGCTTTGGGACCGCGATTAGGTGAAATTAATTTCAATTATATGCAATTAATTGTGCTGGACGTGTTGACATTCTATATTGTGGCGTGGCATAACAAGTTATGGAAGCAATCAAGCGACCTCTCAATTAAGGAATTAATCCCATGACTATACGCACCAAAGCTTTAAGGGAAATGGCCGCGGCACTAGATATCACAATCGACACAGGCCTAGATGATCAATACTTCTCACGCAATGAGCTAGTATCAAAGATCGCAGTGTTAGAAGCGGACATGGCGGCAAAGAAAAAAGAGCGCGACAACCTGCGCCAATATGCAGTGGACGCGGGGCTTGCTCAGTGGAAACTATCCAAGGACGGCAAGGACACGCCCAAAGCTCCGGATATGGTATGGTGGACCACGCACCGCGCCGCTAGCTTTGAAAAGCAATGTGCCGCTACTGAAGACCCAAAGCACCCAGATCACAAGAGCTTCTGGAAAAAGCCCTCCAAAACATTCGCTATGATCTAAAAGACCGTAGCTCTAGCCGCCCCACACTGGGGCGGTAATGAGCTACGATCTTGTAGCAATCAACTAAGGAGACTACACAATGCCAAGAACATCATTCGGAAAAGCCCGCCCACAAGACACACCATACGCAACGTATGCCAACGACCAAGGCTGGGTATGGAAGGTTCTCAAGACCTACAAGCACTCAGCTGCGGAGGTCAAAGACCCCTATGCTCGATGGTTTGTTGCCGCTACATCGCCCATGATGCATGAAGGATCATACGAGATGGGTGATACCTATGCCCGCGAGATCAAACAGATGGGCCAGCTGGTCGATGCCGATCCGGAATGGCGCGATGAATACTCTGTATAATATCGTACTGGGTTTCTGTGCAGGGCTGGCGGTTTCGCTAGCCCTGTTCTTCCCATTCATCATGGGCTGGGTATAACAACCACCGCCCAGGCGCTCCGATATATATCGTCTCCGCGCCTGGGCTACACGCAGCTGCGCCCTGCGCCCGCCAGGGCGCAGGGCTTTATTGTCAAGGCGCAGGGTCCTCGCTTCGCTCGGAAAAAAATGTCAAGGCGCAGGGCGGAAAATTAATTTCAATTCATTATTGAATAGTTGTTGACGGCTTGTTGGCAGTTTGGTAGTCTAAACCTACGCTAATAATGGCGCTTCAATTAAAGAAAGTTTTGTACCATGAAATCATCATACACAAACCCACTGGAAATCGAGATCAGCATTGATCTTGGCATCGGAGAAATTCAAACCATTGTCACCGCGCTGGAAAAAATCGTTGATGCGGGCGAAAATTGCTACACAGCAAAACAACTGCTCAAGTCTCTCAACACCGCTAAGTCCGAAAGTGTCCGACAATTGCGAGATAGCCTCAAGCACTACGCATAAAGCGAGGGCCCTTCGGGGCCCTTTTCTTTTGCCCGCTGCGCTCGAGCCTGGACCCCACGCCCGCCCGCCAAGGTAAAGAAACAAAAAGGCCAGGGCGCAAGGCGCAAGGTAAAATAAAACCAAGGCGCAGGGACGCAGGGCGCAAGGTAAAATAAAACTTGCGTCCCGCTCACATTCTGCTAACATAAACATCTATCTCAATTAAAAAGGAATCAAATCATGAAAGCCGGAATCATCTACAACGGGCCAAGCCTATTGGATGGAAAGCCTATCGTTGTTATTGCGACGTTCTCAAACCGCAACACCAAGACAGGCGCAGTTGTGCAAACCTATATCTTGCGCTCAGATATTAACCCATTGGAAGCTAGCAAAACGGGCGAAGACTTCTCAATATGTGGTGA
>Ga0302126_10002203_pt1 | contig 11281 bp, 6 predicted proteins | sample CB4_20m_MG_FD_203108 | JGI IMG/M metagenome (GOLD analysis project Ga0302126, IMG submission 203108) | Marine microbial communities from Western Arctic Ocean, Canada - CB4_20m | ecosystem: Environmental > Aquatic > Marine > Oceanic | place: Canada: Western Arctic Ocean | collected 2017-09-24 | reverse complement strand
CATTTTACCGTACATATCAGGTAATAAAAATTGTCTTGTTATCTTTAATTTATCATCCATCATCAAATAGTCAAACTTTATTCTATGTATTCTATCTAACAATATTTTATCTATTAACTCTACATCATTATATGAAAATATAAATAATGCCTTTGATAAATCTAAATCTATACCTGTAAAATATTTATCTTGAAATTTATCATTTTGAGTTGTATCTATTAAATGCGTTAATATTCCTACTATCTCTTTTCCATTCTCTGTTCTACTTACCTTATCTAGCTCATCTATAAAAATAATCGGATTCATACATTTGCTATCTATCAATATGTCTACCATTTTACCCCATGTTGACCCGACATATGTATAGCTATGACCTTCAAATACACTACCATTTGACGATCCACCCATTGCTATAAAACTAAATGGTCTTGCTGTACCATTCTCATCCTTTAAACAGTTCGCCAATCCCTTTTTCGCCAAACTTGTTTTACCTACACCAGGTGGTCCTTCAAAACCAAAACAATACCCCGTATTCTTCCCACTTATCCATTGACCTATTATTCTCTGTATTTGACGTTTTGCCTCTACATGACCATACACCGACTTATCCATTATATCACCTATATCATCTATGTAACTACTTATATATTTCATATCATTGTTTATCGCAGTTCTATCTTTTAATATACCATCTAATTCACCTACATTGAAATCTGCATCCTTAATTATGTAAAAATTTTTTTTACATAACTCTTTATTATTTTCTATAAAATCATTTATTGATTCTATTAAATATTTACTGTTTTTACCCGATTGTATCAGTTTATTCATTTTTATACCCTCCTTTTTTATTAATCCATTTATTGTATTTATTATTTTTATTATCTGTGGTCTTTTATTATTTTTTAAATTCTCTATAAATTCCATTACTTTATTATCCGTTATATTAAATACATTCTCTTCCAATAAATTATTATATATTGTTTCCAATTCATAATTATTTTTAATTATATTCTTATTTATATTCATATCTAATTTGAAATTTTTTATTATTTTATCTATGTTTGTATACATACCCTTTTTTATTATTTTGGACATTTTTAATATCATCTCCTCGCGATATATACCAAAAGGTACTTTTAATAAACCATCCAAATATTGTTTAGCCTTTGCTCCTGTATCTTCAGATTTTGTTCTTATTTCTTTTAATTTAGCCATTGCCTTCTCTTTAACTGTGTCATTTACTTTCATTAAACATATTTGCTGTTCCAACGGCAATTTACTATTTGTATTATTATTCAAATTATTTGTATATTGAACCGTTTGCTTCATTGCCTCATTAAAATATTTTCTCAATATCCACGGTAAACTATCATACAACAATGTTTGCTCGTATGTATCTATAACACCATTATTCTCATTTGACAATAAATCATAAAGCAAGTATGCTAAATATTTTGATTCCGCATCATCCTTTATCAATAACTGTATTAGTCTTATCCTCTGATTAAATAAATTATCATTTACAAACTCATCTATTGTATTCGATAAACATTCATTATTAATATCTTCTATCTTTTGCATTATTGATATAAAATTCTTTACAATAAGATCTTCTGTATATATTAAATATTCTTTCAAGCTTAGCGTCTCTATATATCTATGAAATTCTACTGTATTATATTCCATGTCTATCTTTATTTTATACATATTACTTCTCTTTTTCATTATATATTCGTCGTCCAGAAACATTGCACCTATGTCATCTGCTATACCTGTTATTATCATTACTTTATTGTTTAGTGCTATTACTACTCTTATTCCATAAACTAATTGTTGAAATTTACTATTTGTATTATCCACATCTAAACACGTAAGTGGCTCATAATTACATAATATATGATCCGACGATGATACATTCATATTATTTTTTATTATTAAACGATAACCTACCGGATGTACATATCTTGTTATTAAATCAAATTTACTATTATTTTCATAATTATCTAAACATACCTTTCCTAAAACCAATCCTATCATATCCACTATATCCTCTGTACCGTAATTTTTAAAAATATTTGTTATTTGCGTCTCTATATTATTAAGATGCTCCGAAGCATCTTCATTCTCGGGTGCTATACTATTTACAATATTATACATATTATTCAAAATATCTATTGTACAATTTAAATCTCCTGCCAATATTATATCTAGATTCTTATACCTCTGTATAGCAAGTATCGTTTTTCTTATTATTTCCTTAAACCTTGTTTTTTTATCTTGATTTCCTTCCACACCCATTCTATTATTTAGCGATTTTATATTTTTTTCTATTTAATTTATTTATTATATACGATTTTAAATAAATTGAATTCATATTAAACGCTACTTTACATATTATATACAATGGGAATTCCTAGTTACTACTCTTATATAGTAAGAAATCATTCTAAAATTATCAAAAAAATTCACCAAAATCTTATTTGCCATTATTTATATATTGACGGTAACTCTATTATTTACGATGCTGCCAGAGCTTTACCTTGTGACACCTCCATTACTGTTTTTGAAACTACTCTCCTAAACGCGGTATGTAACAAACTTATGTTTTATATTAACCTGTTTAACAATCCACAATTTGTTATGATAGCATTTGACGGTGTCGCACCTATCGCTAAGCTCGACCAACAACGCACCCGCCGCTTTAAATCCCAATTCATTAACTCCGTTATGCAAAATATTAAACCATCCGACCAAAAAACATGGGATACTGTTGCCATCACACCTGGAACCGCATTCATGAATAAACTTGACAAGAAACTAAACACTTACTTTAAAAAATTTAAAAATGTACTCGTTTCTGGCCCTAATTCACCCGGCGAGGGCGAACACAAAATATTTCAACATATTCGCAATTATCCTCCATCTAACCCCGACCATAATACCATCGTTTATGGTATGGATGCTGATCTTATTATGCTTGGTCTTAACCACCTATCATTTCGTTCTAATATATTTCTATACAGAGAAACACCCGACTACATTAACAGTCTTAACTCTTCTCTTGACCCCCAACAAAACTATCTATTTGATTTGGATGAACTCTCTAAAGCTATCATTTATGATATGACCGGACAGCCTAACACTAAACTATTCAAAAATAAAATGTATGACTATATATTCTTGGGATTAATGCTCGGCAATGATTTTATGCCCCATTTTCCAGCTATTAATATTCGCACTAACGGTATTGATATCCTACTTGATACCTACTCACATGTAATTGGTATTAAAGAAAATATATTTGATGGGAAAAACATTAATTGGAAACTGTTTAGACGACTTGTCAACGCACTTGCCGATAACGAGTTATCATTCCTTCTTGAGGAATATAAAAACAGGGAAGCCTTTTCTAAAAGAACACTGCCTTCAAAAACACCTGAAGAAAAAGAGCGAAAATTTAATTCTATGCCCATGTTTGAACGACAAATTGAACGTTATATTAATCCTAATCTACCTTATTGGGAATTTAGATACTATAAAATGTTATTCCATACTGACATCACCGAAGCTAAACTTAAAACTATATGTAAAAACTATCTTGAGGGTCTTGAGTGGAACTGTCTATATTACACATCTGGTTGTCCGGACTGGGAATGGTGCTATAAGTATGATTATCCCCCTTTATTGACTGACCTCATTAAGCATGTGCCTTATTTTCAAACTAAATTTATTGAAAATAAACCTGAAAATCCTGTTGATCCTCTCGTTCAACTATCCTATGTATTACCTATTTCTCATTTACATTTGTTGCCTAAAAAAATATATGAAAAACTAAAAGATAAAGACTGGTATTCGGATTCTTTTAAATTTAAGTGGTCCTTTTGTAAATATTTCTGGGAAGCTCACGTTGACTTTCCACATATTGATATACAGGAACTTAAACTTATCGTTTCCGAGTAGAATTATTTACATCTTTCCTTCGTTTTAATGTTTTTGTGTTCCCTCCACCTGACCTTACTGCGTCGTAGTCTTTGAATATCATTTCAGTATTAATTGAATATAGTGGATGGTTAAGCTCACCCCATATAGAAGTCTCATTAAAGTATTCGTCCTCTTTCTCGCTGTCGCCGCCGCTTTCTGCGCTGCTCTTATTACCTTTGGGCTCTTTCTTCAGCCCCTCCGCCACGAGCTTCGCCGCCACGAGCTTCGCCGCCTCGCCCAGCTCGCCGGGTGGTTGGATGTACCTCTTATATTTAACATAATATTTTCCAAAATCACTATAATACTTAAATACGATATCGTCGTCAACGGGGTTTAACTGTTTTTCCATATTTTCAATTACTTTTAATATTACTTTAATAACCTCTTCTACCATGCTATATTCTTTATCATTTATGGTATTTAACCATGTTTCAAAAATGGCTGGCAATTCACCACCTTTCTGTGCTTTTTTCTTTTCTATATCAACCATTTTATTAACCCAATCCTCGGCTTTTGTTTCATTTGGAAATATATTATTGAACACGTCTTCGTCCAATAATTTGGGTTTATTTTTAATATTTATATAGTTGATATATCGTGCTTTTTTTTTCCACATCTTGTAATCATTGAAAGCATAATCTGGATGAGCATGATCCCTCACTTCTCGTATATGCATTAATTCCCTAACTATTTTATGAACATAATATCTTGCAAATACACCTAAATTATAAATAGTTTTATTTTTTTTTTTTGCTGTATTCTTAGATTCTGAAGGCATGGCGATATTTTTCCACTTTTCCTTAAGAGTTTTCGCTTTTTGTTTGTTTTCACTCGCATTTTTCATTGTGGCTATATCTTTCACTTTTGCTGCAATGCGTCTTCCGGCTTCGTCAGAGTTCCTACTGTCATATATTTCCCCGGCCTCTAAAATTATATTAATTAGCTTTTCCGCCTCATTCGCCGCCTCCTTTGCCGCCTCCTCCTCCGCCTTGGCCTTCTCCGCGGCTGCCGCCGCCTCCTCCGCCTTGGCCTTTGCCGCCTCCTCCTCCGCCTTGGCCTTCTCCGCGGCTGCCGCCGCCTCCTCCTCCGCCTTGGCCTTTGCCGCCTCCTCCTCCGCCTTGGCCTTCTCCGCGGCTGCCGCCGCCTCCTCCGCCTTCTCCGCGGCTGCCGCCGCCGCCTTCTCCGCCTTGGCCTTCTCCGCGGCTGCCGCCGCCGCCACCTTACTTGTCTCCCCGCCCTTCGTTTCTACTATACCTTGTTTAAGTATTTTAACCAGAAGTTTTAAATCCTTGCGCCAATCATTAGCTAAAGATGCATTGTGTTTGTTAAATGACGGAGGGGAGCTGTCGTTATCCTTATCATAGTTTAAACCTGTATATTTTGTTAATTCAAGGTGCGGCCCTCGGTCTGCACCCTCAAATTCTTTAAAACTATTGGGCTGAGAACGTTCCGCAGAAACAGGCCATCTAAAAGTGGTTCTTTTTAAATAACCTGCGCTCCATGGCCACTTGATCTGGCGGTTCAGACTATTAGCCCCGCCCTTGCTCCCAATATATGAAAGAAATTTGAAAAATAATATATCTTCGTCATTATCTCCATCGTCCCCAAGAGAGCGGTTCCAATCCTTATACATTCCCCAATTCTCTTTATAATTATCAATGCGGGTTTCTTTTTCTTTGCCTTCCGCATTCTTTCCCTCATCCCACCGAAGACTTCCAGACGGGTATATTAATATTAACAATGTACTTATAGCTATATTTACTAATAGCGTAAGCATACCTATCTCTGCAAATTCTATACTATTATCACTTTTATCTTTATCACTTTGATCTTTATCACTTTGATCATTATTGTCTTTAAGAATATTTATTAAATCATTTATTAAATCATTTCTTATTGCCATTAAATTCAAAAAAATTCTTAAAAGATATTCAAATGCGCCCTGATAGGTGTGTTGACTATTAGCATCCTTGTCAGTATAACCAGATAAATATAAAAGAATAATTTTTTCATTATTTATTTTATTAAAAAGTTCTTCTCCACCGATCTGCGGCCCACCGCCCTGCTGGGATGGCTGGGACAAGGTGCGGTTAAAGAAGTTGGGAAAAGTTAAGGAAGACGGGGGGGTGGCGCGTTTAGGGGCAACATATATTACTGATCCGCGCGATTGGACAGGTAATGCCACACCATTTCTATCTAAAAATAGCCTACTTCTAGCCCCTCTTTCAAAATCTGAATCCAAATTATAAATTTTTTCTGCATTCTTAACAGTAGCTTCACCGACATTGTGTGCACCGTAATATATTTCTGCTCGTTTAAATATTGATTTCACTACCGTTTTTGGTGTTTCTTCTTCTCTTTTAGCTTCCGCCATCGCTATAGCCAATGCTACACTTGATGCTATCATTCTTGACCGTTCTGCTTCTTCTTCTTGCTTTTTTTCTTGTTCTTTCTTTTGTGCTTCCATCATTCTTTCCTCAAATTCAGCTTGTTCCGCTGCAGCTATACCTAAGGCCAAAGCAACAGCTGCATTTTTTCGCATATTTTCTGCCGCCTCCTCTTCTCGCAGCCGACGCTGCGCTTCCGCTGCTGCTGCCGCATCCGCCGCTGCCGCATCCACCGCTGCCGCCTGCTGCCGCGCCTGTTTGCCTCTCCTTAGCGCCTGAATCTTCGTCGCCGCCGTCGCCGCCGTCGCCGCAGCTTTTGCTTCCGCCTCTGCTGCTGCTGCTGTCGCGATTGCCAACGATACAGCCTTAGCTTCTTCCTGTTTCTTTGCTTCCGCTGCTGCCTTTGCCTCCGCTTCTGCCGCCTCTGCTGCTGCTGCTGTCGCGATTGCCAACGATACAGCCTTAGCTTCTTCCTGTTTCTTTGCTTCCGCTGCTGCCTTTGCCTCCGCTTCTGCCGCCTCGCGCTGCGCACGCTCCGCCGCAGCTTTTGCTTCCGCCTCTGCTGCTGCTGCTGTCGCGATTGCCAACGATACCGCCTTAGCTTCTTCCTGTTTCTTTGCTTCCGCTGCTGCCTTTGCCTCCGCTTCTGCCGCCTCGCGCTGCGCACGCTCTGCAGCAGCTTTTGCCTCCGCCGCCTCGCTCCCACTACCCTCCGATACCGGTCGCGCAGGTCTAGGCATTGGAGTATCTTGTAAGAGTGCATTTGCTATTCCTAGAGCCACTGCTGCCGAATCATTTTTTGACTCTAATTTTGGGGGCCCTTCCGTTTTAGAACTTTTTTTATTCATTACAATCCATTTTTCTAATTCACTATACAGTTTATCTAATTCTTCATCTGAAATAGTTAATTTTTTCATGTTTATTCTAAATGATTTATCATTTCTCTTTGTTTTCTTTTCCTTAGCATTGTTGTATATATAGTTATAAAAATTTTTCATTACTCCTTTTTCTTCTTTTAATAAAAGTGCTCCTAATATTATATGAGCATATTCCTCATAATTAAAAAATTCTCCTCCAAATTCTCTAGTATATTTGTCTATTTCATCTTTGCGAGATGATGATAAGCTATCAACAAAATCTTTAGCCATTTCAGTCAATTTTGGGTGATTAGGTTTAACTGTTGTATCACATTTATCATCTTCAGTATCTACAACATCTCTACTAAGAAAATAAAACAATCTAGGTTTTTTAATACCATTTTTATTATCATTATAACACAGTTCAGATTTTTTTAATGAAATTAGGTATCTATCTAGATTTTTATATGCTAGCCCTAACCTTACAAAAAATATATTCCTTTCATCAACATCATCATTATTAAGCTCTTTAAAAAACTTTTCATAATAATCATCTAAATACTCCTTACTTATATACTGATTTCCTTTCGGGTCTTTTAAGTATTTATATAAAAATGTATCATCTGCCATATTATATATTGTTTAGAGTATTATTTAAAACTATATTTACTATAAGTATGTATATATATGGAACAATCACATCCTCCTGCTAAAAAGGAAATTATAACCGAAATGGATAGGAAAAGCTTTGCAGAATTACTTAAATATAATCCCGGCTTAATTATAATTAAATTTACTGCTTCGTGGTGTGGACCATGCAAGACCATTGCTTCAGCCGTAGATGATCAATTCACTAAAACGCCAGATAATGTTATATGCGCAAGCATTGATGTAGATGATAATTTTGATATTTATGCTTTTATGAAAACAAAAAAACAAGTTAAGGGTATTCCAGCCATCTTAGCATACAAAAAAGGTAATACTACTGTTGGACCAGACTTTTCAGTTAGTGGAAGTGATACAACTAAGATTATTGAATTTTTCCAAAATTGTGTAAAATATGTCAATGCTCTATAAATTGTGTTTTAATATAAAATATAATTTATAGTACTTGTTATATGTGCGGAATCTCTGTTATTATTTCCAAAAATCTTAATAATAGCGCTATTAATCTATTGATACAAAGTTTAAATATATTACAAAATCGGGGTTATGATTCCTTTGGATCTTGTTCAATTATTAACAACAATTTCGTTATAAAGAAAACCGCTTGCAATACAGATTCAATAAAGTTTTCTAATTTTGTTGATAAAATTCAGGATATTAAAACTAATATTACAATGGGTCATACACGTTGGGCTACTCATGGTGGTATAACAGAAGCTAATGCACACCCGCATATATCCAACTCTGGGAAATTTTCTATTGTTCACAATGGAATTATAAATAATTATAGCGATCTCAAAATATTCTTAAAAACACATGGTTTTAAATTTTATTCGGACACCGACACCGAGGTTATTGTAAATCTTATAGATTACTATTATTCTAACCACTGTTCTATAGAAGAAGCTATTACTAAATCTATGAATGATTTAGAAGGCACATATGGTTTAGCAATAATATGTTTAAATACTCCAGATACTGTATATTTAACAAGAAAAGGATCACCATTATTGGTAGGTGAAAACGAATCTTATGTTATCGCTACATCTGAAACATCCGGTTTTATTAATGAAATTAAACATTATTATCCATTAAACAATGATATAATAAAAATATCTGCATCCGGTATTAGTACCCATAAACTTAAACTATTGGATAACAGTTGTGAACATATTTCATTAACACCACATCCTTTCAAACACTGGACAGTCAAAGAAATATATGATCAACATGCATCACTTCTTTCTGCTATTAATAATGGTGCACGAATCTCTGATAATATTATTAAATTTGGAGGTATAGAATATTTATTGCCTTATGTTAAAAAAGTTAAAAATCTTATTTTTTTGGGTTGTGGAACAAGCTTACATGCATGCCACATTGGAATGACATATTTTAAAAAGTATAGATGTATTGATAACATATACTGTTATGATGCAGCCGAATTTACAAAATATGATATACCACAAAATGGATATACCGTTATTGTATTTTGTAGCCAATCTGGTGAAACTATGGATCTTATTAGGGTGTTTGACATAATTACACCGATATATAATTGTATCACGGTTGGCATAGTTAATGTCCCTGATTCATCACTTGCTCGCTTAACAGACTGTGGAATATATATTAACTCAGGCAAGGAAAACGCGGTTGCTTCAACAAAATCATTTACCAATACATTATTAGTATTGTATTTATTTTCATTATGGTATTACCAAATATATGACAATAATATTCCTCTTGATTCTATAAAAGCAATTCATAATGTTATAAATAATGTTCATATCATTAATAACGGAATCAATGATATAATACCAAATCAATGTCTTGATATATTAAACAATAATAATATATTTATTTTGGGAAAAGGCAATATGGAATATATAGCTAAAGAAATGGCTCTTAAAATGAAAGAAATTTGTTATATACACGCTGAAGGTTATTCTGGGTCTGCTCTAAAACATGGTCCATTTGCATTGTTGACCAAAGGATTTCCAGTTATTTTATTAATAGACAGTGAGAATAAAAGTAAAATGCTGAATGTGTACAAGGAAATTGAAAGTCGTGAGGCAGAAATTGTTGTTATTAGTAATATTCAGGATATAGATGTGAAAAATCTAATTCTGGTGCCAGAATGTAATAAACTTCAAGAAATATTATTTATGGTTGTATTACAACACATAGCTTATAGAATTGCTATTTTAAGAGGTATTAATCCTGACCAACCCAGAAATTTAGCTAAAGTGGTTACAGTTGAATAGTTAACGTCTTTTTCTGCAATGCTTTGTTTTACGACGTTTAACTGTTTTAGGTCACATCTGAGGGTTTTGGTTTTAAACCTTTTTGATTTAGAACTACCAGCTTTTTTTAAAGGATTATATAAAAAGTTTAAATTTACAACCACATTTTTAATGTCTACACCTGCTGTGTATCTCTTATGGTTGGAATATGGGGGATAAGGCGTAAAATTGTAACCATTAATGAATTAATATTATAAAATTATTATAATATTAAAGAATATGAATTTAGATGATATGGATTTAGATCTGTCTAATTATGCTTTACAGGATTTACTTAATATATTTAAATTAAGAACCAATTTCACTAAAGAGGAGTTCAAGAGCGCAAAGCAAATTGTTTATAAAATGCATCCAGATAAATCACATTTGGATAAAAAAATTTTCGTATTTTTTTTAGATGCATATAAACTGTTATTAAAAGTTGCCGAATTTAAATTTAAAACACATCAATCTTCCACAGATTTTAATGCTAGTTTTGAAAATATAAAAGACGATTTTTTTAACAAGAACGATGAAATAATTGCTAAAAAATTTACTAAATCTAATGATTTCACCGAAAAATTTAATGAATTATTTGTTAAACACTATATTCCACCAGATAATGATGGTTATGGAGAGTGGTTATCATCAAATGATGATATGGAATCTGATTATGATAAAAAAAAGGAGATGTGTCGCAGTTTAGCAATTAATAAAGATATTCAAACTTTTTCATTTACTAGTTATGGTGGTCATAATTTATGTAGCAATATAACAAACCATGGTTCTTCTGATTTAAAAAATGTATATGGTTCAGAAAGTGTGATACCTGTATCTGAGGAAGATATTAATAATGTTAAGCTATATGGTTCTATAGAGGAATTAAAATATGAAAGATCTAAAAATATAAATCCTATGAGTGCCCAGGAAGCTGAAAAAGATTTAGACAAAATAGAACAGCTTGATCAAATTGAAAGCACCCAAAGAGTATTTAAATTAATCAACGATGAAGAATGTAATATTAAGAAAAAAAATGATTTTTGGTCTAATCTAAAACAGCTAAACTAAAATATTTTACTATAATATATGGAAAAATATGTTAAGT